>Ga0310811_10007882_pt1 | contig 13652 bp, 10 predicted proteins | sample YCmetagenome_FD_207642 | JGI IMG/M metagenome (GOLD analysis project Ga0310811, IMG submission 207642) | Soil microbial communities from experimental microcosm in Duke University, North Carolina, United States - YC | ecosystem: Engineered > Artificial ecosystem > Soil microcosm > Unclassified ... | reverse complement strand
CGTACGAGTCACTTGATCTACATTTCCTTCCGTCGCCAAAACGCGGGCCTTATGATCTTTTTCGCCGCCATCTACTCGGAATGTTACGACGTACCCAACGCCGATTTCTTTTGCATATTTTTCCGGAACTGAAAACTCCAATTTCAATTGGCTCACTTGACGAACACTAGTCAGAATATCCGTGGGCGACACGTATGCGCCCAAGCTCACATTGCGCAAGCCCAACTTGCCATCGTAAGGGGCGCGAATTTCTGTCTTGGATATAGAGATTTTAATAGTCTCGATGTCCGCTTTGAGATTGTCGACTGCGAGGGCGCTTAAATCATAATCTTGCTGACTAATGCCATTAATGGCCAACAAGTCTTTTTGTCTATCCGCTGTGCGCGTAGAAATATCCAGTTGCACTTGCAATTTTTTCAATTGTGCCTGAAGGTCTTGATCAAAAAGCTTCACGAGCAACGACCCTCTTTTGACGACGGCACCTTCCTGAATGTTGAGCGTCACAATTCGGCCGGTTACTTCGGGGCGTATTTGCGTTTCCTCTACCGGAAGTAGCGACCCTGGCACCTCCACATTTTCACTTTCCACTTGGGGTTGCACTACAAACCCTTCGGCCAAGATGGGGCCTGATTTACGGGCCGCATTCGCAACACCCGATTTTTTTTTGCACGACGTGATCGTAAACACTGATACAAATACAAAAACCAAAACAACAGTTCTCCTTAGCATGTAATTAAGTTAATAATTCAGAATTTAAATCTAACGCTTGTGTGAAGCAGAAGTTCAATTATCAAGCCCGTTAATAAACCGCTCATGTAATTTCAATATTTGAGGGATGAGCAACTCACTTTCATCATTGCGCAGGACAAAATCAGCGCGACTGATTTTATCCTCTTCTCGCATTTGACTGCGAATGATTTTAAGTACGTCTTCCCTTGTTCGTGACTTATCTCGGTGAATCACACGACTTACGCGCATCGCCTCAGGTGCAGTCACCACAATGATTTTATCAAGTGCTTTGTATGAGCCCGCCTCGAAAAGCAAGGCCGCCTCCTTAATCACGTAAGGGGCGTCGGCATTTTCTTTCATCCAACGTTCGCTATCTAGCCCTACCCGAGGGTGAACGAGCCCATTCAACATTTCAAGTCTTAAGGAATTGTTAAAAACTTCTTTGCCCAGGTATTCGCGGTTGAGGTCTCCATTGTTTGCGTACGACTGTTCGCCAAACTTGGCTTTGATTTGCTCCACCAGGACTTTGTCTTCCGTCATCAATCGTCGCGCGCGACTGTCGGCATCATAAACAGGTGCGCCGAGTTGTCCGAAAATTTTGCAAACCAAACTCTTGCCCGAACCGATTCCCCCCGTGACACCAACCTTAAGTGATTTCATTTTCGCGAAGTTAATCGGTATTGGCCTGAATGGGATCAATCTTTATCACGGTGGCATAAGAAGGCACATTTAGCAGCCTTGGTTGAAGTGATTTGCGCCCACGCCATTGCCTTTCATTTACGGTTAGCTCGATTTCTCTCAGTTGTGACTCAAAGTCGCTCGTTCGGTTTAAAGGAATCTGAAAACTCACCGCCACACTGTCCTGTATTTTTACTCGTGTTAGGGAATTGATTCTCACCTTTAATTTTTGAGTTATCACTTGTACCTGACCTACTTCAAACATGACCTGTGCCAACGGCGGATCTCGTTTCACAAATTCACTTCCCGGAAAGGTGATCTCCACTTCTTGGCGAAAATTCTCGCTTACGTTTTCAGCCTCTACATTCAAAAGAATAGAATCGACCAAGGCATGTAATCGGGTTTGCGGCCCTTCGAGTTTCACAGAGTCGGGAAGGATGACGACCGGACTGATACGGCCGAAGCCGGAGCGAAAACTGATGGAGGAAATATCTGCTTTGAGACTAAATCGATGAACATCTCTCTTGTCTACATCAACGAATAGAGTGTCCGTTGCTACGAAATTGATTTTCAGGTTGCCTACTTGTGGAGTCAGGACGGGGATCAAGGTAGCGGCCACAATTTTTTTTATTTCCGAAGGACGGTCCAGGCGGATGATAATCTCCGGCTGCTTCAACCCAACTCTCCTGCGAATCAGGTCCCAACCGATGCCCTTCACATTAATTGCGATCGCCTTTGGAAAATGCTCGGATGGAACGTAACGCTCGCCGTCAAATTCAAAAAGGATAGGGAAGCTTAGGTTGGCGGAATACTCCTTGTTGAACGCGTTGAATATCCAAAACACCATGGAGGCCAGTATGCACAACACAACGGCTTTCCAGTTGGCACGGTCAAAGCGCAGAAGGTTGAATATGTTTCGGACGATGTTCATGTTCATCCAAAGCTAGCGCATGCTTGTGCGCGATAGGTTTATGCGGCCGGCTGCTTCTTGGTAGCCGCTTTGGTCGATTCCATCGATATTGCTGACTTCGAAAATTTGATACGTGCCCCACGCTCAACTTCCAAAATAAAAGTATCGTCTTCAATCTCAGCGATACGTCCGTGCGCACCACCGATGGTCACCACGTAATCTCCTTTCTTGATGTCTTCGGTAAATTTCTTTTGATCCTTTGCTTTTTTCTGTTGCGGTCTAATCATAAAGAAATAGAGTATACCGAACATGAGCACCATCATTAACGGAAAGCTCCAGCTATTGCCTTGTGCTTGTAACAAAATCGAAAACATTGATTTAAAATTTAGGCCGCAAAGTTATCTATTGGATTTGTTGCCGCAAATAATCGAACGTGTCTTAAAAACAAAATCCCCTTTCGGGGATTCTGCATCGGTATTATTTTACAGTTGGGCCATTGGCACCTGTCGGCTTGCCATCCACCTGTGCTTTGAATCTCAGTGTCGTTGGCCAGGTGTTGGCCGTTACGGTGATTGTCTTGTCTTGAATCCCGGATTTTCCTTTTGAGTCAAACTCTGCTTTTACAAAGCCTGCTCCTCCGGCAGGAATCGGAGTTTTGGTCCAGTCGGGCACGGTACAGCCACAAGAAGGGGCTGCACTTTGAATGATCAACGGTGCCTGCCCGGTGTTCTTCACCTGAAAGGTGTGTGACACCTTATCTCCTTCTTTGATTTTTCCGAAGTCGAATGTGGTATTGTCAAATTCCAACACCGGCAGTGGGCCTTCCGGCTTGGTGTCTACGGCAGAAGTAACCGGCGTAGGTGTTGACGAAAATTTCGTGGGGTCTGTCGTGCCTTTGTTGGTCTCAAGTGCGGCAATGCGGCTTTCCGCATCGGCCAATCTTTTCTCATACTCGCGATTTCTACACCCCGTGCCCATCAATGCAATCGCCGCCACCAACAAAATCTTCATTCCTATCTTCATACAATCAAATTTTATGAACTATTTGCAAAGTTAAATTCATCGAGTAAAAGCGAATGTCACCGTTTGTCTGTTTAACAAAACGTTAACTGTTTCTTCCGCGCAGTTGCTCCAGGAGTTCATCAACGTCATCCAGTAATTGCTGGGCCTTTCCTTGCGCTTCGGAAACCACTTTTTCCCCCTGCGATTTCGCCTGCGATGTGAGTGGCGTTTCTTTACCCGACATCAGATCGTCCAGGTAGGTTTGCAGCATTTTTTTGTACTTGTCGAGCTGAAAGGACAGTTTTTCCCTCGTATTCGATCCTTTGTCGGGCGCATATAGGATTCCGAGGATCGCTCCCGCGGCAGCTCCGGCCAAAAACGCCATCATCGCGTTGCTACTTTTCTTTCCCATAGTTTTTCTGGTTAGGGATTACAAAGATAAAATATTGTGCTGGTTTATTTGTTGTCGATAAGTCCTCTTCCGCTCTTTTTTACCGCGCCGGATTCCTTCATCGCTTTGGAAATCACATCCAAAATCCCGTTGATAAACTGGCGGCTTTTCGGTGTGCTGTAGTCTTTGGTCAACTCAATGTACTCGTTGATGGTCACTTTCACCGGGATATTCGGGAAATGAACCATTTCGGCGATGGCCATTTCCAAAATGACGCGGTCGGTAAGAGGCAAGCGGTCTACTTCCCAGTTGCGGGTGTTTTTCGCTATTAAATGCCTGTATTGAGGCGCCAGTTCAATCGCGCTGTGGAATAATTTTTCAGTGAATTCTCGGTCTTCCTCCCAATTCAAGGACACTTTTTGCAAGGTGGTTTTACCGTCGGCGAAGGATTTAATCGTCTTATCGATCATGCTTTTTATAATGTCACGGTCCTCGGCCCAGCGGATGTTCTGTTCTTCGAAATAATCGTTGATGGCGCCCGCTCCTAAGATCACTTTACGGGCCAAGTGCTTGATGAAGTTTTTCTGCGACTCTTCGGAAGGGTTTTTTTCGGCGATGAAATCCTTGTAGGCGGCATCCTCTTTCAACCGCTCGCGATACCAGCTGCGAACATGGTCCATCTTACTGTCCCAGCCGGCATTCTCCTTAAGGATCGCTTTCTTGAGTTCATCATTGCTGCGCCACGATTTTATCCAAGGGTGGTTTGCAAAATTGACATGAGGCTCTTTTTTTTCGGCCGCGGCCAAATCAGCAAAAGCAATCATCAGTGCTATCACACTATGGTAGGTAGAAGAAAGTTTTTCCATTTCGAGCAAAATGTTTTTGCCCAGGAAAACTTGATCCTTTTTTATTGACTTTTCATAAAGATCGGTGGCGTCGGCGATCGCTTTCGCGATGGCTTCATCTTCGATGGAAGGGGCAGCTCCACTCATGTGCTTATCAAAGAGCTGAACTGCCTGTTTCTTCTTTTTGCGAAGCATTTCTTTGTCTTGAACCTCCATCGAATTGAGGTTTGGGTGAAAGCGCTCTTCAATCAAATCGTGAGCCAACAACAGGTCGGCATCTTTACATTGGGCATAGGCAAAAAGATTTTGCATGATTTTGATGCGGATGGTGCGCCTGTTGAGCATAAGAAAAGAACGATTTTGTGAGGGTGCAAATTACGACGTTGATGACCTTTAGGCAAATTTTTGATTTTTCAGTTGGCAGGATTTTGGCGCTCGTTGGTAATATTCATTGGAATCTGACGAATCAAAAGTTTCAACGGTCAAAAAGACGTTGTACGGTCAACTCGCGTTCGCGAACTTAGGGCCTTCAACTTCCGTTATTAGCTTTCCACATATACCCGCTTTGAATGAAGGAACTCGCTTATCTTAATAAATATCTACTTAAATACAAGTGGCGACTTATCTGGGGGACTGTTTTTGTTATCGTATCGACGGCTTTTAAGATTCTCCCCACAGTGTACGTGCGAAAGTCCATTGATTTGGTTATCCGTAATGTGCACGAATACCAACTGCTCGACAAGAGCGTCGTTCAAAAAGATTTTCTTAGCGATTTCAGTCAGGATATTTTGTTCTACGCCATGTTGATGTTGCTCATGGCCCTATTGAGCGGTGTGTTTTTGTACTTCGTGAGGCAGACGCTGATTGTGATGAGCCGCCTTATCGAATACGACTTGAAGAACGAGATCTTTCATCATTATCAGTCGTTGCCGCTCAGTTTTTACCGGAGAAACAGCACCGGCGATTTGATGAACCGCATTAGTGAGGATGTGGGCCGCGTACGGATGTATCTCGGTCCGTCGATCATGTATGGATTGCAGCTGATCACCTTGTTCGGCATGCTGGTGCCGCTGATGTTTTACATTAGCCCCAAGCTGACATTCTATTCGTTGCTGCCTCTGCCTTTTTTGTCGATTGCGGTTTTTTATGTCAATAATGTCATTGAGCACAGAAGTGATCAAATTCAGAAGAGCCAATCTCGTTTGAGTACGTTTGTTCAAGAAGCGTTTTCGGGCATTCGTGTTTTGAAATCGTTTACGCGCGAACAGGAATCACTGTTGGGCTTTACCAACGAAAGCAATCAATACAAGCACCAATCGATCAAACTCACGAAAGTGGAGGCTCTGTTTTTTCCTTTGATAATGGCGCTGATTGGCATTAGCACCGTGTTGACGGTTTATGTTTGCAGCGTAGAAGTTCTTGCCGGCAGGCTCACCATCGGCAACATGGCGGAGTTTATCATCTACGTGAACTTGCTCACGTGGCCTGTTACATTCCTTGGCTGGACAAGCAGTCAGGTGAAACGCGCGGAAGCATCGCAAAAAAGGATCAATGAATTTCTGAAAGAGAAAACGGAGATTGTGTCCGATAAAAATTTGAAGCGGGAGATTGAGGGGAAAGTGGAGTTTAAAAATGTGGGATTCACTTATCCCGACACGGGTATTGTCGCACTGCAAAATATTTCGTTCACGATTGAGCCGGGTGAGTCACTGGGCATCATTGGCACAACGGGTTCCGGAAAAAGTACGATCTCCAATTTGATCACCCGCCTTTACGACGCCACCGCCGGTGAAGTTTTGATTGATGGGATTCCCATTAAGGACTATGAGCTAGTGCTCCTGCGCAAGCAACTGGGCACCGTTCCGCAAGACGTCTTCCTGTTTAGTGACACCATCGCGAATAACATTGGTTTTGGATTGGATAGCATGGATGAAGCCATGGTGATTCAAGCGGCCAAGGATGCCGACGTCTATGAAAACGTGCAGGCTTTTCCGCAAGGCTTTGCTACCCGAATCGGGGAGCGAGGCATTACGCTATCGGGTGGACAAAAGCAGCGTGTCTCTATTGCACGAGCCGTCGCGCGCAAGCCGAAAATCCTGATCCTTGACGACGCTCTTTCCGCCGTTGACACGAAAACGGAGAACAATATTTTGACGAGCCTGAAAAAAATAATGCAGGGTCGAACTACCATTATTATTTCGCATCGGGTTTCTTCCGCGAAATTGGCCAACAAAATCATTGTGTTGGATGATGGTGCCATCGTAGAGCACGGTACACACGAAAGCTTACTGACTCAGGATGGAGTTTACAAAGAGCTGTTTGAAAAGCAGATGCAGTTGGATGAAGTAGTTCAGGAGAAATAACCCTTGCCCTGCATCAAAAAGGTTTTTTTAATTAGTGTGTGTAGATGTTAATTAAGAGTTGCCGAATAATTAAAGTCGCGATTCAACATTCACAAATCCATTTTTAATTAAACTCGGGCCTTTTCAAATCAAAAAACGTAACGCAGGCCGATACCACCCTGAAATCGGCGATAGCCGGGGTCGGCCATATCATCGGTAAACATCTCCACTTCAATAAAGGCGGAAACCGGCCACGTAAAGTAAGCGTACTCAAACCCAAGAACCACGACTGGGCCATACGTAAACCTACTTCGCGAAAAATCTCCGTACTGCGAGCCTGACGCATAACTGTAGGTATAGTTCAAAGTGGTGCTTCTCCACTGCCAGCCTAAACCGGCATACAACTGCAGTCCTTTAGAAATGCTTTCAATATCCCATTGATAAAAGAACTTGGTCTCGATAAACAAGTCGCTGGTCGATTTGTGGGTCACATATTTCAGCGTGTCGGAGGGAGTGTAGCTTTTGAAAAGACCGCGGTAGTAATCGTGATAGAGCCCTCCCGACGGTATGCCCACATCCGCGGCGAAAGCCCAGTGTCTGGAGGGATAAAGCTTGTACGTGATTGCAAATGGGTCGCCCAGTTTCACTCCAATGCCCTGATAAGGATATTGGTTCACGTTAAAAATAGGGCAAACGATCCTCGCTTTGTTTTCTGAGATTCTCGGCACGCGCATACCTGCGCTCACTTGACTCTTCCTCAGTTGTGAAAAACCGGGAAGAACACAGGCGACGCAGATAAAAAAAACGAGGGGAGTTTTACAGGGCATCAAAACAAAGATAATTGATTTGACAGAAGCGAAATCGAAGCTGTCTAAGTCATCGTCAAATGTTAAACGGCTTCTTTGTATTGCATTTTATGGAGGTGCGCGTAGTATCCGTTTTGCGACAGCAACTCCTCGTGGCGACCGGTTTCCTTGATTTCACCCTTGTCGAGTACAACAATTTTGTTTGCGTTCTGGATCGTCGACAACCGGTGTGCGATCACAATGGATGTCCTTCCGCGCATCATTTTGCCAATCGCTTCCTGAATCATTTCTTCTGTTTCTGAGTCCACCGAGGAAGTAGCCTCATCAAGCACTAGAATTTTCGGATCATAAACCATGGCACGAATAAAGGAGAGCAATTGGCGCTGACCTACAGAAAGTGTGGCGCCGCGTTCCATCACATTATAGTCCAGGCCTCCAGGCAATCGTTCTATAAATCGCCTAGCCCCTACCAGATCAGCGGCGTGCCAAATCATTTCATCGGTGACGTCGGGATTGCCGAGCGTGATATTGTATCGAATGGAATTTGAAAACAAGAACACATCTTGCAAAACCACGCCAATGTTTTTTCGAAGTACTGTCAAATCAAAATCGCGTACTTCGGTTCCGTCGATGGTAATGGTTCCGCGATTGATCTCATAAAAGCGACTCAACAAATTAATCACCGACGACTTCCCTGCGCCCGTCGCGCCAACCATGGCAATCGTTTCTCCTTGATTGATCTTTAGATTGAAATCCTTCAGCACATAGTTCGCATCGGTGTAAGCAAACCATACATGATCAAAGTGAACAGTTCCCGTGATTTTCTCCGGTTTTATCGTTCCGTTGGTTTGTACAAAGCTCTGGTCGTCGAGCAAATTGATGATCCGTGAGGAGCTCACGATACCCATCTGCAAGGTGTTGTATCGATCGGCCAACATTCGAATGGGGCGGAAGAACAACTGTATGAACATAATGAACGAAACCAATTTTCCGAGCGTAATGCCGGTCACTTCAGGGTTGATTGCGTTCCGTGCGCCATACCACACCAGTAAGCCAGTGCCCATGGCGGCAATGATCTCGGCGACGGGAAAATAAACCGAGTAATATAAAACCGACTTCAGGTGTGCATTTCGATGCTCTTTATTAATAGTCCTGAATTTCTCAAATTCCTTTTTCTCGCTTCCAAATACTTGGACGATGTTCATCCCCGTGATATGCTCTTGCACAAAAGCATTGAGATTGGAGACCGCATTGCGCACGTCGTTAAAGGCCACTTTGATTTTTTCCTTGAAGATGTAGGTTGCCAACAGCATCAGGGGGATAGTTGACAAGCTTACGAAAGCCAATCTCCAGTCGATGGCAAACATGAACGCCAGGATAAAAACAATCTGAAGGAAATCACTGGCCATTGCAGCGAGCCCTTCGCTGAACACGTCGGCCAACGTTTCTACGTCGGAAATTGTCCTGGTCACCAATCTACCAATAGGCGTTTTATCGAAAAACTGCAGCCGGAGGTGAACGATATGCTCGTACAGTTTCACGCGAATATCCCGGAGCACAAATTGCGCGATCCGTCCTGAAACATACGTATGCACATACTGCACGATGGCTTGCACAAAGATGAGCGCCACCAGAATGAGCATGATGTTAACCATCCCTTGATAGTTGTCCTGCTGCACATGGCGGTCGAGGGTGTACTGAATGAGGGCGGGACGCAGGGGGGTGAGAATTCCGAGCACAAAAGTCAACGTGATGACGAGGTAAAACCTTCCGCGGTAAGGAGTTACGAATTTCATAATCCTTCGCAACACGTTTAGGTCTATGATGTTGCCGCTGCTGACGGTTTCTTTGTCCATGTCGCGTTAAACAGTTTTTAAAAAATAAGGTTTACAAAGGTGCGAAAATAGAATCCTAAAATTGCGGTCCACTTGATCATAAAAACCGCTAAACAAGGCCAAAAGGCGGGTTTGATGTTATCAAATTGTTAATAAAATGTGCCAAAGAATTAAAGGCGTTTCTGGGTTTTATTCCGCGGAGATCGGATATTTTTGCCGGGATAATTCGAAAAATCTAAAACTAAAAAACTATGAGGAGAAACTTACTACTGATGTTTTCCCTGTTGTTCATCACGATTGCAAGTGTTTGGGCGCAGGGCGTCACCACGGCCACCATTACGGGCCGTGTGCTGGGAGCCAAGGGCTCTAATCCGGATGTGAAAACCACATCGGGCGAAGCTCTTCCAGGAGCTACCGTGATCGCAGTCCATACGCCATCTGGAACGAGATATGGAACTCTTGCTACTTCAGACGGGCACTTCACGATTCCTAACGCACGCATCGGTGGACCTTACAAGGTAACTGTATCTTTCGTTGGCTATCAGACACAGGACAAAGATGAGATTTACCTTAGCCTGGGCAACGTGGCTGACGTGAACTTCACTCTTACTGAAGAGGGTGTTCAACTTCAAGAGGTAATCGTATCGGCCGCAAAAGGCGACTTGTTCAACTCCGAAAGAACGGGTGCTGCTACCAACGTAGATAATAGGACCATCAACTCTATCCCCAACATCAGCCGTAGCTTAACAGACTTTACGAAGTTCAGCCCGCTTGCCAATACTAATGGACCTGGAACTTCATTCGCAGGTGCCAACAACCGCTATAACCAATTTGCCATCGACGGTTTGGTAAACAACGACGTGTTTGGCCTGTCCTCTACCGGAACAAACGGTGGTCAAGTAAGTGGTCTTAACCCAATCAGCTTGGACGCCATTGAAGAATTTCAGATCAACATTGCTCCTTACGATATACGTCAGGGTGGATTCACCGGTGGTGGTATCAACGCCGTAACCCGCAGTGGTACAAACAAGTTTTCCGGTTCTGCCTATTATTTTGGGAACAATCAAAACCTCGTGGGTAGCTACAGCCCAGCCAGCGAACAAAAAAGCCCTTTCGGAACTTATACCGATTATCAGGCCGGCTTCCGCTTAGGTGGTCCGATCATCAAGGACAAATTGTTCTTCTTCGTCAATGGTGAGATTACCAAAAGAAATACGCCAGCACTTTATGGCGCTGGCACACCGGGCTCAAACATTACGCAGGCAGAAGCGGATGCTGTGGTGAGCACACTGCAGTCCATCGCTCCCAATTATGACCCTGGAACCTCCGGTGCCCTCAACAATACTGTGAAGAGCAACAAAATTTTTGCAAAGCTCGACTGGAACATCAACGACACCCACAAACTTACTCTTCGTCATAGCTACACGTATGGTGAAAGTGTAAACAACGGACGTACGCCGAATACCCTCTACCTTTCCAACAACGGCATTTATTTCCCCAGCACCACCAACTCGACCGGCTTGGAATTGAACAGTAGCTTCAAAAACAAATCGAACAGGTTGTTGATTGGATACACAAGCGTAGTGGACGATCGCGATCCACTTGGAAGTCCATTCCCTCAAACCACGGTGAACTTGGGCAATAGCAGAAGCATTGTATTCGGTAGTGAGGCTTCATCAGTAGCCAACTTGCTCAAACAAAACATCTTCACGATCACTGATGACTTTATTTTCTACAAAGGAAAGCACACCATCACGGTAGGTACGAACAACGAATTCTATAAGTTCTACAATCTGTTTGTACAGAACATCTATGGTAACTATGGCTTCGCTTCATTGGCAAATTTCCAATCTCAAGGGACAGCAACTCCTATAAATCCATCTTCCGTTGCCGTCAATTTTTCATTTGACCCTAGTGACGATCCTTCACAAAGCAAAGGCGCTGCCGATTGGAGTGCTTTTCAGTTAGGAGTTTATGGTCAGGACGATTATCAAATAAACGATAGATTTAGACTGACTGCTGGTTTGAGAATTGACTTGCCGGTTTTCGGCAAAAAGCCAGAAGCAAACCCTGCTTTCAACACCGACGCCAATTTTGCAGGACAAGGCAATACCGGCGACATGCCTAAAACTAGCCCGCTGTGGTCACCACGCGTAGGTTTCAACTGGGATGTGAAGGGAAATAAAGATTTGCAAGTAAGGGGCGGTAGTGGTTTATTCACCGGCCGTGTTCCTTTTGTTTGGATGTCGAACCAGTTTACGAACAATGGTATTTTGAATGGCGCTATTAGCGTCGGAACATCCACAGGTGCCCCTTTGTCAGGTACAAATTCTACGCCTTACAACATTGATCCATATTCACAACCTCACGCCATTGGTAATGCTGCAGTGGGGAGAGGTGACATCAATATTGTAGATCCCAATTTCAAATTCCCTCAAACCTGGAGAACGAACTTGGCGGTAGACAAAAGATTGCCTTGGGGCCTCGTCGGAACCGTTGAGGTGATCTTCAGTAAGACACTCAACAATATCAACTATGTCAACTTGCAACGTGTACCAACAACCAATTTTGCCGGGTTAGATGCTCGCTCGCGTTACACTACTACGAGTACTTCTCCTACAAATGCGGGGTATGTATCTGCCAATCGCATTGATGCCGCCTATACAGAAGTGTTGAAATTCACGAACACCAACAAAGGCTACTCCTACAACATAGTTGCCCAAATCCAAAAGCAGTTCACCAATGGATTCACTGGTTCTATTGCTTACAATTATGGCGATTCAAAGGATTTGAATTCGGGCACATCCAGTGTGGCGTTGTCCAATTGGCGCTTCACGCCGCAAGTCAATGGTCTTAATAATTTGCCACTTACACGAGCGAATTATAGCGTAGGCTCACGCATCGTTGCTTTTGTGTCTTACCGTAAGGAGTATATGAACAAAATGTTGGCAACTCAATTGTCGGTATTCTATACTGGTCAATCAGGCTTGCCATTCTCTTATGTGTATGCCAATGATATGAACTACGATGGTACAACAGCCAACGATTTGATTTTCATCCCAAAAGATCAATCACAAATTGATTTGCATGCCACAACAGTAAACGGGGTTACGCTTACCGCTGCAGATCAATGGACGGCTCTTGATGCATTCATCAGCAAAGATCCTTACTTGAGCAAACACAGAGGTCAGTACGCTGAGCGCAACGGCGCACGTACTCCTTTCACGAGCCAATTTGATGTGCGCTTGTTGCAAGACTTTGCGATCAAGGCGGGAAACACAACTCACAAGCTTCAGGTTTCACTGGACATCTTGAATTTTGCCAACCTGCTCCAAAAGAACTGGGGCAAACAGTGGAACGTAACTAACCAAACTTTCTCGTTGATTAGCTACGGAGGTATGGAAAACGCTGGCACTGCTGCAAATCCAGACTACTCTGCTAACCAGCCTTTCTTCACGTACACCGCAGCCGGTCAAAACGGTCCTGGCAATGCCTACTTTGCATCCGACCCAGCGAGCCGTTGGAGAATGCAGATTGGTTTGCGTTACATCTTCTAAATTGAATTTGAATTTTCACGAAAAGCCCCGCACGCGCGGGGCTTTTTTATTTCTCGCACGTTGGTTATCTTCATTCATGCCCCGGCAGTTTTTTGTTTTCCTGTTGATCCTTATCCTCTTTAACTGCCAAGAAAAAGCCAAAATCTCTTTTTCGCCTGAACCTGTGGTCGCCAGGGATTTGGATGGAATCCGGCAACGCGGTTTTATAGAGGCCATCCTCGACAATAATTCCTTGAGTTATTTTATTTATCGCGGTCGGCCCATGGGGTACGAGTATGAGTTAATGAAGCATCTTTCTTCCTACCTCAAGGTGGAATTAAAACTGAAAGTGATTTCCGGCGTAGAGGAGGCCATGGATAAACTCAATCGCGGGGAGGGCGACGTGATTGCATTCCCATTTACCATAACCAAAGAAAGAACCCAGTATGTCTTGTTCACCGATGCGTTTCTAAGCACACATCAAGTGCTGGTGCAGCGTCGACCATCGGACTGGCGGCAGCGACAAGCTGATGAAAATGAGAAATCTGTCTTACGCAACCCCGCAGAACTAATCGGTA
>Ga0310811_10007881_pt1 | contig 13654 bp, 18 predicted proteins | sample YCmetagenome_FD_207642 | JGI IMG/M metagenome (GOLD analysis project Ga0310811, IMG submission 207642) | Soil microbial communities from experimental microcosm in Duke University, North Carolina, United States - YC | ecosystem: Engineered > Artificial ecosystem > Soil microcosm > Unclassified ... | reverse complement strand
GATGAGAAAGGAAAGATGACGGACCTGGGTCGAGTACGGAGCCATCCCAGATGAGGGCTGGGAGACCACGCATACCACCATAGAGCTGGTCGACTGTTACAGGGCCAAATGCCTTTTTCCCATGCTCTGCGCGTATTGCCTTTACCTGAGGAAGGAAAAGGAAAAGAAGGCGATGACCAAAAATGAGATAACACGCGCACCTTTTCTATTTCTGTAGGGATGAGCTCAGCAAGACGTTCTTTTAAAGTGAGCTGTCTTGAAGCTGTTGAAGAGAAACGAATTGAGGTGCGTGCAACTAGTGGAGAGCGTGACTAGGAATAATAATTAATACAAAGTTGAGATGGATGAAGATTATACATACGACGTTAAAGACGTTACGGAGAGCGGCAACCATGGTGAAGAGGAAGGGATGAAGAGAAATTGAAAGCCGGGGTTGAAATTGAAATTTATGAGGCAGAAATATCGGAAAACATCGGACCACGGGAAAATGGGTCGACGCGGGAGCAACGCGGGCGAGAACCGAACCGTGACCGAGAAATGCCAAAGCGAAAGAGAACTGCAGGGACGACTACGACAGCGGCGACGAGCAACGCTCCTTCACTACTTCCACAGGTCAGTTCACTTAGATTCACTAATCTCCTAAATAAAACAACTTTGAATAGAAAAAACATTATAGACAACGAGCTCATGCTAATCCATTCTCTGATCATTCACTGGTGTATCCATCATCACCCGATTCAATCGACTGGTCATCTCACTATCCAGCCTTTGTAAACCAGAGACCGTCGTTTGCAGATATCGGTTGTGGTTTCGGTGGTCTTTTAATCACACTCGCACCTCAATTCCCTGATACTCTCATCATCGGTCTGTCAATCCTAATCTTAAATTTATCCCTTTCTTATATCCGCAGGTCTTGAAATTCGTGTACAAGTAACACAGTATGTTCAAGATCGTATCACCGCACTCCGAGCAACCACAGACAACTATCAAAATGTATCAGTAATCCGCGCAAACGCAATGAAATTCCTCCCAAATTTCTTTCAAAAAGCTTCCCTCACAGCCCTCTTCTTCCTATTCCCCGACCCACACTTCAAAATACGCAAGCATAAGGCACGCATCATATCACCCACCCTCCTTGCAGAATACGCATATGTCCTCGCACCAGGTGGGATCGTTTACACCATCACGGATGTCGAGGATCTTGCACATTGGATGCGCACTCACCTAGACGCACATCCACTCTTTCAATTTGTCGAGGAGCAAGAGCTGAGGAAAGAAGGAAAGGGTCCTATCTTGGATGCAGTTTATGGTTCAACGGAAGAAGGCAAAAAGGTCGAACGCAATGCTGGTGAGAAATGGCTCGCATGCTTCAGACGTATCGAGGTCAAAAGAATTAATGAAATCTAGTTACTAGTGTAATAAGAAATGAATGTGTGGTGAATCTATTCAACAATCTTTTCTTGGGGGCTCATTGCAGCTGCTGTGTTTACGATGCGCGTCGGAGCTAGCCGAGGCGTTAAAGAAGTTCCGGTAAGTTAATAATCAGAATCCATCGTACCACGTCATAGTAGATTTTCAGATCGCGATATACTCACATCCAGTTATCAGCACTGCAGCGCCGAAAGCAGTGAAAAAAGGCGAGTTCTTCGAAGTTCGCACCAGTGCTGGCAAAGATGTGATTGTGTACAGCCTTTAAGAAGTTGCCGCGGCCATCGCTCTCGTGCACAACATTTTCAATTGCCTCCGGATGTGCATCGTGAGATATACTTGAAATGAACTTACTATACTGATTGCGTCTGGTAGAAATAGTCTACCCGAGGGACGAAGTGGTACCACCTGATGGAACTAGGATTTTGGGGTATACGGCAAGCGTACTTCCATAATAACTCTTCGAGGAAATTTTAAGGGATTTGCTGTATACAGGATGCTTCAAGGAATTCGGCGGTTTACGGACAGAGTATGAAAGCCACAGCAGAATTGCAAAATCAAGGGGTTACCGTGTAACGAGCGCGGCGGCCCTGGCTTCCACAGCAGAGGTAAGTACTGATGGAAGGAACGAAATGAAATCCACAGTGTAGCAACGTGGTATGAATCAAACGGTATATAGAGCCTACGTGATTGTTTCGGTTATGGACAGACATCTAATTCTGCTCACGATCTCTCACTAGACCTAAGATTGATGACTTAACTGCAGAGTACGCTCCTCGTCAGCTTCAAACGCTACCATACTGACAGTCAATCTCCTTGTACAGCGATATATCAGGATTGCGCGATAAAGGATATCATACTGCGAGAATGCACGCGACATCGGTGCCAACACAAAGGATGCGAGTGCACACGAAGGCAGTGTCGGCAGTCGCGTTCTTCAAAGGCGGTCGACGGGTTGTCACTGCTTCAAAGGATAAAACTCTGAGAATCTGGAACGCGGACAAAATGGAATCAGTCGGAGGGACATTCGAGGGACACAGTGACTATGTGGATTCGGTCGCTGTATCGCCAGACGATAGGCAGATTGCGAGCGGTGGAGGAGATGGAATCATCATCATCTGGGATGTCGATAGCAAGCAGAAAGCACTGGTGGTGAAGCATGAAGATAGGGTGAAATCATTGTGTTTCTCCCCAGATGGCAAGAGACTCGCAAGTGGTTCACTGGATGGAACAGTTATTATATGGCATGTGAAGACTGGCGCTGTTCTCTCGATGCTCGTCAAGGATCGCGGACATTCGCCTTCAGTGTTTTGTGTCGCCTTCAGCCCCGATGGGCTAAAATTAGCATCCGGAACGCGGCGCTACATTCGAGTTTGGAGCACCGATACCGCCGACCTTCTGTTTGACATCAGCGCTCATGACGATTGGGTTCAAAACGTTGTGTAGTCGCCCGACGGCCAGCAACTCGTCTCTGCATCGCATGACACGACAATCAAATTTTGGGACTCGTCGAATGGGACCCAGATTGGGCAACCTTGTACCAGCCACACTTCCTCCATCGCGTCACTTGCAATCTCCTCTGATGGCTCCTTCATTGCCATTGCCTCTCACGATAACACTGTGCAAATGTGGAGCACAAAGTCGCACCAGCAGATAGGACAGGCACTTGAACATACCGCATTGGTTATCTTTGTCGCCATTTCTCCCGACGGAGAACTACTCGCGAGTGGAGACTCTGATGGGATTCTTCAGCTCTGGTCGATCGAGAATGCAGTTTCCGTAGCATTCGGGATGAATTCTTCATACGATTCCTACTTTGCGTACCGCAGTAAAGTGAAGCTTGGACGAAACCTCTATTCGGAGGCCCTTTCGTATGCTAAAAAGGCGCAGACGATATCCATCATTGATGTAACAAATGTAATGATACTCATAGGTAATTGAGCTCAACCCTTCGTCTTATCTCGGGTACGAATTGAAGCATGCAGCGCTTCATGGAGCACAGCGCTATGATGATGCATTCAAAGCCTTGACAATCATGCTCTCCAAGTTAGATTATGCACCCGACCCACAGATACGACGTAAGCCCCAAACAACTCAAGTCCCGACTTAAAGATGAATTATATATTCCGCAGAGTTACGCCAGCAATACGTCAGTCCATCTGAAGTAGAAGACGCTATTCGACAAGCCATTCACGCCCATCTAGACAACGCTCCACTTCGTCTAATCAACACCTCTACTGGACGTTTATGCGATCGAGATACGCAGATCAACACATTTACAGAGAGTACAGAGTACAAAGAGCTTTTGCATTCATTTGACATACATGCGCCCCTCCAAACAAGGCCCATCGAAGAAGCGGTCGCGAAGTACTTCGGTTGGGTCATGTTATCCCATAGGTGGGAAAGGAAGGAGCTGGGGCTGCACGACATTCAGGATAAGGTCATATACGACTTGGGCCCGGTCGGAACTGTTGTGAAGTTACAGAAGTTCTGCGAAGTCGCCCGCGATGCGGGGCATCGTTGGGCGTGGAGCGACACATGCTGCATCGACCAGAACAACAATATTGAGGTCCAGCAATCAGTCAATTCCATGTTCGTTTGGTATCACTACTCAGCGCTCACCATCGTCTACCTATCCAATGTCCCACCTTTGTCCAAGTTGGGCGCACTTGCAAACAGTGTTTGGAACACGCGAGGATGGACCGTTCAGGAGTTCCTCGCTCCTAAAATTGTTCTCTTCTACCAAGCGGATTGGACCCTATATATCGACAACCACTCACGCAACCACAAGGAGTCTGTCGTTATCATGGGAGAGTTGGAGGATTCAACTGGCATAAATGCGCGGGCCCTCGTCGACTGCCCGAGAGAAACTCCGATGGGCATCAAAGCGTGTCACTACGTTGCAGGAAGACATCGCGTATTCGCTGTTTGGGATCTTTGGCGTCCACCTTCCTGTAATCTACGGAGAAAAAAGACAGAACGCGCTCGGACGTCTCTTGCAGGAGATCATTGCTTATTCGGGCGACATCACAGCCCTAGACTGGGTGGGACAATCGTCCAACTTCAACAGTTGTCTCCCAGCCGAGATTTCCTCATACAAGGCTCCGCCATACACACCACCATCTCTATCTGAACACGACATGCAGAATCTGATTTCCACCCTGCGAAACAACGTAACTGTGCAGTCGGCTTCAAAACTGTATACCACTCTTGAGAACCTCAGCGTTCCTCGTTTTTCCAACGCCAGACTGCAATTGCCTTGCATCGCATTTCCTGTCACAGAAGTCAGGCGGTGGCCTTGTGGAGACAGGGACAGATGTATCATATATGAAGTGAAGGCAGACGGGCTACAAGACCTGCTGATCGCAACGGAAGACAAGCTAGTTGAATTCTCACCCGCAAAACGTACTCGGCAGACATTCTTGCTCGCCCATCCTTGGAATCGGTATGATCTCGGGCTGATTGACTTTGCAGAGGACACACAGAGCGTAGAAGATTGGTCCGTACATCGGTCTCCGCCATCTTATACGTCCAGCAGCTATTTTGGACACAACGAGCCGGCTACGCGAGAGTTGAGGTTGATCGTTCGCCTCAGACAGCCTTTTGGCGCACTCTTGCTAGCGCAGCAGTGCGGTGGGGAGTATAAGAGAATCGCTACGGATAACAATATCGTCGCGCAAGTTGGGGACGTGGCTTCTGTTGATGACATGATGGACGTCAGGACGCTGGAGATATTGTAGGAACGAAGAACGGGACCTTTTTATGTTATAGTTAAACAACATTTCCACGTGTATGAACAGCATCTTTTGCATTTTATTATATGTTGTCTCAGAAACAAGCTAATCCCAAAATCAGGGAGAGGAGGAAGCTCCGGTGCAAGCGCTTTCAAAGTTTCTAGAACTGCCCATCCAGATGCTCATCTTCCTTTCCAGTTCGTTGAGGAGCAAGAACTAAGGAAAGAGGGCAATAGTCCCATCTCGGATGTAGTACATGGTGTAACGGAAGAAGGAAGAAAACGCCGACGCGGCCGCCCGAGCAACGCGGGCGAAAACCGAACCGTAACTTAAGCAGAACGACGGGAACGACGACAGCGCACCTTCACTACTCCCACAGGCCAGTTCATTCGGATTGAATATAAAGACTAATCTCATAGCTTTGAATAGAAAAAAAAACATTATAGACGACGAGGTCATGCGAATCCATATGCACGGATGCACACTTCTGGCCTTTGTAAACCAGAGACCGTGGATGTGATACTCTCGTCGTCGGTCAGTCAATCCTTACTTTAATGTGACCTTTTCTTATATCCGCAAGTCTTAAAATTCGTGTACAAGTAACATTATATGTCCAAGATCGTATCATCGCACCTAGAGCAACGACGGACGGTTATCAAAAGTAATCGGCCCCTCCTCGTGAAATTCTTCCGAGACTTCTTTCAAAAGCTTCCCTCACTGCCCTCTTTTTCCTATTCCCCGATCCACACTTCAAAACACGTAAACACAAGACAGCCGTCATATGACCCATCCTTCTTGCAGAGTACGCATATGTCCTCGCACTAGGTGGGATCATCTACACCATCACAGGTGTTGAGGATCTTGCACAGTAAAGTGCACACACCTAGACGCACATCTACTCTTTTAGTTTGTTGAGAAGCAAGAACTAAGGAAGGGGTCCGATCTTGGATGCAGTTTATGGTTCAACGGAAGAAGGAAAAAAAAGGTCGAACGCAATGCCGATGAGAAATGGCTTACATGTTTCAGGCGCATCGACTCGGAGGTCGATGATATCTAAGATAAATTCAAATTCTGTGTGACTTTGAAACAGGCTCCTAATAATACTCAATTGCCTGTTCGACCGGTCAGTGCCAGTTACGTTGCATGCTACAGTTATCTTAGACACGGCCACTAGAACACTTCGGTGTGTTTCTTCCATCATGATTCTTCAGGTAATTTACTGTGAATAGAATGAAGGAGTTGATAAAGAGGGGCAGTACTTGATGATGTGATGCAGCGCGGAGCATCTTTGAAGTGCTTAAGCTTGAGCTTTATATCGTAAAGTTAAACATTCATGTAGTACATGACAATGACTGCATATATGACTTTCTGAGGCAGAGCACTGATATAAAAGGCGCGTCCCAGCTGTGCATCTGACTATAGCTAGTAGTGTGGCTAGCTAGCCGGAGTTGTACATTCATACACGAACAACATGCCAAAAATCCAAGCACGACACATATGATCGACGACTACGCCAGTAAGGTCCACAATCCTCGTCAAATGCTACTAATCGTCTATCTTCATGTGTAGCAATATGCGAGGATTGTGCAATCTTACTGCGAGAAGATGCGCGACCCAGCCGGCGCCAATACCAACGATGCGAGTACACACGAAAAAAGTGTCCGCAGCCGCGTTCTTCAAAGGCGGTCGACGGATCGTGACTGCTTTAGAGGACGAAACCCTGCGAATATGGGATGTGGAGAAAGCAGTATTGGTAGGAGGGCCATTCGAGGGACATAGTAGCTGTATCGTCAGACGACGAATTGCGAGTGGTGAAACAGATGGAATCGTCATCATCTGAGATATCGATAGTAAGCAGATAATATTCAAACCACTGGTGAAGCATACAGGCTGGGTGTCCTAAGTGAACTTCTCCCCCGATGGAAAGACACTCGCAAGTGTGTCATATGATGAAAGAGTTATTATATGGGATGCCACATTGAGGGTTGGAAGTATGCCTTCAGCCCAGATGGGCTACAATTAGCATCCGGCGGCTTTCGGGTTTGGAGCACCGATAACGCCGAGCTTCAGTTGGACATTGACGCTCACATAGTCTACTTAGGTAGCGTTGTACATGTGTGGTCGCCTGACGGCCAGGAACTTGTTTCTGCATCAGATGTCGAAACAATCAAGTTCTGGGACTCATCGAATGGAACCCAGATTGGTCAACCTTCCTCCATCAAGTCACTTTCCATTTATTCTGATGGCTCCTTCATCGCAACCGCCTCGCATGATAAGACTGTACACTTGTGGAGCACCAAGTCACAAAGCAGATAGGAGAGCCACTCAAACACACCGCACGTGTTTGCTGCGTCGCCATCTCACACAACGGCTAACTGCTCGTGAGTGGAGACTGGGAAGTGAATGTCCAGTTCTGGTCCATCGAGAACACACTTTCTGCATCATTCGGGACGGATTCCTCATACGATTTCTTCTTTGCGCATCGCAGTAAGAAGAAACTTGAACGAAACCTCTATGTGGAAGCCCGAGAGAAACTCTGATGGAGGTCAAACCGTGACGAGGAAGACATCGCCTACTCTTTTTTTGGCATCTTTGATGCCAATCTTCCTGTTATCTACGGAGAGAAAATACAAAAGGCGCTCGGACAACTCTTTCAGGAGATCATAGCGCATTCAGGCGATATCACAACCCTTGATTGGGTGGGACGATCGTCCAAGTCCAACAGTTGTATCCCAGCTGAGATTCCCTCATACAAGGCTCTGCCATGCACGCTACCATCTCTATCTGAATACAACATGCAAATATCGGTCTCCATGCTGCGAAACGTGGCTATGGAGTCGGCTTCGAAATTGTATACCACTCTTAAGAACTTCGGTGTTTCTCCTTTCTCAAATGCCAGCCTGCAATTGCCTTGCATTGCATTTCCTCTCACAAAAGTGGGGCGGAGGCCTGGTCAAGATGTTTCACATATGAAGTCAAGGCAGACGGGCTACAAGACCTGCTGGTCACAACGAAAGACACGCTTGTTCACTTCTCGCCTGAAAGATGTACTCAGCAGACATTCTTACTTGTCTGTCCATGGGATCGGCATGATCTTGGGTTGATTAACTTTGCAGACGAAATGCAGGACCTGCAAGGTTGGCCTGGGTCTCCGTCAGATGATACGCGCACCGGCCATGCTGGATACGACGAGCTGGCTACGCGAGAGTTGAGGTTGATCGTTCGCCTCGGACAGCCTTTCCATGCACTTTTGCTGGCACAGCAATAGGGTGAGGAGTATAAGAGAATCGCTTCCGATAACAATATCATCGCGCAAGTTGGGGACATGGCTTCTGTTGATAGCACGATGGACGTCTGGATGCTTGAGATATTGTAGCTGTGAAGAATGAGACATTCTTATTTCATACCTTGATAACACCTCCATGCATGAATGGTATCCCTACAATTTTGCATCGCATCATCTATCGTCTTGTATACAAAAAACTAATTCTGACATCAGACGTCCTAGGGAAGAGAATGGTCCTGAGACCATCCATAGACCTCATCCTCTTTTCAGTTGTTGAGGAGCAAGAACTAAGGAGATAGGGAAGTGGTCTCATCTTGGACGCAGTACGTGGTTCAACGGAAGAAAGAAAAAAGCTTGAACGTATTGCTAGTGTTGCTTTAGAAGTTTAGATGCATCCGCATCCAAGTCGAAATAAGCAATGTATTCTAGTCACCACTCACCAGTATAATCAGAAATGTACAATTTTTGCGTGAGACTTTTGCTCTTCGCTCTCAACCATGGTGCGCTCAATTCACTCGATCCTACCATAAATCTTTCAACCCATTTACATCCAGTCCTCCCGTATCGAACTACTCAATGCTGGTCTTCTTCGCAGCGATGGTCGCAGACCTTATGAACTACGAACAATAGCCATCAACTTCGAAGCACAAGGAACGGCAGACGGCAGCGTCACCTATTCACATGGCCTCACACAAGTCCGAGTCTCAGTCCTTGGCCCACACGAAGCAAAACCAGGGACCAGACGTGAAACATTTCATGATCGCGCAATACTAAACGTCGAGGTCCAACTCGCGCCTTTTGGCGTCGGTGAACGAAGAAGAAGAGGTAGAGGTGACAAGTAAATCTCATCCACACGCTCTATATTTTGTCGTTAATACGTAAACTTAGGCGCCTCCTCGAACTCGCAGCATCAATTAAAAGCACATTCGAACCCGTCGTCCAAACTCATCTCTATCCCCGCAGCACAATCGACATTTTCATCCATGTCCTCCAACTTGACGGCGGCCTCCTCCCCGCTTGCATAAATGCCTCTACCCTCGCCCTAGCAACCGCAGGCATTCCTCTCTTCGACTTTGTCTGCGCTGTTAGCGGAGGCGTGCATGGTACTCAGCCCTTACTCGATCTAACCACAGTCGAAGAAAATGACGTGCCGAGTGTCGTGGTGGGCGTGATGCCTCGTACAGGACGCGTGACGCTTGTGCAGATGGAAACCAGGTTGCATATGGATCGCTTTGAGGAGGTGTTTAGAGTTGCGTGCGATGCGGGCAAGGTGCTTTGGAGTGAGATGAGGGATGCGCTCAGGGAACAGACGGGTGATTTGGTGGATAAACTTGAGGCCGGACCTGGGATGGTTGTGGTGAAGGAGACTGAGGATATGTAGCATTAATGATACCGACTATAGGTAGCAACTTCGGTTATGTACGAAAACTCCTGATCGGTACCGGTCCGGTAACTTGAAGCAACACCACACTCTCTTACTACTCTATTGATCATCATCATGACGAGCAACACCAGCACTAGCGTCCCAAATGACCAGTCTGAGTTTAAGGTCGTGTCGATCTTCGACACAGACTTGTACAAGGCAAGTATCGCAGTAGATCATCGTCACCTGAAACGCTTCTCCTGTCATGTTAACGCAGTTGCGTAGTTCACGATGCAACAGGCTATCTTCGAATACTATCCCACTGCAAATGCCGTATATCGATTTACGCATCGCGACAAACAACGACAGTTCTCTAGAGCATGTATAGAGAAATTTCGAGAAGCACTGCATGGTTCGTGTCTTTCCTTGAATCACCCTATTCTGATCTGGTACATGTAGGTTTCGCCGATGTACAACTAACACAAGACGAGCGCGTCTGGTTCCAGGATAAATGCAAGTATTTCAAACCTGCGTACCTCGATTATCTCCAGTCTTATAGGTTCAAACCCGAACAAGTGATTATATGTCCTTCAAGTTCTTTGGGTTGTACCCCTCCATTGACGCGCACTCGTAGATATCTGTTACCTTCCTCCCGTCTCCTGATGACACCGATATGGGCAGTGTCAAGATCGAAGCGAGAGGCTTGTGGCTGGAGACGGTTTTATGGGAGGTCCCGCTCATGGCGTGTCTCTGTGAGATGTATTTTCGGTATACGGATCAGGATTGGGATTATACCGGCCAAGAAGGTAAGTCAACTCCTTTCTCTCTCCTTGATTCTGTCATGCTACTGAGTACGGGCATGGGCCAGAACAAGCCATGCACAAAGCTACATCCCTTTTAGACGCGCGATGTACGTTCAGTGAGTTCGGGACGCGGCGTAGGCGGTCGTTCGTCACGCAGGATTTGGTTGTGAGAGGGATTATAAAAGCGAGAGATGCGCATGAGTGGAAAGAGGGTTTTTTTGGAACTAGTAACGTATGCAGTCACCAGTGGTCCCCCTTTTTGGTTTTTGACGCAGATGGGCAGGTCCACCTTGCCATGCGATACAACCTTAACGTGATAGGCACGATCGCTCAGTACGTCGCTGATCCTTTTATTTTCGTGACTTATACTTCGTGATTTTTAGCGAGTGGTTTATGGGTGCAAGTTCTAGATCTCTTCATGCAAATCTCCTCCTGATCAAACACATACTTAGATCGCGGCGCTAGGCGATTATAAAGACGCCGCTGGGACGGCTCTAGATCTCTGGTCAAACCTTTACGGAGACAGTCTTTCGGTCACACTCACGGATACATTCTCAACTGAAGTATTTTATCGGGTCCGTATGTCGACTTTGAGCGTTATCCTCATCTTCATTTTTTGTGTTTTTATAGGAATTCCACAATAGACGCGCCAACCAATGGAAAGCCCTGCGTCAAGACTCGGGAGATCCAAAAGTATTCGCGCCGAGGGCTAAGCGGATGTACGAAGAGCGCGGGATCGATTATACAAAGAAAGCTATCATCTTCAGCGACGGGTTGGATTTCAAGAAGGCAAAGGAGTTAAATGAGCAGTGTCAGCTGCTTGGATTCAAATGTATGTCACAACCTTATTGCTGGTTGCGTTTCGTGGTCTAATTGCATGTGCAGGTTCGTTTGGTATTGGGACATGGCTGACGAACGACTTCAAGAAGAAAAGCAGTGGATATGAAGAACAGAGCAAGGCGCTAAATATTGTGATAAAACTCGGGTCGATTGATGGGAAGGAATGTGTTAAGATTAGTGATGAGATTACAAAGGTGAGATATGCCGTGGTTCTTGGTTTTGTTGTCATTAATGCCCTTTTTTTTTTTACAGAATACGGGAGTTCCGGAAGTTGTAGCAAAGGTTAAAGAGATGTACCAGATATCGGTCTCGTAGACCCATTGTAGTCCAGAAATTATGTGAGTGATGGTATTTTCGTGAATGAGGGTTTAAACCGATGATGTCTTGCGTTGCCTTGTCTCCAGAGCGATCTAAACTCAATGATGATGTATCCTGGTGACCGCGTATTAGAATGACTGTAGAATGCTATACCAATCAACGTAACGAGCCCTGATCATATATAAAGAAGCTCGTACTCAAATTTCAGCACTGGAGCACCGGAACCAGTGGAAGAAAGATCATTGAGGCGAGTCCCTCGTACCACTACTAGCAAAGTATGCGATTGTGTTTATGAAGACAGTTTTCAAGAGATTGCGATGCTCGAAACATAATATTCTGACGCATTGCTCTCGTCCACAGCATTTTCGACTGCATGTGTAGTTCCCATGAGATGTGCTTCGAATGAATGCATGACATTGATCGCGTTTGGCAGAGCCCCCTGCGTAGTCCACATGAGGCACGAAGTGGTATATGCTTGTTAGAATCTAAAATTTCGGGGTATACGGCAAGCGTAGTTCTTCCATGATGATTCTTGAGGAGAAATATAGGAGTACAATCATGCTGTGAACAGAATGAAGGAACTGATTATGACGGACGTTTCTAGACAGAGGCCAACTCGGATGGAAGGAGCGAAATGAGATCCAAGCCGTAGCAACGTGTTATGGAGCAAACCATAGTATATAAAGAGCCTACATGAATTGGGTTATGGGCAAATATCGAATTCACTCGCGACCTCTCACTATGCGTAAGATCGACGATCTTATCACAAGGTATGCTCCTCGTCGACCTCAAACGCTACTGATAGTCTATCTCCCTGTTTAGCGACCTACCAAGATTGCGGGATATAGGAGATCATACTGTGGAAAAGTGTGTAACGCCAGAGCTAACACACACGATGCGAGTGAACAAGGAGGCAATGTTGGCAGTCGCATTCTTCAAAGATGGTCGACGGATCGTTACTGCTTCATGGAATAAACCCTGCAAATCTAGGACGTGGAGTCTTGATCAGTGATATCTAGTGATGATTCAATCCGCGTGCACTCGTTCGCACACCCTTGCGAATGCAGATCAGTACCTCCCCTTGGCCAAGAATATACTAATTCCCTGAACTTCTTCACAAGTTCCTGCCAGTGGCATTCGACGCGTGCGCTGCGGAGTGATGTAAACCATAGGAGTACAAACCATGTATACGATCGTCGTCTCGCCTCTTCCTCTCCATCAGTTCGTTCCATCACTGGAAAGCTCTGCGTCAAGACGCAAGAATTGTCCTGGTGAATGTGCATTAGAATTACTGTTGCGTGCTAAACCATCCCATCCCCATCAAACAAACGTAACGAGGATTGCTTCCGTCTCTTGCAAGTCTACTCCAGAGCAGATAGGTAAGACGTCGACCGTTAAGGGCCCACTAACTCTACCGTCGCTAGTCTCGTACGTCTGACCTCCCCAGGTTAGATTGGTGGTATCGGAAGCATACCTACGGACAGCTTTAGCATCCAGGCCGCGATGATTATGAAATCAACTCATACCCAATTTGCAGCGTCTTCACGCTCATACTATTAGCAGTATATCCGGAACCCGTGAAAGAGAAATCGATGTGAGTTGAGTTTCTTGCACCGGCACCAGAAAAGTACGCGATCAAGTTGATGAAGACGGCTTTTGAGAGGATGCCATGCTCATAAAATGCATAGCCTGACACATTATCCTCGTCGATGGGGATTTCAACTGCCTGCGTAGTCCCAGATGATCCGATAGCCTCTGCAGCGATGATGGCTGCGTAGTATGCTGGTTGTATGTGTGGTGCCAGCGGGGGGATTGGGGAACCGTCGAGAATTGAGTAGTTAAGCGTCATGGGTTGAATCTGCGCGTAAGAAGATTGAGCGAC
>Ga0310811_10007880_pt1 | contig 13657 bp, 11 predicted proteins | sample YCmetagenome_FD_207642 | JGI IMG/M metagenome (GOLD analysis project Ga0310811, IMG submission 207642) | Soil microbial communities from experimental microcosm in Duke University, North Carolina, United States - YC | ecosystem: Engineered > Artificial ecosystem > Soil microcosm > Unclassified ... | reverse complement strand
CTCGAGTTCAAGCGCTACGAGATCCAGGATGGCCTGGGTATCGCGATGCTCCGCCTGGTCGACATCCCCGTGGCAATCATCACGGGACGCGTCTCCGAGAGTGTGCGCCTGCGCGCCGCGGAGCTCGGCGTCGACGACGTCGCGCAGGATCCCGACGGCCACAAGCTCGCCGGTTTCACCCAGATTCTGAAACGTCGTGGGCTTCGCCCCGACGAGGTCGCGTTCGTCGGCGACGACTTCCCGGACCTGGCGCTGCTGCGCATCGTCGGACTCCCGGTGGCGGTCGGCAACGCGGTTCCCGAGGTGCGTGCGGTTTGCCGCCACCAGCTTACGCGCCATGGCGGGCACGGCGCGGTGCGCGAGTTCGTTGAGGATTTGCTCAAAGCGCGCGGCGAGTGGGACCTCGCCTGGAACCGGTACGTCGATGCGCGTTCGGTCATTCGCAACGCGGGTGCCGCATGAGCGCCGGCGATATCGTCGAGCGCGGCCGCCGCGTCCTCCGCCTGGAACGTGAGGCGCTCGCCGGCCTCGAGGAGCGCCTCGGCGACGAGTTTGCGCGCGCCGTTCGGCTGATCGCCGACTCTGAGGGCCGGGTCATCGTCGCCGGCGTCGGCAAGTCCGGGCTGATCGGCCGGAAGATCGCCGCGACGCTCACGTCCACCGGCACGCCGGCGAACTTCCTTCACCCGGTCGATAGCGTCCACGGCGATCTCGGAATCGTCGGACGGGACGACGTGGCCATTCTGATCTCCAAGAGCGGAGAATCAGACGAATTGCTGGCACTTTTGGCGCATTTGAAGGGCTTCGGGGTACGAACTATCGCCATCACCGGAAACCCGGCGTCGGCCCTTGGCCGGAACTGTGACGTAGCTCTCGACGCCGGTGTGCGGGAGGAGGCGTGTCCGCACGATCTCGCACCGACCACGAGCACCACGGCGGCGCTTGCGCTCGGAGATGCGTTGGCGGTGGTCTTGTTGCAGGAGAAGGGGTTCGAGCGCGAGGACTTCGCCCGGATTCACCCGGGAGGCGCCCTTGGGCGCAAACTCGTTGTCCGTGTCGAAGAAATAATGCTCCGTCAGAACCTGCCGCTCCTCAAAGAAAGCGACACAATGCGCGAGGCAATCGTCATGATTGCTGAACGCCGCGGCATTGCCATCGTCACCGATGAGGGCGGCCACGTCGAAGGCGTGCTGACGGCAGGCGACCTGAGCCGGCTCGTCGAACGTCGTGGCGATGAAAACATTCTTCCAATTCCAGTTCGCACCCTGATGACAAGGTCCCCGAAGCTCGCCACGATCGGCGAGCTCGCGAGCGCTGTAGCGTACCGACTCGAACAGTCGGGTATCATGGCCATGCCCGTCGTCGATGAGCGAGCCGCGCTCGTCGGCGTGGTTCATCTGCACGACCTCCTGCGCGCGAGAGTGGTCTGATGCGCCGACTGTTGTGCGGAGCGGTCGCCGTGCTCTCGATCGCGATTTCCGCCTGCCGCGATTCGAAGCAGCCCCCGATCGTCGGCGGGCCGACCATGGCCGACAGCGCCGACCAGGTGCTGTTCGGTGTGCAGTACGTCCTCACCACCCGCGGCGTCCAGCGCGGTGAGCTCAAGGCCGATACGGCGTACGTCCTCGACGATCAGAACCGCTTCGACCTGCGCAAGGCCCGCGTCGTCTTCACGACCGAGCTGGGCGCGCCGCAGGGCACGATGGACGGCAACCGCGGCGTCTACAACCTCCGCACGCAGATCCTCGAGGGATGGGGCGATGTCGTCGTGAAGCTCGTCGACGGCCGTACGCTCAAGTCGCCCCACATCATCTACAATCAGGTCACGCACCAGATCTCGAGCGACACATCGTACGTCGCCAGTCGTGGAAGCGACAGCCAATATGGTGTCGGATTCATGTCCGATCAAAGTTTCTTGCATTTCACGTGTTTGAAAGGGTGCGGCGGTGTTTCGTCGGTCCTGATTCCCGAGAAATGAACGCCCGCTCGTGGGGCGCGTTCGCGCTGCTCGTCGTGTGTGTGTCCGGCATTGCCGCGGGCCAGAATCCCGTGACACCGCAGCCGCCGCCGACGCCCACGCGTTGCGAGCTCGTGGACCAGCCAACCACCCGACTGCGCACCGACACGCTCCCCGGGGGCGGCCATGTCACCTTCCTCGGGGGCGGTGTTCTCATTCGCTGCCCGTCGCGTGAGATCACGCTCAAGGCTGATAGCGCCGAGCAATACCCCGAACGCTACTTCATGATCGGGAACGTGGTATACGACGAGCCGCGCTTTCATCTCACGTCGGACTATCTCAACCGCTTCATAATCGACGAGCGCATCGTTGCCGTGGGCAACGTCAATGCGAAGCTCCCGAGTGGGTCGACCCTCGTGGGCCCGATCGCCGAGTACAAAGCGGCCTCACCCCGCATTCGACCGCGGCGCCAACTCATCGCCAAACAGCGGCCGACGATCACCGTCGCCGAAAAGGACTCGGCCGGCAAGCCGGCGCCGCCGATGGTCGTCGTCGCCGACAGCGTGTTCATGGACGGTGATTCGCTGATCTACGGCAGCGGACAGGTGATCATCACCAGACCGCAGCTCCGCGCCACCGCCGACTCCGCGTTCATCGACCAGGGCAAGGAGACGATGAAGCTGTGGCAGAAGCCGGAGGTCTCGGGAAAGAAGGAGAAACCGTTCACGCTCACGGGCAGCGTGATCGACATGTACTCGAAGAACAAGAAGCTGCAGCGCGTCCTCGCGCGCGGAAACGCCACCGCGGTGAGCGACTCGATGACGCTGCGCTCGGACACCATCGACCTGCGTGTGAGCAACGACGTGCTCGATCACGCGTACGCGTGGGGCAAGAGTCGAGCGAAAGCGGAATCGCCGAGTCAGAACCTCATCGCCGATTCGCTGGACGTGCTGATGCCCAACGGCAAGGTCCGCCGCGTTCGCGCGCTGAGAAAGGCGTACGCCGAAGCCAAGGTCGACACCGTGCGCTTCAAGCCTGACTCCAACGACAAACACGACTGGCTGCGCGGCGACACGATTGTTGCGCATTTCGACACAGCCGCGGCGAAGGACACGTCGAAGGCGCCCACCATCAAGCAGCTGTTGTCGTTGGGCAACGCGAGCTCCTATTACCATCTCGCGCCGAACGACAGCGCCGAGCGTCGACCGTCGATCAACTATGTCATCGGTCGCGTGATCACGATCGATTTCAACAAGCAGCGCGTCGCCACGGTGACGGCCGTCGACTCCGTGTACGGCGTGTACGTCGAGCCCAAGGCGGATACGACGGCACGCCGCGCCAAGGCGACCGGGCCGGCGGCCAATGCGCCGAAGACGATCATTCCATTGCCGCCGCCGAAGACGAGCACTCCTCTACCGCCGAAGAAGCCGTGACCGGTCCCTCTGATTCATCTCGCGTCCGCTTGCTGGTAGACCAGCTTGCCAGGGGCGATCGAACCACCGCGTTGGTGCTGCATGCGCTGATCAGCGCGGCGGACGCTTCGGGCGTCGCTGATTTCGATATGGCCACGAAGGTGTATCGTGATGATCACCTCGGTATGCTGCGCGCCACCGGACGCGACGCTGACGCGGAGCGCGAGGCCGGACGCCTGAGCCTGGACGAAGTGCGCCAGTATCTCGCGCGATCGGTGTTGCCACGCCTTGCCGCCGACGGCGTCATTGCGCAGCCTCTCGCCGGCGCCCCGTGGACGACAATTCGATTTTCCGACAAAGTCTGGGAGGCAATCGGATTCGCACGCGACGAAGTCGCGACCGCTTTTCGCACGACCGGCGAGCACTCCGCCGTACTCCCCGGCGTGAAGCGCGCAGCGCCCGCCGACGCCGTCCCCCAGCGCCAGGTCCCTGGCGGCAGCGTGCTCGAGGCGAAAGGACTCGTCAAGACTTATCGGCGTCGCCGCGTAGTCAATGACGTGGCCCTTCGATTGCAACAGGGGGAGATTGTAGGACTGTTGGGCCCGAACGGCGCGGGGAAGACGACGACGTTCTACATGATCGTCGGACTCATCGAACCGCTCGCCGGGCACATCGTGTTGGACGGCGTCGACATCACGAAGACGCCGATGTACAAGCGGGCGCGCCGGGGGATCGGCTACCTTTCACAAGAGCCGTCGATCTTTCGCAAGCTATCGGTCGAGGACAACATCCGGGCGATTCTCGAAACGCTCGACCTCTCGGCCAGCGAACGACGAACGCGGTTGGAGACGTTGCTGGATGAGTTGAGCATCAAGCACCTGCGGCACAGCAAGGCGTTCGCGCTCTCGGGCGGCGAACGCCGGCGACTCGAGATCACGCGAGCGCTCGTCACGCAACCGAAGTTCATGATGCTGGACGAACCATTTGCCGGTGTCGACCCGATCGCCGTCCATGACATTCAACAGATCGTGGGTGACCTGCGCCACCGCGGCATCGGCGTCCTGATCAGCGATCATAACGTTGAGCAGACGCTGGATATCGTGGACAGGGCGTATATCATGTTCGATGGGCAGGTGAAGGTCTCAGGCACCGTACGGGAGCTCGTGTTCGACGATACCGTTGCGGACATCTATCTCGGCCCCACGCTGACGGCGCGATTGCGCGCTCGCTTTGCGGCGGCGGATGAAGGGGAACCAAAGACCACATGAAACCTGGGCTCTCCCAGAGCACGCAACTAAAGCAGGAGCTCAAGATCAATCCACGCCTCTACCAGGCGATGGATCTGCTTTATATGCCGCTCCTGGATCTTCAACAGCACCTGAAGCAGGAGCTGCTGAACAATCCCTTCCTCGACATGGTCGAACCCGAGGAAGACGAGGAAGAGGAGTCCGGCGACGAGACCGTCGAAGCATCCGAGGAGACGGAGACCAAGCCCGAGGAAGAGAAGGCCGCCAACGACGAGATCGACTGGGAGGAAATCCTCCTCGACGGTTTCGATGCCGGCGGACGCCGCGAAGAGCACGAGGAACGCGAGTATTACGAGCCGGTCACGGTCGACAGCCGCAACCTGTCCGATCACCTGATCGATCAGATCACGCTTCTCGATCTCAGCCCGCGTCAGCAATTCCTCGCCGATGAGTTCATCGGCAACATCGCCGAAGACGGGTACCTCGCGTGTCCCGTGACGCAGATCCTCACCAGCGTCAACGACGAAGTGGTCCGTGCCGCCGAGAGCGTCGACCGCGACGTCGACGATCTACCGCTCTACACGGACGAAGAAGTCGAGGAAATGCTCGCGATCATCCAGAACCTCGACCCGCCGGGCGTCGGCGCGCGCGATCTGCGCGAGTGCCTCATGCTCCAGCTGCGAGAGGCTGGTCTCGAGCAATCCGTTCCATACCGTCTCGTGCGCGACTGCTTCGAGGAGCTGATCGCGCACCGTTGGAGCGAGATCTCCAAACGCTTCGGCATCAGTCCGAGCGACGTGCAGCGCGCCGCCGACGAGATCAAGAAGCTCGATCCGAAGCCGGGGCTCGTCTACTCCGACGCCAGCGACAATTACATCATTCCCGATCTGATCGTCGAGAAGATCGACGGCCGCTATCACGTCTTCCTCAACGACGCCAATCTCCCGCGACTCAAGTTGAGCCGGGCGTACCAGGAGATCGCGCGCGACAAGAAGAAGTTCGAAGGCGAGAACAAGGAGTTCATCTCGAGCAAGCTGAATTCGGCCAACTGGATGATCCAGGCGATCGAGCAGCGTCGTCAGACGATGCTCAAGGTGATGAACTACATCGTCGATCGGCAGCGCGAGTTCTTCGAGAAGGGCGTGCAGTACCTCAAGCCCCTCACGCTTCGTGAAGTCGCCGAAGTGATCAACATGCACGAATCCACCGTGAGCCGCGTGACGAATGAAAAGTTCGTCCAGACGCCGCGCGGTGTGTTGCCTCTCAAGTTCTTCTTCTCCTCGGGCCTGTCGACGACGGCGGGTGAAGATGTCTCCGCGCGCGGCATCAAGGCGCAGATCGAGAAGCTCGTCTCGGAAGAAGATCCCAAGCGCCCGCTCACCGATCAGGCGATCGTCAACATCCTGAAAGAGGGCGGCGTCCAGATCGCGCGACGAACGGTGGCCAAGTACCGCGACCAGCTCGGAGTACTGTCGGCGCGCATGCGAAAGCGGGTATGACCCTCACCTCCGGAGTGAGTCCGTTGGCCTCACCCCTCGTACACCGTCCCTCAGGGACGCCACCCCGCGACATCGACGTCTCCGTTCTCGTTCCCGCCAAGGACGAAGCGGAGAATCTGCCGCTGTTCATGGAACAGGCCGCCATCGCCTTCGCGGGGTCGCCTCACACCTATGAAGTCGTCGTCATCGACGACGGCAGCGTCGATCAAACGTGGGCCGTCCTCCAGCGACTCGCCGAACAATACCCGTTTCTTCGACTGGCTCGCCATCGCGCGCGGCGCGGCATCGCCGACTCGTTGCGCACCGGATATCTCGCCGCCCGCGGCGAGGTTCTCGTGTTCTATCCGGCCGACCTGCAATTCAAGCCGGAAGACATTCCTCGCCTCGTCGCCCCGATTCTTGCGGGTGAGTCCGACATGGTCACGGGCTTCAAGGAAGGGAAGTACGAGAAGGCCTTCGTCTCCGGCATCTACAATCGCCTGAGTCGCACGCTGTTCCACGTGCCGGTCAAGGATTTGAATTCTGTAAAGGCGTACCGGCGCGAGATCATGGACGCGCTGCCGGTGCGGCCCGACTGGCACCGCTACATGGTCGTGATCGCGGCCGCGCAGGGCTTCTCGGTCTCCGAGATCCCGGTGCCGCTGTACCCGCGCCACGCGGGTAAGTCCAAGTTCGCCACCTGGCATCGCATCCCGGTCGGCGTGCTCGACATGCTGTCCGTCTGGTTCGAGCTGCGATTCAGCCAGAAACCGCTCCTGTTGTTCGGCATGCTCGGCGCGGCGCTCTTCGCCGTCAGCAGCATCGCCGGCATCATCGCGCTCGTCTGGATCCGGAGCCTCGCGGTTCGGCCGCTCTGGACGGTCATTCAGACCTGCCTCATCCTCGGCAGCATCTTCTTCGCGACGGGATTGATCGGCGAACAGATCGCCGGTCAGCGCGCGCAACTTCGTGAGATCAGACGACAGCTCGATGAGCTTGGCGCCGATCGAATCACCGATCGCTGACCGATGAAAGTCCTCTTTCTGACGCACTCATTCCCGCGTCAGCCTGGCGATGCGGCAGGCGCCTTCGTGCTTCGGCTGGCCACGGCGCTGCGCAACGAAGGTATCGACACCAGCGTCGTCGCCCCGGCCGCGCCCGGCCTGACCGATCACGATCGGCTCGACGACATCCCGGTCGATCGATTCCGCTATGCGCCGCGGCGGTACGAAACGCTGGCTTACACGGGCAACATGGCCTCGCAGTTCCAGACGTCGTGGAGCGCGCGGGTCACCATGCTTGGCTTCCTCGGCGCCGAGTTTCGCTCGGCCGTCCGGGCACGGCGAGAGCTCGAGCCGGACGTCGTGCATGCGCACTGGTGGTTTCCGAATGGCCTTGTCGGCACATGGCTCGCGCGCATGTCGAACAAGCCGCTCGTCACGACGCTTCACGGCACCGATGTCCGGCTGGCCCGCACGGTCGCCTTTTCGCGGCCGGCGTTCCGTCACGTGATGCATCATTCCGCCGCCGTCACCGCGGTATCGCACTTCCTGGCATCCGAAGCGCAGCAAGTGGTGTCGGCACCCGCGCCGATCGTCGCGCCAATGCCCGTATCGTCGGAGCTCTTCTCGCCCGGCGGCGAGCGGATCAAGAAGCGCCTGCTCTTCGTCGGGCGACTCAACAAGCAGAAGGGAATCGAGCTGCTGCTCCACGCCCTCAACCGCATTCCCGATACCTCGGTCACCCTCGACGTGGTCGGCGACGGCGACGATCGCGCCGCGTTGGAGGAACTGGCGAACGCACTGGGGCTCAAAGATCGCGTGCGGTGGTGTGGCGCGCTGCCTCAGCCGCGGTTGCTCGACTTTTACCGATCGGCCGCGGCGCTCGTCGTTCCGTCGGTTGCCGAAGGGCTGGGTCTCGTCGCAGTCGAGGCGCAGCTGTGTGAGACGCCGGTCGTCGCCTTCGATTCAGGCGGTTTGCCGGACATCGTGCAGCACGATCGCACCGGTGTTCTCGTTCCCACCGTCGAGGCAGGCGCCCTGGCAGCCGCGCTGATATCATTGCTCGAGCGTGACGATCGCGGTGCCTCGCTTGGCGCCGCCGGCCGTCTCCACGCGCTCGCCACCTTCGCCCCCGAGTCGGTTGCCAGACGCTACGCCGACATCTATCGAGCCGCCATCGCCGGATCGCCGAAATAAACTCTGGATCGCCGCGCAAATCCTCGTTGCGGCGATCCTCATCGGTTTCATCGGCAGGACGCTCGTCGATCAATGGCGCCAGTTCCGCGGGACTCCGCTCACCGTCGAGCTGAACTGGTCGTGCATCGTCGCCTCTGCCGGCGTCGTCCTCGTCACTTACGCCGTTCTGATCGAGACCTGGCGCCGCATCGTCAGCGCCTGGGGCAGTGCGATGAGCTTCGCGGATGCCGCGCGTATCTGGTGCATCTCCAACCTTGGCCGCTACGTCCCTGGGAAGGTCTGGCAGATCGGCGCCATGACGACCCTCGCCGAGCGCGTCGGCGTGAGTCCGATCGCGGCGGCAGGTTCAGCGATCCTCAATACCATCGTCAACATCGCGACCGGCTTTCTCGTCGCGCTCGTTGCGGGATGGCGCTCATTCAACACGCTATCCCAGGGTCACGCGGTACTCGGCGCTGGATTGCTCATCGTCGTCATTGGCGGCGTGATGCTTTTGCCGGTGCTCATGCCGACGTTACTGGGCGTCGCTCGGCGGTTCACTGGACGTCCGCTCGCCGTTGCCGCGATCCCACATCGCGCGATCTATTTGTCGCTCGCCGGGAACATCGTTGCGTGGCTGCTATATGGCGCAGCATTTCAGCTTTTCGTCCACGGCGTGATCGGCCCCGCGCCGGGAAGCTTCGCCGATTACGTGACGGCATACGCGTGGCCGTACGTGCTCGGCTATCTTTTTCTGGTCGCGCCCGGTGGCATCGGCGTTCGTGATGGTGCGCTCGCGTTGGCTCTCACGGCGCTGGGAATCGCGACACCGCCGCAAGCAGCGTTGATCATGGTAACGTCTCGATTGTGGTTGACGGTGTTGGAGCTCCTCCCGGGGCTCGTCTACATGGCTCTCGGTAGACGACCAGAACCCAAACCCAGCCGCTAGATGGCTCGAAATTCGGATACATCCGCGACAGCGTCAGCGCCTGCGCTTGCAGGCCCGCGGTACGCGACTGCGTGGGCGTCGCTCGTATACGCGGTGTCGACGCTGCTGCTCGGCTATCCCGCACTGCTGGGACAGGCTCTGCTCAATCCGCGGAGCGATCAGTACCTCGCGGGCTTTGCCTTCCGCGACTTCGCCGCGCAGCATCTACGAAGCGGCCGCGGGTTCCCTCAGTGGAATCCGTTCATCGAGGGTGGACTGCCGTACATCGCCGCCATGCACGGGGACATTTTCTATCCCACGTTCCTGCTGCGCATGATCTTGCCGACGGACATGGCGATGACGTGGGAATTCGTCATCCACACGTTCCTGTGCGGCCTGTTCACGTATCTGTTTCTCCGCGCCTGGAACTTCGGATTCCACGGCGCGCTGGTCGGCGGACTCGCATATCTGCTCGGCGGTTCGATCGCGGGGTTCGCCGGACCCGGCCACGACGGCAAGTTGTTCGTGTCGACGATGCTGCCGCTCGCGCTGCTGTTCCTCACTCGTGGCATGCGCGATGGGCGAACGTGGGCTTGGGGCGGGCTGGCCATTACCGTCGGCCTGGCCGTGCTGTCTCCGCATCCGCAGCTGCTCCAGTACCTGCTGCTGACTTCCGGCGCGTTCGCGCTATACATCGCCTTTTCCGACCAGCCGGGGACGGGGCGCCTCTCGACGAAGACCGCGGTTACCCGTCTCGCGTATGCCGCCGGAGCCGTCGTCGTCGGGATGCTCATCGGGGCCATCCAGTACTGGCCGGCGCTCTTCGAATACAAGCCATGGTCGCCGCGCGCCCAGGGACACGATCTGGCCACCGCCACGAGCTACTCGTTTCCCATTGAGGAAACACTCAACGCCTACTGGCCGCAGTTCTCGGGGATTCTCGACAACTACTGGGGCCGGAATTTCATTCACTTTCACAGCGACTACTTCGGGGTAGTCGTTTTGATCCTGTTCGGGGCGGCGTTCGGCCGAACGACGGTGAAGTCGTTCCGACGATTCTGGATCGGCGCGGGGATCGTCTCGCTGATCTGGGCCTTCGGGGGCAATACGCCGTTCTACAGCCTCATCCTGGCCATTCCGCTGTTTGGCGCGAAATACTTCCGCGCGCCAAGCACGATGATCTTCGTAACGGCGTTCTCGGTGTCCGTGCTGGCGGCGATCGGTATGGAACGGTTGCTCGCCGGTCGGGTCAGTCCCAAGTACGCCATCGCCTGGATTGCAGCCGCGCTGGGTTTCGGCGTACTGATGTCGATCGGCGGGTACACCGCGCTCTCCAACGCAGCCATTGCGACGTTCGGGCTAGCCCCGCAAGCGATCGACTACTTATCACAACAGGCTGCGGCAAATGCGGGCGCGGCGATTTTCGGCGTCTGGCGATCCTTCCTGTTCGCCGCCCTCGCCGCCGGTGTGATCTGGGCGTTCATGACCGACCGCCTCGCGGCGCGGGGGGCCGCGATCTCGCTCGTTGCGCTCCTCATCGTCGACCTCTGGACCATCGAACGACTGTATTGGTTCTTCTCCCCCCGAGCGTCGGTCCTCTACGCGACCGATCCGGCGATCGACGCGATCACGGCCGACATGGCGAAGTCGGGGCAGTGGGGCCGAGTCTGGACGGCGGGTCTCAGCTCAGGCGTCGTTGGCCGCGATCCCACGTTCGACGGCGACGCGATGATGAGTCACGGAATCCGGCTGGTCGGCAACTATCACGGCAACGAGCTCGGGATCTACCAGCAGTTGCTCGGCCAGGCCAACCTCTCCGGCAACGCGCGCATGCCCATCTATGCGCCGCCGTTCTGGCGCCATGAGAACGTGGGATACCTGTATACCGGCGCAGACTCGGCGACCATCGGCGTCCTGAGCGACTCGCTGAAACTGCCAGCGCGCCCAACGAGACTCGCCGGCCCGGTGAGAAACGCCGCCGGGTCGATGGTCTACGCATACAAACTTCCCGGCGAACAACGCGCCGCGTGGGTCGCGTCGGCCATGGCCAAGGCGCCGGAGAATCAGGCGCTGGCTACGGTGTTGGATTCCCGCTTCGACCCAACCCGGGTCGCAATCATCGACTCGTCGGCCAAGGGCGTGACGGTGGCGCCGCTGCAGACGTTGCCCGAGGGGTCGACGATACGGGCGACCGTAACGTCCGCGACCGACGGCGCGTACGATATCTCACTGGACAAGCCGGCGACGGCGGGCTCGGCGCTGGTGCTAGCGGAGAATTATTTTCCAGGCTGGACCGCGACAGTTGACGGCAAGCCTGCCGCGGTCGCGCGGACGAACTTCAACCTCGTCGGCGTTGTCCTACCGGAAGGGGGGCGGTCGGTTCAGATTCGCTTCACCGACGCCGCGTACGAAAAAGGAAAGCTCGTCACCTTGTTGGCGCTGGCACTGGCGGTCGTCGTATTGGGGGTCGGATTCATAGCAGATCGACGGTCACAAGCCAAGCAAGGGTAGTGTTTTACACTCAAAGAACGAGAAACAGCTTTATCTGCCATGGCTGGCTCGACACCACCCGCTGACCAACGAACGGGGCGCGCCGAGGCCTCTTCCGATCAGGAAGGGGCCTTGGCTCGTGCACGCGCCCTCGTCATCGTACCGACTTACAATGAGCGCGAGAACATCGCGCGAATGATCGAGACCGTGCTCAGTCAGGATCGACGCCTCGAGGTGCTGGTCGTCGACGACGGTTCGCCCGACGGCACGTCGGCGATCGTCGACGGCATCATCGCCCAGAACGATCGCGTGCACATCCTGAATCGCCCACGCAAAATGGGGCTAGGCACGGCATACTTGGCGGGCTTCCGCTGGGCGCTCGAGCGCGATTACGAGCTGATCTTCGAGATGGATGCCGACTTCTCGCACGACCCAGGACACCTCCCGGATTTCCTTCGGGCGGCCGCGGCGAGCGATCTCGTGCTTGGCTCGCGCTATCGCGACGGGAAGGTAACGGTCGTCAACTGGCCGATTTCGCGCCTGATCCTGAGCTATTTCGCCAACGTCTACGCCAGGGCCGTGACCGGTCTGCCGGTGTGGGATGCGACGGGCGGCTTCAAGTGCTTTCACCGATCTGTCCTTCAATCGATTGATCTAAACAAGGTTAGGTCAAACGGTTACGCATTTCAGATCGAGATGAGCTTTCGAGCCTGGAAGCACGGGTTCAAGATTGTCGAGATTCCGATCGTATTCGTCGACCGAACCGAAGGCCAGAGCAAGATGTCGAAGTCGATTGTGCGGGAAGCAGTGTGGATGGTCTGGCGATTGAGATGGTTGGGGCTTACCAACCGCGCTTGACATCACCACGTGAGGGGGCTGGATGATTCCCACCGGTCGGCCTTTTTACAAGATGAGCGGCTCGGGGAACGACTTCGTCATGGTCGACGCCCGCCAGGAGCCGCCGGGGCGGCTCGCCGAGCCACGCGTGATTCGAGAGATCTGCGCGCACGGCACCGGCGTAGGAGCCGACGGGATCGTCTTTCTCGAGCCGTCTGACTCAGCCGCCGTACGGCTTACCTATCTCAACGCCGACGGCACGCGAGCCGATTTCTGCGGGAACGCAACCCTCTGCACGACTCGGCTGGCGGCCGAGCTCGGGATCGGATCGCCGAAGGGGCTGCACATCGAAACCGATAACGGACTGGTCGCCGCGCGCATCGACGACTCGCGTCCCGAGATCGACCTGCAGCCGGTCAGCGAAGTCAGCGTCACCGTAGAGGACATTCCCGCTGAGGCGGGTGAGCGCCGGATTGGCTTCGCCAAGGTCGGCGTTCCGCACATTGTCATCCTGTGCGACGATGTCTCCGTGGTCGACGTGGTAGGCCGCGGGAGGCCCCTCAGACACCACCCAAGCCTACGGGAAGGCGCCAACATCAACTTCGTCTCGCGGAACCGTTACGGGCGCTGGAAGATCCGCACGTACGAACGCGGCGTCGAAGCGGAGACGCTGGCGTGCGGCAGTGGGTCGGTCGCCACGGCGATCCTCCTGACGGCCTGGAGCGAGGCGACAGGCGACATCGAGCTCGAAACCAGGTCAGGTCGCGTCCTTCGGATCCGGTTGCGTCGGGAAGGCGACCGGTGGTTTCCGAGCTTGAGCGGCGAAGCCCGGGTCGTCTTTGAGGGACGACTCTCGGAGATCTAGCACAAGTCGTTTCTTTGCCGCTACTTAGATCGGCGTCGTGGAAAAGAGGGATGTTGACAGAAGAAGTTGTCCACAGGATTTCCCCGAGCATAGTTTACATAATACATCTTATACGAACTAATTCCACGAGGCGACAAAAAGGCGCCACCGCATGATGGCGCCTCGCTGTTGTCTTGATGTCTTGCTCTGATGTCCTGGCCTTCCGTCGCGCCGCGCCGCGCCGTTGACGCTGACTAACGCTTCGCCGGAGCGGCCGACAATTCGCC
>Ga0310811_10007879_pt1 | contig 13657 bp, 13 predicted proteins | sample YCmetagenome_FD_207642 | JGI IMG/M metagenome (GOLD analysis project Ga0310811, IMG submission 207642) | Soil microbial communities from experimental microcosm in Duke University, North Carolina, United States - YC | ecosystem: Engineered > Artificial ecosystem > Soil microcosm > Unclassified ... | reverse complement strand
AAATACATCACCGGGCTTAAGTCGTGAAATGAAATATTCCTCAATCGTACCAAGGTATTTTCCTGAAACATATTTTACATGCAGCGAGCTATCGCCAACAATGGTACCTATAGATAAACGATGGCGCATGGCCATTGTGCGATTCACTACTTTATAAATATTATTCTCAATCACTACTTTTCTAAATTCATCATAGGCTTGTAATGAATCACCACCCGTTGTTATAAAGTTTAACATCCATGACCACTCATCATCACTCACAGATTCATAGCTGAAGGTGCCCCGAATTTCTTCCAGGATTTTATCTGGCTCAAAGCCATTTGAAACTGCGAGCGTCACCAGGTATTGCAGCAGAACATCAAACGATCTTAAATAAGGTAATCTGTCTTCTACGATATTCGTGCGAATGGCTTCACGAATTGCTGCTGCTTCAATTAACTCCAGCGAATGTGTAGGTACAAAGTATATTCGACTTATAGCACCTGGCTGGTGGCCACTCCTACCTGCGCGCTGAAGAAAACGTGCAACACCTTTAGGCCCGCCCACCTGCACAACTGTTTGCACTGGACGAAAGTCAACACCAAGATCAAGACTTGAAGTACATACAACCGCTTTTAGTTTTCCTTCGTGCAATTGATCTTCAACCCAATCTCGTAAATTCTTGCTGATAGAACCATGATGCATGGCAATAAGGCCTGATAACTCAGGTGCCTTGTCTAACATTTTCTGATACCAGATCTCAGCAAAAGATCGTGTGTTGGTGAAGATGAGTGTTGTGGTACTTTCCTTTACAATGTCAATTACTTTTTGAAGTAGCTGAATACCCAGGTGACCCGCCCATGGTAAAACTTCTACTGTATCAGGCATAACTGAGATTACTTCAATCTTCTTTTTAATATCTGACTTGATGATGCTGTATTTACCATTCTTATGATAACTGCCGAGCAATGCTTGCAAGGCCTGATCCATATTGCCAATCGTTGCTGAGATGCCCCACACTTTAAGCGAAGGGCTTACAGTTTTCAATCTTGATAAAGCTAGTTCAACCTGCACACCACGTTTTGAACCAATCAGTTCGTGCCATTCATCAGCCACAACAACTTTCAACTCACTAAAGAATTCATCGTAGCCTTTCTGCGCCAGTAGCAGATGCAAACTCTCTGGTGTTGTGATCAATAATTCTGGTGGCTTATTCTTTTGACGTTCACGTTCTTTAACAGATGTATCACCTGAGCGAACACCAACTCTCCACGGCAATTCAAGGCCTTCTACTAATCTCTTAGAAGACAGTTCAATCTCTTTTGATAACGCACGGATGGGTGTAATCCAAATAGCCTGAAGGCCACAATTCTTTTTTGATTTATACTTCGGATTGTTACGAATGAATTCCAGCATGATAGGCATCAGCAATGAGTAGGTTTTACCACTGCCTGTGGGAGCATTAACCAATCCACTTTCACCTTCCAGGTATTTCTGCCAGGCTTCAAGCTGAAAAGAAAATGGTATCCAGTCGCGTTCGGCAAACCACTCCTTTCCCTTCTCTATTAATGCCCTATCATCCATAAAACTAAAGATATAAAAAAGTAAATGGTCAGGTGGTTATGATCAATGGAGTTACTCACCTGATCCATCAAAATAATTTAGTTTAACCTTACCAAAACTATTTAACTTGATAGTTGTTAGAAAGGCGCTAAACCAACAATAATGGGGCAATATTCTATTAAGGAACTTGAAAAACTTTCGGGCATTAAAGCTCATACTATTCGCATCTGGGAGAAGCGTTATGGTGTTATTGAACCTCAGCGCACGTCAACCAATATTCGTTACTATTCAGATGATGATCTAAAAAAAATTATTAATGTTTCTCTGCTCAACTCGCATGGTTTAAAAATATCCGTTATCGCCAATATGTCGGGTGATGAACTTACCCGAAAAGTTCAGGACTTAAGTCAGACCAATCATGCTTCAAATATTCATATCGATCAACTCGTTACAGCCATGATTGATCTGGACGAAGAAGAATTTGAGCATGAATTAAAAATGATTGAGAAAAAGCTGGGGTTTGAAAAAACGGTTATAGAAATTATTTATCCTTTTCTCAACAAGATTGGCATTCTCTGGCAAACAGGAAATATCACTCCGGCTCATGAGCATTTCATTTCAAATCTTATCCGGCAAAAATTAATTGTTGCTATTGCTGCATTGCCTCTTCCTGCCAAAAGCAGCATTCGTGTTTTGCTTTTCTTACCAGAAACCGAGCTGCATGAAATTGCCCTGTTATTTTATCATTACCTCGCTCGTCGTTACGGTTTCAAAACATACTACCTGGGTCAATCCGTTCCACATAATGACCTCAAGGCTGTTTATGCCATCCACAAGCCCCATTTTTTGATCACCTCGCTAACCTCAGTGCCAGCGCCAAAAGACTTGAATGACTATCTTAAAAAGCTTTCTGGAGATTTTCCAGCCTCACGAATTCTGGCTTCAGGTTCTCTCTTGAGAAATGCCTCCTTTAAGCATCCTCAAAATCTTAATTTCTTTGAGACGGCACTCGAACTCAAGACAATTCTGACTGAGCTTAAATAAAATCCATTCTTTGTTGAACCATCGTATCTAAAACAGCAAATGGTGCACGGTTTTACCATTTTCCGTTAAACAAGACCTTACTTTTATCAATCAGACCATTTTTTATCTATTGAAGGGACGTAATGTTGTTTAACTATTCTAACCAAATGTTAAACATGGAAGCTTTAGAATTTACCAATCAGATTGCAGGCTTGCGAAGCACTCTCCTGTCTTTTACGCACAGATTCACCCATGACAAAGAGGAGTCTCGCGACCTCGTACAGGATACGATACTGAAAGCTATACTTAACAAAGACAAGTTTAGGGAGGAAACAAACCTTAAGGGTTGGCTCTTCACCATCATGAGAAATACTTTCATCAATAATTATCGCAAAAACAGGCGTGTACAAACGCAGCATGACAGCACGAAGGAGTTGTATTTTTTGAATGTAGAGGATACACATACCTTTTCATCGCCAGGGCAAAATTTTGAGTATAAGGACATCTGGAACAACATTAATGAGCTTCGTGACGAACTTCTGGTGCCTTTTAAAATGCACGCCTCTGGATATAAATACCTTGAAATTGCAGAGCATCTGCATATCCCGATAGGAACGGTTAAGAACCGCATTTTTAATGCCCGGAAGGAGATTCAGAAAAAATTAGCAGGCTATTAATTCCTTCTAAAATCAAGGTATTCTGATATCCTTACACATGCCACAAGCCTTGCCAATGGGGAAATTCTTTTGCTCTCCTTTATTACCAATTCGTTAACTTTAAAAAAATTTCTCAATAAAAAATATGGCCAAAATAGCTGTCATTGGATCTGGTTTTTCAGGACTTGCGGCTGCTACATGTCTGGCTGCTGACGGTTTTGATGTGACGCTCTTCGAGAAGAATGAGCTTCCCGGAGGAAGGGCAAGAAAGTTTGAATCCTCAGGCTTTGTTTTTGACATGGGCCCAAGCTGGTATTGGATGCCCGATGTTTTTGAGAAGTATTTTAACCGATTCGGAAAAACCACCAGCGACTACTATCAGCTAAAAAGACTCGATCCCTCCTATCGGATCTTCTATGGTAAAAATGATTACCTGGATATACCCGCCGGGGTTGAAGCACTCGGCAAATTGTTTGATGAGCTTGAGCCAGGAAGCAGCAAGCATCTGACTACTTTTTTAGAAGAAGGAAAATATAAATATGATATCGGCATCAACAACCTGGTTTATAAACCTGGTCTTTCATTAACTGAGTTTGCTGATACGGAATTATTGAAAGGAGTGTTTAAGCTTCACGTGTTTCAGTCTATATCTCAATACGTAAGAAAATTTTTTAAAGAGCCGCGCATTATAAAACTTCTGGAGTTTCCTGTTTTGTTTTTAGGCGCTACGCCAGAGAATACTCCTGCCCTGTACAGCCTGATGAATTACGCAGACATGGCATTAGGTACATGGTACCCCATGGGGGGCATGTATAAAATTGTAGAAGGCATGGTGACGCTGGCTGAAGAACAAGGTGTAAAATTCAATTATAACAGCGCTGTTGAAAGTGTAGAGATGAATGGTGTAAAAGCAAAAGGTGTTTGGTCAAACAGTACGCTTCATCCTTTCGATTATATTGTGGCCGGAGCAGATTATCATCATGTAGAACAAAAACTTTTGCCCAACTCAGCAAGACGTTATGATGAAACGTATTGGAACAAGCGTGTGATGGCACCTTCAAGCTTGTTATTCTATGTTGGCTTAAATAAGCGGGTTAAAAATCTGCTACACCATACATTGTTTTTCGATGAAGATTTTTCGCTACATGCCAAAGAGATTTACGAAGATCCTAAGTGGCCAACCGCCCCACAATTTTATATTTCGTGTCCGTCTAAAACAGATGCCAGCGTTGCTCCTGAAGGATGTGAAAATTTATTGATATTGATTCCCGTTGCGCCCGGTCTTCATGATGATGAAACCATTCGTGAGAAATATTTCAATCTCATTATCACCAGACTGGAATCAATTATTGGCGAATCTATTCGTGAACATATTATTTTTAAACGAAGCTATGCCCATAACGATTTCATTGCAGACTACAATGCCTTTAAAGGTAATGCGTATGGCCTTGCAAATACACTTATGCAAACGGCAAATTTGAAACCCTCTATTATAAACAAAAAGGTAAGTAATCTGTTTTATACTGGTCAGCTAACTGTTCCTGGTCCTGGCGTTCCTCCTTCGCTAATTTCTGGACAGGTAGTGGCTGCGGAACTAAGTAAAAAACATAAACATTTAGTAAATTGATCCGGCATGAAGTATCTCTTCGATAAAGTTTCAGTGCGGTGCAGTCGCATAACAACAAAGACCTATAGTACCTCATTTTCATTAGGCATACGTTGTCTTGAAAAAGAATTGCGCGACCCTATTTATTCTATTTATGGTTTTGTGCGTTTCGCTGATGAGATTGTTGATTCATTTCACGATTTTGATAAAGAGGATTTATTAAATCGATTCAAAACTGAAACGCATCTGGCGCTGGATGAAAAAATAAGTTTGAATCCTATTCTCAATAGTTTTCAGCAAACCGTAAATACCTTTAACATAGAGCGACATTTAATTGATCAGTTTCTGAAAAGCATGGAAATGGATCTCACACAAAAATGTCATAACACACAGAGCTATAACAATTATATTTTAGGTTCAGCAGAAGTTGTTGGCCTGATGTGTCTTCGGGTCTTTTGCAAAGGCGATGAAGATATGTATGAAAGACTGAAACCTTATGCCATGAGTTTGGGTTCTGCTTTCCAGAAAATTAATTTTCTTCGCGATTTAAAAGCTGACTATGTAGGACTTGGCCGCATGTATTTTCCAGGACTGGAAATGGATCAGTTTAATGATGAGAATAAAAAGAAAATAGAAGCCAGTATAGCGCACGATTTTGATGAAGGATTAAAAGGCATAAAATTGCTGCCACGTTCTGCGCGCTTCGGTGTTTATGTAGCGTATGTTTATTATCGTTCTTTATTCAATAAAATAAAAAATACCCCTTATGATTATGTCATAAAAGACAGAATCAGAATTGCGGGAAGTCGTAAAGCCACCCTGCTGGCCTATTCATTTTTAAAGCACCAATTAAATCTGCTCTGATGGAACATGTGATTTTGGTTGATGAGAGAGACGATGCCATTGGCACGATGGAAAAAATTGAAGCACATGAAAAAGGGTTGCTTCACAGAGCGTTCTCAATTTTGCTATTCAATTCAAAAGGTGAATTTCTTTTGCAAAAGAGATCCAAAAAAAAATATCATAGCGGTGGCTTGTGGACAAACACCTGCTGCAGTCATCCTCTGCCCGATGAACAGATAGAAGAGGCCACCAGAAGAAAATTAAAACAAGAAATGGGCATTGAAGTAAAAACTGAATTTGCCTACAAGTTTATCTACAAAACAAATCTTGATAAGAATCTGATTGAGCACGAGTATGATCATGTTTACACCGGCATTTTCGATGGCCAACCTGTTATAAACAAAGAAGAAGTTGAAGATTGGAAATTCATTGATCTTAAGTCACTTCAGAAAGACGTTCATCAAAATCCGGAAGACTATACGTACTGGTTCAAGTTGATTATAAACCATCCGGCATTAAATATAGTTACTGCTTAATGGCCACCATTCTTCGGTTTCCAAAAGGGATTCTGAAACAGAATATCAAAAGCAAATTGGGCAATGTAGTCTGACTTACCCTTATCATATTTGATCTGGTGCATCATTCCTATATCAGCAATAATGGATTGCTTTGTAAAAACATGTCGAAGGTAAGTAGTGAACCGATCTTCTGTAAATCGATAAGCCGACCAATGCAATTCATGATTTGCATTTCGCTGATCATCTGTTGCTGATAAAAATTCGTTGGCTAAAATAAATTGATTTGTCTTCGATGCATTAAGCGGAATATTAGCTTGTGCCTTCAACCGGAATCTTAATTCAAACGGAGTTCCATCCCAATGATTCCAATGCGTATCGTAAAATGCGCGGTATTCCGGTCTGAAAGAATACGTCATTCCAATTTTCCTCAAAGAATGTTTGTAGTATAAACGGAGATATAACCTGGCTTCGTCGCGTAACGGCGGGTTCTGAAGTTCACTTGGAGCATCTTCCTTATACCGATCCTGAATCCGGAAACTAGAGCAAAAAGAAAGGAGCCAATGTGAATTGAACTGATATTGTGTCTCCTGATTAAAGACAACGATAGCCTGTTTTTGAAGGAGATTTGTATTATTTGGATTACTCTCACGCGCAGCCCCGCCATATACGGTTACTGCCCATTTTTTGCCAATCTGCTGATTTATTCCAATCGCTCCCCAGGCAACAACATTGGTATCGTCCATGCCCGGCGGGGATATCTGACCCATGGCTACCTCACTCAGAATGCAGAAAATCAGGAAGGAATAGAGCTTTTTCAATGGAAATTATGTATTAAATGCTTCCGCAAATTAATACATAATTAACAATAGGGTAATCTTGAATTATTTGGATGGTTTTGTGAAATCCAGATTATACGTTAGCTGAAGCATTCCACCATAGTTGTTTTCCTGAAGCGTACCATTTGACTTTTTCATCATCTGGTAGAGAAATCCACCCTGAATGGAAACGAGCTTATTGAATTGATAACCAACACCCGTAAACAATCTATTCTGATCAGGTTTGTGATACGTTACTTTCTTTCCCCAACTCACAAATACCTCATCCCAAAGGCTGGCGTTGTTAAGGGGAATGTAAATGAGACCTCTGTATCTTAATCTGTATCGTTCATCACTGTAGTCAGTTCCTTCAATACCACCATCACTTGCCTTGTATTTGCTTTGTAAAAAGCGTTCTTCCATTCGCAAACGATGTTGAACATTAAATCTTCCTGAGGCATGCTTATATGTTATTTGCTGATAAATGCGGTGTTCATTATTGATGAAAGCCGTTGGTTGCTTTCCGTATTTATGATTCCAGGTATATACATATCCTACAGGCACAATGGCAAATTTCTTGGAGAGATATACTTCTATTGCTGTTCTGAATTGATGCTGTTGGGGCTGAAGGTCTTGAGCAAAACGAAACTGACCCTCAACAAATAAGCCCACGTTTTTATGAACTTTAGCAGTCGAACTCAATGCAAACCATTCAATTGACTGATTCACTGTGTTGGCAGAAGTCTGCGCAAAACTGATTTGAACAGTTAATAGAAATAAAGCAACAAATGAACTTAACTTTACCATAGTGATAAGTTTTTATTATTTGTTGCAAAAGTAATTTCGCTAAAATTACCACAACATTAAGAGTTTAACATTGACTTAACATTAAATTAACATTGCATAAAAAGGCTTTTATTTAGCTCAAAAACATCGATTTTTGCGTTCTGAAATTTTTTACATGACCATCTCTGAAGCACAAAAAACATTACAAAAACAATTCGGTTTTTCTTCATTCCGTCGAAACCAGCAGGCTATTGTTGAGCATGTGTTAAGCAGGAAAGACACTTTTGTGCTTATGCCTACCGGTGGCGGTAAATCGCTTTGCTACCAATTACCCGCGTTGATGTTTGATGGCCTTACCCTTGTGATCTCTCCCCTGATTGCCTTAATGAAAGATCAGGTTGATGCGCTCCGGGTTAATGGAATTGCAGCCGCCTATCTCAACTCAACATTGTCGTACCATGAACAGGATTTTATAAAACAACAACTCAATTCGAATCAATTAAAGCTGCTATATCTTGCTCCTGAGCGGTTACTTCGCACTGAAAACGAATTCATTTCTTTTCTAAAAGGATTAAACATTTCACTCATTGCCATTGACGAAGCACATTGCATTTCACAATGGGGGCATGACTTCAGGCCTGAGTATTTAATGCTATCGCGATTAAAAAAAGAATTTCCCGAAGTTCCTGTTATCGCGCTCACCGCTACTGCCGATCAGGTAACGCGACGAGACATTCTTGAAAAACTGAATCTGAAGAATGCAAAAACATTCATCTCCAGTTTTAACAGACCAAATATTCGTTATACGGTTGAGCCTAAACATAAAAGCTTTGAGCGACTAATTGAATTCCTAAATGAACATCGTGATGAGTCGGGAATTATTTATTGTCTGTCACGATCATCAACAGAGAGCCTTGCTCAACAATTAAAGCAGGAAGGATTTCAGGCATTGCCATATCATGCAGGTCTTGAAAAAGAGCAGCGTGCCAAGCATCAGGAATTGTTTTTAAAAGATGATGTAAAAATTATTGTAGCAACCATTGCTTTTGGAATGGGTATTGACAAATCGAATGTGCGCTTCGTGGTTCATATGGATTTACCAAAAAGCATTGAAGGCTATTACCAGGAAACTGGTCGTGCAGGACGTGACGGTTTGCCCAGCGAAGCATTGTTATTTTTCAGCTATGGCGATGTCAATAAACTAAAAAGTTTTGCCACAGTTGAAGACAATGAAGCACAGACCCAAATCAATCTCAAAAAACTTGAGAAGATGGCAAGCTTTGGTGAGATAAGTTTTTGCCGGAGAAAATTTCTACTCAACTATTTCGACGAAGAAGCTCCCGATCAATGTGGCAACTGCGACATCTGCATGACAAAAACAGACGTGTTTGATGCCACTGTTATTGCGCAGAAAGCTTTATCGGCCGTAGTGCGTTTGCAAGAACGTTTTGGTACAGGATACGTCATAGATTTTCTAAGAGGATCAGGATCTGAAAAAATAAGAGAAGAACACCGACACATCAAAACATTTGGTGTGGGTGCCGATATCAGCAAAGACGACTGGCAAAAATATTTCTTTGAATTAATCAGTCGTGGATATTTGCAGAAGTCTGAAGGTCAGTATCCTGTTCTGCAATTGACTTCTAAAAGTCAAAATGTACTTAAAGGTCATGAGCAGGTTATGCTTACACGCAGCAAAGAAGTTATTGAGGCTTCCGCACCAACATTAAATTACGAAACAGAATTATTTAACGATCTCAAACTACTGCGCAGAAACATTGCAGAAGATGAAGGTGTTCCAGCTTACATTGTGCTTTCAGATGCAACACTTATTGAGTTAGCTACATATTTGCCGCACACAAAAGAAGACTTCAGTCAGATCTCCGGTTTTGGAGAAGTGAAACTTGCCAAATATGGTGAACCGTTTTGGAGAGTTGTTAACAACTACTGTACAGCAAAACGACTCACCAGCAGAATTCATCTTAAAAAACAAAAACAAGTAAAGAAGGAGAAGACAGAAAAACTTTCAGATACAAAACTTGCAAGTCTTGAGTTATACAAGACGGGAAAAACTCTTCACCAGATAGCCACCATACGTAATCTGGGTCTCAATACAATTGAAACGCACCTCGCCTATTTTATTGAAAAAGGCGAATTGTCTATTGGCGAGTTTGTTACACCTGATAAGATCCGAGCTATTGAATCCGTAATTCGTGAATATGGAACACAGCCTTTAGCGCCTGTAAAGGAAGCTTTGGGAAATAATTTTAGCTATACGGAAATTAAACTGGCTATTGCACACCTCAAACGACCAATAGAATTATAATTCAATCACAAAACATTTCCCTGTGTAGTTTGTTAGTCATATGTTCAACAACTAAACAGCTATTCTTTTGAATTCATTAGGCAACGTAATAGATAAATCAACAACACTCTTTTGGTTTCGCAGAGATCTTCGTCTTCATGACAATGCCGGACTTTATTATGCCCTAAAAGAAAATAAAAATGTTCTGCCTCTATTTATTTTTGACACTGCTATTCTTGAAAAACTAGAAGACAAGAAGGACAAACGAATTGCTTTCATCCATCAATCTCTTCATATTTTACATCAACAGCTTGCAGAGCTAGGAAGCGCACTGCTGGTGCTCTATGGAAATCCCGTAGAATTGTATAAAACCATTAATGCAAAAGCTGTTTATACCAACCATGATTACGAACCATATGCTCGCGAACGTGATAAAACAGTTCAGGGAATTCTGGAAGCAAAAGGATCAATATTTAAAACATTTAAAGATCAGGTAATCTTTGAGAAAGATGAAGTGTTGAAAGATGATGGTAAGCCCTACACCATCTTTACGCCGTACAGTAAAAAATGGAAAGTGAATCTCTCTGCCTTCTTTCTTAAAAGTTATCCTGTTGAATCGTATTTTAAAAACTTCAAAAAGATTTCGCCGCTTGAAATTCCTACGCTGACCGATATTGGTTTCTGTGAAGTAGAAAACTTTCAATTTCCGGAAAGAGTCATCAAACAATCCATTGTAGAACACTATGATAAGCAGCGCAACTTCCCTGCTATTAAAGGAACAACCAAACTCAGTCTCCACCTTCGCTTTGGTACGGTAAGCATACGCAAGCTGGCACAGGTAGCGAAAAAGAAAAACGAAGTCTGGCTGAATGAATTAATCTGGCGTGATTTCTACCACATGATTCTCTGGCACTTTCCTCACGTACAAAACAAAGCCTTCAAACCTTTATATGATCACATAGCGTGGCGCAATAATGTTGATGACTATAAAGCCTGGTGCGAAGGGAAGACTGGCTATCCTATAGTCGATGCAGGCATGCGTGAACTTAATGAAACAGGCTTTATGCATAATCGTGTACGCATGATTGTTGCCAGTTTCCTCACTAAACATTTACTTATCGATTGGCGATGGGGAGAAGCGTACTTTGCACAGAAGCTTCTTGACTTTGATCTTGCTGCTAATAATGGCGGATGGCAATGGGCAGCGGGTTCAGGTTGTGATGCAGCTCCTTACTTTCGTGTTTTCAATCCTGAATTGCAGACTATTAAATTTGATCCTGAGAGAGTTTACATTAGAAAATGGGTTCCTGAAGTTGATACGCCTGATTATCCTAAACCAATTGTTGATCATAAATTTGCAAGAGAACGCGTTCTTAAAGCTTACAAAGTTGCCTTATCTTAAAACAATGTCAGCTCATTTCATGTTATTGATGTTATGAAGATATACCACATTAAACGGAAGCAAACATTGCCAATAGGTGTTGAAGAGGCGTGGGATTTCTTTTCATCACCTTCTAATCTCACAAAGATCACACCTGCAAAAATGGATATTCATGTTCTTTACATTTCTGGCGGTGATAAAACTTATGCAGGACAAATCATTCACTACAAACTGAAGATTCTCTCCATTTTCAAAATACACTGGACAACAGAAATAACCCACGTACGCGAGCCTCATTACTTTGTCGATATTCAGTTGGCTGGTCCTTATGCATTGTGGCATCATCAGCATCACTTTCGAGAAATAGAAAATGGTGTTGAAATGATCGATGAACTCAATTATGCTATACCTTTTGGTTTACTGGGGAGACTTGTTAACTGGCTTTTTGTTGCCCGGGAAGTAAATGCTATTTTTGACCATCGTTTTACCGTATTGAAGAGGTACTTTTTGAAAGCAAAACTTCAGAAGGATTTGATATGACTATCACAACCATCATAGCCTGCACGTTCATCACTATTGGTACATTTCTGTTCTGGGAATTTATCGCCTGGTTCTCGCATAAATATATCATGCATGGCTTTATGTGGACCTGGCATAAATCACATCACACTGTTCACAATCATGCTACAGAGAAAAACGATTTATTTGCAGTAGTCTTTAGCATTCCATCTATTGTATTGTTTTTTTATTTTTCATACGTACAATACAATCCTTATATGCTTGCCGTTGCGCTTGGTATTTTTTTCTATGGATTGTTCTATCTGATCTTCCATGATATTATTGTACATCAACGCATTAAATGGCGTCCACAAAAGAGAGGTAAGTATTTGCAGCGCATTATCAATGCACATTACATTCATCACAGCAGGCATACCAAAGAAGGATGTGAAGCCTTTGGTTTTTTAATTGCTCCTAAAAAATATGAGCCAAAGAAATTTGAATTAAAGAACACCAGACAAGAAACTCAATAGCGTTGAACTCAAAATATTTATATCTGTCTATAGACCTGTTGTCGGTAATTGTTCCGTTCATCTCGAGCTTTTACTCAAAAGCTCCTTTCTATAAAAAATGGAAATTTCTCGGATGGTCGACGTTAATTACCGCGACCGTTTTTATTATATGGGATGAAATCTTTACACGGATTGGTGTGTGGGGATTTAACCCGGCGTACTTAACAGGTTACTATTTTTTCAGCTTGCCTATTGAAGAAATTCTATTCTTCTTTTGCATTCCGTATGCCTGCGTGTTCACGTACGAGGCATTGAACTATGCTTTTAAAAAAGAAGACATTTTCTCAAAAAATAATATTCTCACTTTTATACTCATTATCGTTTTACTAATTGGAGGATTATTAAATCTGCATCGATGGTACACTTCCGTTACGTTTATCGTACTGGCAGTCTTACTAGCTTACCTGACAATCAAAGTGAAGCCCACCTATATGGGTCGGTTTTATTTTTCCTTTCTAATTACGCTGATACCTTTTCTTATTGTTAACGGTATTCTAACAGGATCATTCATTGAAGGAGAAGTAGTGTGGTATAATGATCACGAGAATCTTGATATTCGCATCGGTACCATTCCATTGGAAGATATGTTTTATGGAATGCTTTTGATATTGATGAATATATCAATATTCGAGTGGCTGCAGGTGAGAGATAAGGCTGTAATCAATTGATGAGAATAACACCACTCTAAATGTGAGCATAAAATAAAAGACCGACTCTAAATCAGAACCGGTCCTTTACTCTTTTAAATAAAGAAATTAAAACTAGCTTTCAGCTTTTACTGCTTTCTTTTTCTTGTCTTTCTTTTTGCCTTTCAATACATCTTCAACGTAAGTAAGCGTCTTCTCAGTTCTTGCTTTCTTTTTCGTTTCACGTTTAATGATGTCGGCAAACATAGTTGCAAGTTTTTTGGAGTTCTTGCTGATAGCCTTTTTAACTTTTTTACTGGCCTTAGGAAGTTCTAACTTGCCAAGCGCCTCATTCACTGAATCATTTATCAAACCCCGGAGAGCTCGCTTTGATGTTTTGTTCTTTTCCATATAATCAATTTGACTAGAACTAAAAGTAGCAAATGTTATAGTAGAATGAATGGCTTAACAAAAACTTAATATTGG
>Ga0310811_10007877_pt1 | contig 13661 bp, 11 predicted proteins | sample YCmetagenome_FD_207642 | JGI IMG/M metagenome (GOLD analysis project Ga0310811, IMG submission 207642) | Soil microbial communities from experimental microcosm in Duke University, North Carolina, United States - YC | ecosystem: Engineered > Artificial ecosystem > Soil microcosm > Unclassified ... | reverse complement strand
CCCCATCATCGCCAGCTTCGCTAAGCACATCTTATGCCGCTAGCGATTTGTCACCGCGCTTCGAATCTTAGGCAGATGCTTTGACACTAGCTCGCGTGACCCAGGCATTATCTGACATTTTTGCTGCGTATGCGAGGAAATTAGAACTGAATTGATACGGTTCGATAACCATGCCGATCGAAAAAAAGTTCCGTCGCGAATGCGAAGGAAAGCGCGATTAACCATGATTTTTCAGGGCATGCAGCAACGCAGACACAGTCAGAGCCGCAAGGGCCGTGCGTCTTGCTTGATGCGACCGGCGAGATAACGTCGTTGTGTTATTCTTGTCACGATCACCGCGAAGTCTGCGGCCTGGCGGTCTCGTTTTATCGGCCTTGAAGGGCGCCAGCGACCAGAGGGCGGGGTGGTTGGCCCAGCGCAGGACTATCCCGCCCGCGGCCAACCGGCCTCCCGCCGGGAAGGGTGAATTGCGGCATTCCGGCGCATGCTCATGGCACTACCGTACCGGAGCCGGCCGGACGATGCGGGTCTGGATGGGAGCGAGGCAGACGTGCCGCGGTATTCGCTTTCCTCGCGCGCGGACAGGAAGCGTCCGATCAGCGGCGAGAACACAAGCGAGGCGGCGACCCAACCTCCGAGCACGATTGCAATTGACATCGTCCTGGTCCCCAAGATCGCGCGATTCGCGGTTTTTGCCCATGGCGATGGTAGGAGGCGGCCCTTGCCAGAGAATTAAGATTTTTGTTGTCACTGTATACATTGAGGCCGGCTTTCTGGCCTCGGGCTTGCAAGTTTTTCGCATCGTCAAAAGACGGGACGGATGGCAGTGTGGCGGAAAGGGTTGGGATTTTTTCGATGATTGGGACCTGGTTGAACGAGTTGTTCGGCGAGCAAACGCTGGATGCCACTAGTGCCGCGCTGATAGCCGCCTATGGCTGGGCGAAGGAATGGCAGATCCTGCTGGCCGGCCTTCTGGTGCTGGTTGCGGCGTTGATTGTCGCGCGCGCGATCCGCAGGGCCCCCTCGCCTCGCCCCGCCCAACGCACGGGCCAATCCCAGGCCGACCTGGATTTGAGGCTGGAGCCCAAGGCCATGAATGTTGGGCCCATCAGCCTGGCGCCCAAAAGCCTTGCGGAAGAGGTCGCCGGCGAGCTGGTCGGTGAGCTGGAGCAGCTCCGCAGCTTGATCCGGTCGGCGCTTGCCGCCTTCACCTTGACGGCCGAGAAGGAAAACAGCCCGGTCCAGTTTCTCTGCCAGCGCATCGCCCGTCTCAGGCCGGAACGGTTTGCCTTGTCCCCCGGGGCGGCCAAGCCCCAGCACGAGACCCATGCGGCCTTGCTGGAGCAGCTGGAGGCCCTGCGTCAGCAGCTCAAAAAGGATGCCCAACCCACCGAGATTTCCGGGACCCTGATACAGCTGAACACCAGCGCACGCAGCCTGCTCACGGCTTTGGCCCCCCAGGCGGCGCCCCGCCGGCAGGCCGGCTCCGAACCGCGCTGATCCGGCGAGCCCGCCTTCAGGCGGAACGCCGCGCCGCTTCGCAGAACCCCAGAATCCATTGGCGCTGGGCTTCCGTTTCGGGGACTTCCAGTCCACGCGCCGCTGCGATCATGTCGAGGGCGACTTCGCCATTGACGCCCAAAAGGATCAGGACGCAGGCCGCCAAGGTGGTGGAGCGGCCGATACCGGCGCGGCAATGAATGGCCACCGACTTGCCGCTTGCGATCCTGTCCGACAGGCGGCGTGCAATGACGGCCAGGGTATCGGTGGAGTCCGGCACCGTCTTGTCGCGAACGGGAAAGGAAAAGAATTCGACACCAAGCTCTTCGCAGAGCGTTCTTTCCGCGTCCGTCAGGCCCGGTATTTCCGACTCTTCCAGCAGCGAGACGATGACGTCGACGCCTTCATCCTTCCAGTCGGTGATGATGGCTTCGAATTGTTCGGCCGGGCGCGGCGCGGCCATGATCGCCAGATTGCCCCCGGCGAACTGATTGATCCAATACAGAGGTCGCAGGCCGGCCATGAGGCGGGTGCTTTAGCTTCAAAGTCCCAAATGCGTCAAGTTAACGGGCCAAACCGGCGCTAAATCGGCGCCCAAATCGACGGTTGACCGCGAGGGTGTCCTTGGCGATGTTCGCTGCCGGCATTTTCCGGGTGGGCGATTTTGGCGAATATACTGGTCACGGGCGCAGCCGGCTTCATCGGTGCCGCCGTATGCCAAGCCCTTCTGGCGCGCGGCGACAGTGTGCTGGGCGTCGACAATCTCAACGCCTATTACGATGTCGGCCTGAAAGAGGCGCGGCTTGCCGGGCTCACATCCCAAAAAGGATTCTCTTTCCACAAGGCCGATATCGCCGACAAGGATGCGATGCTGTCGCTGGCGTCGGGCGATATCGCTGCAATCGTGCATCTGGCGGCACAGCCCGGCGTTCGCTACAGCCTGGAAAATCCCTTCGCCTATGTCACCGCCAATGTGATGGGCCAGGCGGTGATGCTGGAACTGGCGCGCGCACTCCAATCCTCGGGGGCCGGCCTCAAGCATTTCGTCTATGCGAGTTCCTCCTCCGTCTATGGCGCCAACAAGAAAACACCTTTTGCGGTGGGAGACGCGGTGGATCATCCCAACTCGCTCTATGCCGCCACCAAGCGGGCGGACGAATTGTTCGCCCATACCTATGCGCATCTCTATGGCATCCGTTGCACGGGCCTGCGCTTCTTCACCGTCTACGGCCCCTGGGGGCGGCCCGACATGGCGCCCATGCTGTTCGCCAAGGCGATCACCGCCAACCAACCCATCAAGGTGTTCAATCACGGCGAGATGTGGCGCGATTTCACCTATATCGATGATATCGTGGCCGGTGTGCTGAGGGCCTTGGATCGCCCCGCAACCGGCTTTCCGCCGCATGCGCTCTACAATCTGGGCAACAACAAATCCGAAAAGCTCACCGACTTCATCGCCGAAATCGAAAAGGCGCTGGGCAAAAAGGCCGAAAAGATCATGGCGCCGATGCAGCCCGGCGATGTGCCGGCCACTTATGCCGATATCGATGCAAGCCAGCGCGACCTGGGCTTTGCGCCCACCACGCCGATCAGCGTCGGCATCCCCAAATTCATCGCCTGGTTCAGGACCTATTACGGGGTTTGAGCGTGAAGCGTGGCCAGCAGCCGCGCCGCTTCGGGCCAGTCCGCAACCAGTCTCTCCGCACCGGCCGCCATCAGCCGTTCGCCCAATTTGTCACGTAATTGGCGGTCATGGACATGACCGCCGCCCAGAAAACCCCAGACCCGCATTCCCGCAGCTTTGGCAGCGACCACGCCATTGACGCTGTCCTCCAGCACCAGACATTCGTCGGTGGGCACGCCCAGCTTTTCCGCCGCATGCAGAAACAGGTCCGGCGCCGGCTTCGCATGGGCCACATGGTCGGCGGAATAGACGTGCGGTTCGAAATGAGACCACAGCCCCACCTGCCTGAGCTTGCGCTCCAGGCCTTCCTTGGTGCTGGAACTGGCCACCGCCTTGAGCAGCGGCGTGCCCGCCACGGCGGCCACGGCGCCTGGCACTTCCGTCAGCCGCGCGATCATTGTCTGGCGCAGCCTTTGCGCCAGTTCACCGCGGATATTGTCGGAGATCGAGCGGCCAAGGCGCTTTTGCGCCTCCGCATCGATCACATCATGGAAAGCTTCATAGCTCAGGCCCATGAAGCGGGTGACATAGTCCTCGCGTTCGAAGGAAAGCCCCTGCTCGGCCAGGATGGCGAGTTCGACTTCCAGCGCCAGCACTTCGCTGTCGACCAGAACGCCGTCGCAATCGAAGATGACCGCGGAAATCAACAGACCTAAGCTGCCTTGCGCGTCTTGAGGAATTCACCCATCCGGCCCAGCGCCTTCAAGATGTTCTCCGCCGAATTGGCATAGGACAGCCGCAGATAGCCCTCGCCCAGGATGCCGAAATCCGGGCCGCCGATCAGCGCCACGCCGGTCTCGTCCAGCAGCGCATTGGCCAGCGGCTTGGCTTTCCAGCCCGTCTGCTTGACGTTGGGGAAAGCATAGAAGGCGCCCTTGGGGATGATGCAAGACACGCCGGGCAGCTGGTTCAGGCCTTCCACCACCAGCTTGCGGCGCTTGTCGAATTCGGCGCGCATATGGGCGACGGCGTCCTGCGGCCCGGTGAGCGCGGCGATGCCGGCATATTGGGTCGGTGCATTGACGCAGGAATGCAGATTCACCGCCAGCTTGCGGGCATAGTCGTACAGCTTGCCCGGCCAGATGGCGTAGCCCAGCCGCCAGCCGGTCATGGCATAGGTCTTGGACCAGCCATTGAGCAGGATCAGACGGTCGCGGATCGACGGATAGTTCAGCAGGGTGACATGCTGTTCGCCATCATAGATCAGCTGGTCATAGATCTCGTCGCTCATCACCGCCACGTCCGGCCATTTCTCCAGGCCGGCGACGAATTTGTCCACTTCCGCCTTGGGGGTGACGCCGCCGGTGGGATTTGCGGGCGAATTGATGATGATCAGCCGCGTCTTGGCATTGATCAGAGCCAGCGTCTCTTCCGCCGAAAAAGCAAAGCCGTTCTCTTCGCGGATCGGGATCGGCACGGGCGTCGCGCCGGTATATTCGATCATGGAGCGATAGATGGGAAAGCCGGGATCGGGATACATGATCTCGACCCCCGGCTCACCGAACATCAGGATGGACATGAACATGGTGGGCTTGCCGCCCGGCATGATCATCACTTCCTCGGGCGAGACGGTCACGCCATAGCGCTTGTGCAGATCGCCGGCCACCGCCTCACGCAAGGGCAGGATGCCGGTGGCCGGCGTATAGCCGTGATGGCCGTCGCGCAGCGCCTTGGCGGCGGCTTCCACAATATGATCAGGCGTGCGGAAGTCGGGCTGGCCGATGCCCAGATTGATGATGTCGCGGCCCTGCGCAGCCAGGGCGGTGGCCCGCGCCAGCACGGCGAAGGCGTTTTCCTCGCCGATACGGTCAAAATTCGCGACAGTCTTCATGGGCATTCCCTGAGCTTTTCTTGGGCTTTACGGGTTGCCCGTATAAAGCCTCACGCCCGGGGACGCCAGCCTTCCGGCAGGCTCTCAAAAATCCTTCAGAATCAACCCAGATAGCCGCGGGCGCGCAGGAATTCCACGATCGCCTGGGCATGGGCCTCGGGCGTGTCCTCGACCGTCCGGATGGTCAATTCCGCCTTCTCCGGCGCCTCATAGGGGCTGTCGATGCCGGTGAAATTCTTGATCTTGCCGCTCCTGGCCTTTTCATACAGGCCCTTGGGATCGCGCTGCATGCACACTTCGATGGGCGTATCGACAAACACTTCCAGGAATTCGCTTGTCCCCACCAGGTCGCGCGCCATGCGGCGTTCGGAACGGAAGGGCGAAATGAAGGCGGTGAGCACGATCAGGCCGGCATCCACGAACAGCCGGGCCGCCTCGCCGATGCGGCGGATATTTTCCACCCGGTCGGCATCGGTGAAGCCCAGATCCTTGTTGAGGCCGTGGCGGATATTGTCGCCGTCCAGGAGGTAGGTGTGCTTGCCTTCGGCGGCCAGGCTCTTTTCCACCAGATTGGCGATGGTCGACTTGCCCGAACCGGAAAGGCCGGTGAACCACAGCATCACCGGCTTTTGGCCCTTCATCGCCGCGCGGGCATTCTTGTTCACATCCAGCGCCTGCCAATGAACGTTGGTGGCGCGCATCAGCGAGAAGTCGATCATGCCCGCGCCCACCGTGGCATTAGTGAACCGGTCGATCAGGATGAAGCCGCCGGTGTCGCGGTTGTTGCGATAGGCATCGAAGGCGAGCGGCTGGGCCAGCGAGAAATTGCAATAGCCGACTTCGTTCAGCGCCAGGGTCTTGCCCGCCAGATGGTCCAGCGTGTTGACGTCGATCTTGTGCTTGAGGCCGCTGACCTGGGCGGGCACCGTGGCGGTGCCCAGCTTGAGCAGATACTGGCGGCCGGGCAGCAATTCCTCGTCCGCCATCCACAGCAGATGCGCCGCGAACTGGTCCGAGACATCGGGCCTGGCGTGCGGATCGGCCAGCACATCGCCGCGGGAAATGTCCACCTCATCGGCCAGGGTCAGGGTGATGGCGTCGCCCGCCACCGCTTCGGACTTGTCGCCGTCCATCGTGACGATGCGGGTGACCTTGGAGGTGCGGCCCGATTTCGCCACCGCGATGGAATCGCCGGGGCGGACACGCCCACCCGCGATGGTGCCGGAAAAGCCCCGGAAATCCAGGTTGGGCCGGTTGACCCACTGCACCGGCAAACGGAAGGGCTTGTCGGCCAGGGCGGTGTCAACGTCCACGATTTCCAGATGCTCGAGCAGTGAAGGGCCCGAATACCAGGGCGTTTCCTGCGACCTGGTCATCACATTGACGCCAAAGCGCGCCGACAGCGGAATCGCCACCTGGCTGACGAAATTCAGCCGCGCGGAGAATTGATGGAAATCCGAAACGATCTTGTCGAAGACGGCCTGCGAATAATCCACCAGGTCGATCTTGTTCACCGCCAGCACGATATGGCGGATGCCCAGCAGCGAGGCGATGTAAGCATGACGCCGGGTCTGGGTCAGAACGCCCTTGCGGGCATCGATCAGGATGACGGCGAGGTCGGAATTGGAAGCGCCCGTCGCCATGTTGCGGGTGTACTGCTCATGACCCGGTGTGTCGGCGACAATGAACTTGCGCTTGTCGGTGGCAAAGAAGCGATAGGCCACGTCGATGGTGATGCCCTGCTCGCGTTCGGCTTCCAGCCCGTCCACCAAAAGCGCGAAGTCGATATCTTCGCCGGTGGTGCCGAATTTCTTGGAATCCTTCTCCAGCGAGGCCAGCGTGTCCTCGAACAGGAGCTTGGTGTCGTAGAGCAGCCGTCCGATCAGGGTGGACTTGCCGTCATCGACACTGCCGCAGGTGAGAAACCGCAGCAGCGACTTTCTTTCCTGGTCGGCGAGGAATTGCTGAAGATCGGAAGCGGGAGCTTCCTGCCCGGCCAAAGTGCGCGCGCTCATATCCACGACATAGGCCTATTATTTTGCATCACGAACGCGCGCGAGGGCCGGGCGTCCGTTCGCTGTTGCTCACGGACCACTAGAAGTACCCCTCCTTCTTCTTCTTCTCCATCGACGCCTTCTCATCGCTGTCGATCAGCCGGCCCTGGCGTTCGGAGGTGCGGGCCGTGAACATTTCGGTGACGATGTCTTCCAGGCTGTCGGCATCGCTTTCAATGGCGCCGGTCAAGGGATAGCAGCCCAGGGTGCGGAAGCGCACCAGCCGGTCTTCGACCTTTTCGCCGGGCCTGAGCTTCATACGCTCGTCATCGCGCATGATCAGCGTGCCATCGCGTTCCACGACCGGGCGCTTCTTGGCGAAATAGAGCGGCACGATGGGGATATTCTCGGCCAGGATATATTGCCAGATGTCCAGCTCGGTCCAGTTGGAGAGCGGGAAGACGCGGATGCTTTCGCCCTTGTTGATGCGGGTGTTGTAGACGCGCCAAAGTTCGGGGCGCTGGTTCTTGGGATCCCAGGAATGGGTGGCGCTGCGGAAAGAAAAGATGCGTTCCTTGGCGCGGCTTTTTTCTTCGTCGCGCCGTGCACCACCGAAGGCTGCGTCGAATTTGTATTTGTCCAGCGCCTGTTTCAGCGCCTCGGTCTTCATCACCTGGGTGTGCAGGGAAGAACCGCTGTCGAACGGGTTGATGCCGCGATCGACGCCGTCCTGGTTGATATATTCGATGAAATTCAGGCCCAGCCGCTTCACCGTCTCGTCGCGGAATTGAATCATTTCCTTGAACTTCCACGTCGTGTTGACGTGCATCAGCGGAAATGGCGGCTTGGCAGGATAGAAAGCCTTCATCGCCAGGTGCAGCATCACGCCGGAATCCTTGCCGACCGAGTAAAGCATCACCGGATTGGCGAACTCCGCCGCCACCTCACGCATGATGTGGATGCTCTCGGCTTCCAGGCGCCGCAAATGCGATATAACAGTTTTCTCAGTGGACAATTTGGCGTATCCCATCTGCGGGCTGTGAAATAGGCTACTAAGTCCGGTTTTGCAAGCGCACAACCGTGACGGCCGCAGCGGAGTCCTGAAAAACACCCAGATAGGTTAAGGCGCAATTATTTCAGGTTTTTGGTGGTGGTCGCAGGAGGGACCGCCTGCTCTTCCACCGCAAACCGCACCCGCCCTACCGAGCGGCCGTCTCCGGTCATGATATTGACCTGCCATTGGCCCGGCCGAACGGTCTTGACGGTGTAGAAGCGATAGCCGTCCTCACGCCCGCCCTTGATGTCGACCGGAAGGCGCTGCTGGGTCTGCCAGCCTTTCGCCGGATCCAGCCATTGCCAGACATGCACGATGCGGGTGTTGAGGCCCCGCGGGGAAAACACCGCATTGTAGAGATAGAGCCTGGCGCCTTTCTGCACATGCATGATGGCGTGCGTGCCGAACAGGGCCTGCCATTCCGGCGGCTCGTCCTCCTCGGCGGCGACATAGTTGGCGCCGGCGCGGGTCACATTGTGATAGACGCCCGCATCGGTCAGGACCAATGGCAGCGGCGGCAACACCCGCAGGAAGTACACGATGTTGAGCAGGACGGTGATCAGCACCATGCCGGCAAAGACCTGCATGCGCGCGCCGCGATAGCGCTCATGTCCCAGCCGCGCCAGCGCCTGCATGTAGAAGAAGAAAATCACCACCGCGATCGCGCCGCTGATCAAAAAGGGGATGCGCCCGATGTGGTGGATCACCAGCGGCACCAGCAGGATAGCGTAGGAATAGATGGTGAAGAAAAACAACAAAGCGGAGAAGACAAGCCGCGAATGATAGCGGCGCATATATTCGTTGCCGATGAAGATTGCCGCCATCGCCAGCAGGAATGGCCAGGACGAGGTGATGGAGGCGCTGCGGATATAGAACACGCAGAAGCCCGACAGCAGGCATCCCAGTGCGAACTGGGTGATCGCAACCAGGATGGTGCGGGTCTTGTCCGAAGGCTTGCGGCCGTCGGGACGCGATTCCAGCACATGCAGGACAGCGATGCTGATGCCAGTCACCAGCAGATAGACGATGAAGACGGCCTGGGTTACGGCATGGTCGATCTGGCCGAAGGTGACGCTGTCGAAGGCAAAGCCGCCTGCCAGCGACAGGGCGGAAATCTGCCGTTCATACTTTCTGGCCCAGCTTATGGCCGGGTCGAAGGCCTTGGTATCAAAAGCGCGCATGACGGGTCTTATGGTGCCCGTATAGCGCCAGAACAAGGCTGGGCTGGCTCCAAATTGCGGCAAAAACGGTATTTGGGGCTATGATGCGATCAAACATTGTCTCAAGGAGTTTCAAGATGCGTTTGGTGCAATTTTGGGCGCGGGACGGACGCCGTGCGGTTGCCTCTCTGGGCGATGACGGCCAGGGCCGGGTGATCCAGGGCGTCGTCACCAGCTATGAACTGGCGGGCCGCGCCATCGCCGAAAAGCTCTCGCTCAAGGCCCTGGTGGACCGGCTGGGTTTTTCGGAAAGCGTCGATATCCGCGCCGCACTGGCGGAAGGCCGCGTACTGCCGCCGCTGGACCATCCCGACGACCCCGCCCATCTGGTCGTCACCGGCACCGGCTTGACCCATCTGGGTTCGGCGCAGGGCCGTGACAGCATGCACAAGGATCTGTCGGGCAACCTCACCGACTCCATGAAGATGTTCAAGCTGGGCCTGGAAAGCGGCAAGCCGGCCGAGGGCCGCGAAGGCGCGCAGCCGGAATGGTTCTACAAGGGCGATGGCGGCAGCGTGGTGGCGCCGGAGACCGCGTTTGCCTCACCCGCCTTCGCGCAGGATGGCGGCGAGGAGCCGGAAATCGTGGGGCTGTACCTGATCGGACCGGATGGCGCGCCACACCGCCTGGGCTTTGCGCTGGGCAATGAATTCTCCGACCATGTCACCGAGAAATTCAACTATCTCTGGCTGGCCCATTCCAAGCTCCGGCAATGTTCCTTTGGACCCGAATTACGCACCGGCCCCCTGCCCGCCGCCGTCACCGGGCGCTCGCGCGTCCGCCGCGGCAACGAGATCGTCTTCGATCAGCCTTTCCTGTCGGGCGAGGACAATATGAGCCACACCATCGCCAACCTGGAGGCACATCACTTCAAGTATGCCGGCTTCCGCCGGCCCGGCGATGTCCATGTCCACTTCTTCGGCACCGCCACCCTGTCCTTCAGCGCCGGCGTCAAAACCCAGCCGGGCGATGTGTTCGAGATCGAAGCGGATGCCTTCCTGTTTCCGCTGCGCAACACGCTGGGCACTGCGCCCGTCATGCCGGTAACGGTGGCCACGCTCTGACAGGCGGAAAGCGCTAGAGCGGCACCCTGAGCGCCATTTCCACCGCCCCGTCAAAGCCCTTGGCGGGACGCGGCTTGTCGTCCTGCAGCCGGCCTTCCAGATCCAGGTGGTAGGTGCGGCCGCCAAGCGTGAACGGCAGCGACACGCGAGCGGCGCCCATATTCACGATGACCGGCGTGAAGCTGACGATATTGACGCCCGGCGTCGCATGGTGGTTTGCGATGGTCGCATGATGAATGCCCAGCTCAAAAAAGCGGCCGGCATCATCGGTCCAACTGCCTTGCAGGGATAACAGGGTGGAATCGGTATCCAGGCCAAAGCCCAAAGTCCGGCCGCGGTAACGCATGCCGTCGGGAAACTGGGTGTCGGTATAGGTATAGCCATAAATCAACCGGTCGAAACTGAATGGCGTCTTGGTGGCGATGGCGTCGGTATATTCGGCCGTCAGCTTGACCGGATTGCCTGCGGTGGGCAGGAAAATGCTTGCGCCGACCAGATAGGTGCTGCCCGAACTTGTCGTCCAGGAATAATCCTCGTTCATCATCTGCGCATAAACCTGGAACGGCATGTTGCCGATTTTCCGGCCATACTTGATCTCGAAGGATCCTTCGCCATTGACGTTGTTGGGATGGGTGGAGAAATCGAAATTGGTGAAATAATCCCGCAAGGGCGCGCAGGAATGTCCCTGCCCGCAGATCTGCTCGGTCTTCGACACGGCAAGCTCCAGGCCCGGAAGCGGGTTCACGCTCAGCCGGGTGGCGTCGTAATAGACGTTCGACTGGATCTGGGGGCCGTCGAACCTGGCAACGAAGAAGTCAAATTGCCATGGTCCCAGCCAGCTCAGGATGGGCCAGCTCGAGGCCTGGGTCGAGGAGCGCATGATGCCGACCTGCGGCATGGGGCGGGCAAAGTTGGACAGTTGCAGCGTCGATATCTGCCCCGGACCCCACCAGTGATCGAGATAGCCGGCATAGATACGCGTGCCCCATAGCCGGGCGGACAGATAGGTCCCATCCAGCATCAGCTTGTTCGGCTTGCCGCCGAAATTCTGGGTTATCGCGCCCAGCGAAAGCCGGCCCGAAAACGGACCGCTTGTGCCTTCCAGGGATAGTTGCGCCTGCCCCTCGCCGCGCCCAAGCCCATCAAAGCCATAGATCAGACTGGGCGTGTTGGTGACGTCCACATCCGCCCAGGCCGATACGCCGGATGCGGTCGCCCCTTGCGCTCTTGCCAGCACCCGCCGGGCCGCCGCCTGGACGTCTGCCGGCTGGCCTGACAGATCGACATGGGACAATTGGGTCAGCAGCGACTGCCAGGGCAAGGGCCAGGAAATGGTGACCACCTCCACCGCGCCCGCAGCCTGCAGGAGGTCAATATCGGAGCGAAGCTGATTGTCTCCAACCTCGGCCCAGGGAGAGGCGCCAGCCGGCGAGATCATGACCAATGACAACAAGGCGAAGGCGGCACGACGGATGAATGGGATAGGCATGCTTCTCCAGAACGGCCCCCGGCCGAGCGGACATTACCGATTCCGCGACTGCGAACAAGCCACGTCCAATAACAAATGTTGACGAGCCGTCAGTTCGTCGGCTCAGTCCCGGACCGCAAAACAGTCCAATGCCTTGGCGGCCAAACGGGCGCACATTTCTGCGCCGCTCTTTCCCGTTTCGGGACGAACGCGCAGGCGGAAATAGCGTCCCTTTCCTGGAATCTCGACAGCCTGGATATGCGGGCTCAAGCCTTCCAATGCGTCCCCTGCGCGCGCCTTCGCCTTCTCCCATGCGGCGGAGGCTTCGGCGGCACTGCGCCAGGCCCCCAACTGGACTTCAGCGCCTTTGCCCCCCGAAACAGGAGCGGCGGACTGATCCAGCGCCGGACGCAACATCACGGCATTCACCGGCAGGAAAGGCGATGGCGGCACGGCCGGAAGACGAACGGATGCGTTCTGCTGTTTCTCGGGTGGCGGACGCAAGACGATCGGTTCGCCGGCAGCGGCCGGCGATGCATCGGCAGTGCGGGCCAGGGGCGGACGCAGCACAATGCGTTCCGCCGGACTGGGGTTTGTCGCGTCAGGCATGCCTCCCAGCGCCGCCAGGCGCTCTGATGCCGCCGCATGGCCGGCATCTATGGCGACAGCCTTGGCGTAAAAGCCGCGAGCCGCCAGTTTGTCGCCCATCGCCTCTGCGACGCGGCCCAGGCCATAATAGGAATATTGCGTTTGGCCGCCCTCGGCGGCGAGCGCTGCCAGATAATCCGCTTGCGCGTCCATCAGCCGGTTGCGCCGCAGATAGATGTTGCCGCGGTTGTTGAAGGCGGTGGCGGTGCTGTAGCCCTTCAAGGCGATGGCGGCGCCATAATCGCTGACCGCCTCGTCCGACTGTCCCAGCCCTTCGCGCAGAAAGCCGCGCTGGAGATAGGCCTGTCCCAGATCCTCAGGTGACAAGGCCTGTGTGTCGATGGCCTGTGTGAGATCGTGCAGGGCGCTGTCGTGTGCGCCTAACAATTCTGTCGCCAGTCCGCGATACAGCAGCAGGCAGGCGCGGGTACGCGCGTCCAGCGTTTCGCGGCCGAGCGCGCTATCGCTCAAGCTCCTGGCTGCCCGCGCGTCCCCCCGGTCGAGTGCGGCCAGCACTTGTGAGATTGTTGTGACAGGCGGCGGCGCGGCCGCGCCGGCCAGCAATATCCCAACAAATGCTGCAATTAATCCCGCTTTGCCCATGGTCCCGCCGACTGGCCGAAACTGGACAATAATGGCGGGCCTGTGCCATGAAACAGGCCGTTTCAGAACCATCCCCTGAAAAACATTTGGGAAAACGCATGTCAGACGTAAGACCTGTCCGCAAAGCCGTTTTTCCCGTCGCCGGCATGGGCACGCGGTTCCTGCCCGCCACCAAGGCGATCCCCAAGGAGATGCTTCCGGTGGTGGACAAGCCGGTCATTCAATATGCGGTAGAGGAAGCGCGCGAAGCGGGGATCGAGCAGTTCGTCTTCATCACGGGCCGTGGCAAGCATGTTATCGCCGACCATTTCGACCATGCCTATGAGCTGGAATCCCTGCTGGAGGAACGCGCCAAGACCGCCGAACTCAACAGCCTGCTGGAATCCCTGCCCAAGACCGGTTCGGTGGGCATGATTCGCCAGCAGCAGCCTTTGGGCCTGGGTCACGCGGTGTGGTGCGCGCGGCATTTTGTGGGCAATGAACCTTTTGCCGTGCTTTTGCCCGACGATCTGATGGTCGGCAGGCCCGGCGCCCTGTCCCAGATGGTGATGGCCTATCGCGAGGTCGGCGGCGGCAACATCGTGGCGGCGGAAGA
>Ga0310811_10007876_pt1 | contig 13662 bp, 9 predicted proteins | sample YCmetagenome_FD_207642 | JGI IMG/M metagenome (GOLD analysis project Ga0310811, IMG submission 207642) | Soil microbial communities from experimental microcosm in Duke University, North Carolina, United States - YC | ecosystem: Engineered > Artificial ecosystem > Soil microcosm > Unclassified ... | reverse complement strand
GTCCACCGACTCGCCGATCAGCGCCTTGATTTCCTTGGCCGCGCTCGCACTGCGCTGCGCAAGCGTGCGCACCTCGCCCGCCACGACCGCGAAGCCGCGCCCCTGCTCACCGGCGCGCGCGGCCTCCACCGCCGCATTGAGCGCCAGGATGTTGGTCTGGAACGCGATGCCTTCGATCACGGCGATGATCTCGCCAACCTTTGATGAACTGTCGGAGATCCCGTGCATCGTCTCGACCACGCGTCCGACCACTTCCCCGCCCCGCTGCGCGATGCCCGAGGCCGTGGTGGCCAGCGTGGTCGCCTGCTGGGCGTTGTCCGCGTTGTGGCGCACCGTCGCGGTCAGCTGCTCCATGCTCGAAGCGGTTTCTTCGAGCGACGCGGCTTGTTCTTCGGTGCGTTGTGACAGATCGGTGTTGCCCTGCGCGATTTCGCCCGCGGCGACCGAGATCGACTCGCCGGAGGACTTGATGCCCAGCACAATAGTCGTCAGTTGGTCCTTCATGGCCCCCAGCGAGAACATCAAGCTGGAGCGGTCTCCGGCCTTCAATCGCACCACCGCGCGCAGATTGCCGGCTGCGATCTCACTGGCCAGCGCCGCGGCGTCGCGTGGCTCGCCACCGAGCTGTTTCGCGAAGCCTCGCGCGATGAGCAGTGCCACGCCGAGCGCGAGCACCACGGCGGCGACAATCAGTCCGACCACGACGGCAATTGCACGCGAATACGCCTGTTCGGCCGCCTCACCTTCGCGAGCCGATCCGGCCGCGTTGACCGCGACGATCGCCTGGAAGTCCTTCTCGATAGCCGTACGAACCCCCAACGACTGTCCTTGCAGCACGGCCAACGCTTCATCCGTTTTACCTCCCCTAATGAATCCGCGGAGTTGTTGGTCGAGGTCCAAATACTGCGACATCAGCCTCTGACTGTCTGCATAGGCTGCTTTCGTGTCCGGCCCGCTGTCGAGCGCCTCGTACCCCGCGGCGGCGCTGCGGAACGCCGCAATAGCCGCGTCGACGCGTGTTTCCGCGGCCTGAATCTGAGCCGGCGTACGTGCGCCGACGGCACGAAATTCGGCGATGCGCAGCTCGCGCAGGTTGCCCTGCATCTCCAACATGTAGCGTACCGAGGGTAACCAGTGGTCGCGAAGTTGCGCAACATGGGCGTTTTCCGCATTCACCTGAGACAGAGAAACCGTGCCCAAGACAATCAGCAATACGATAACGGCAGAAAATCCCACCACTAGCTGGGTGACCACCTTCATATTTTTCAGAGCCCGCATGAGTAACTGCCTTTATTTGGTTGCAATCAAGTCGCAAATTCGCGGGCGAGACGTCCGCCTCGAACGTTGAAACCGACATGTCAGTCCGTTCACATAGGACTCCAGCGAAGCTGGTGGCCGACGTGCGGCAAACAGTACCGAATCCTTGTGGCCGACACAAGCCACGCAAACGTTACAAGCGAATTAATAATGTTAATTCGCAAGATTCCAAAGACAACTCTTTAGGCTGAAGGCTTCCGCTAGAATGCCAGCGAGCGGTTCAGGATGACTCCGCCCGTCGTCACGCCTGGAGTGAAAGGATAGGAATATCGAGCGCCTGTGCGGCGCGCACGGGATCGAAGTATTCGCGCAGGAAGGCAATCTTGTTGCCGGCTGATTTCAGGACGAACACATACTCCTGGCGATAAACCCGGCCGGTCGACCTTATTAGTGCCTCACCTCGTACTTCGGCAACCGCGGACTCAGGATCGGCTCCGGCGATCACTCTCAGGTCAGAAAATTCAAAGTCCTGCACAGCCGTTAGGAACCAGCCTACGTGAGCCTCTACTTCAGACCGCCCTGACAGGCGAAGCGGATGGCCGATCCCGACCGCATACGGAAGTTCCCAGATCATGTCGTCGGCAATCAATGACTTCCATTGCGTGGGGTCGGCGAATAGTGTGCGGATATGCCGTTCCAGTAGATCGGTTGCGATGGTCATGTGCTTCTCCAATATGTGCTTGCCGCGTGGAGAAACTATGCGGCAACGGTCCTCGATGCGGTGGCCCGTAAAAGCGGGGCCGCCGGCCGAAAATTGATCACTAGCGCGCCATGGCAAGGCAAGGCGCGTAGAACAGGTGACCGCGTGCCACTTCCCGCAACGTCCGCGACAGCACGACGCTCCAGAGTCCGCCCAGCAGGATTGCGAACAGCACACCGGCCACGGCGAACGCCTCGAACCCGGTCACCCGATACAGGCTCAGTGTTGCCGCAGTGTAGACGCCGAGCGGGAACGTGAAGCCCCACCAGCCGAGGCTGAAGGGCAAGCCTTCGCGGCGGTAGCGCAATGTGAAGAGGAGCGCGACCGCAAACCACCACACGCCCGCGCCCCACAGGATCAGCGAGCCGATCAGGCCGAAGTCGCGTGCGATGGCGGCAACGTTCGCGAGTGTCGTGCCGGCGAATGCGCCGGGCGCGGCCTGGCCCAGCGTAAGCAGTCCCAGCGCGCCGGTGCCGATCGGGCCGAGCGTCAGCCAGCTGGAGGGGCCGAGATCACGATGCGGTAACTTGTGAATGACCAGCCGGAAGAAGACGACGGTCAGCACCGAGAAAGCGAGTGGCACCGAAATCGCCCACAGCAGGTAGCCTGCGCCGACGACGAGCTGCGCGGTTCGTTCGACCAGGTGCGGGGCAAGCACGGCGGCACTTGACGCAGCCACTTCGGGCGCCACAACCGGCAGCAGCAGCACGGCGGTGACGCGCTCGAAGGCATGGCTTTGCTCGGTGAACATCAGGTACGGCACGCCCACCGCGACAACGACTGCCAGCAGTGCGTCACAGCACCACAACGCATACGCGAGCGAGTAGGCCCCTGCGCCGAAATGCGGTCCGGCGAACAGCACGATGCCGTTGATGATCGGCGCGAGACCCATGGGCAAGGTGCCCAGGAACATCGATTGAAGCGGGTGATGCAGCAGGGGTTTGATCGTTTCCGGATAGAAGATCCAGCGCGCGGCGAACATCGCCGTGAACACCGCATAGAGCACGATGTCCACGCACCACAACGAAACGGCGAGTGCGTGCTGGCCCGGAAGGCTCTGGGGCAACGCGGCGAGCACGAGCGACACGATGCCGTTGCCCATTGTCATCGCGAACCAGTTCGGCGTGAACTGGCGAATCTTGTCGGAGAAGTGCTGCAAGGACGTTGCCTCGCGTGCATCAAACTGGTTGGACATGGTCGTCTCCACAGGGAATCGGGATGAACTGATTGTGCGGATTTGCTATCCATATTGAAAATACATCCTTAATATGAACGCTATGCATTTTTGATATACATAAGGCTTCACCGTGCCCTCAAGCACCACCGTGCAGGACCGCGCATTGCCCCAAGGTGCATGGACCATCCACTTATGCACCGGGCTGCCTAATGCGGGCGTCGAAACGCCGATCGAACATTGCATGACATTGGATGCCGCAGCCGGAACGAACCCGGTGGCGCATGCCGGCAAGTTCTATAATGCAGCATCAGCAGTGGATGTGACAGTCACGCGGCCGCTACGCTTATGGGACTATGGTCCAATACCGCCGTTGGCAGTTGCACACCGAGTCTCAGCGTCGTGTGAGCCTTGAGGTACCGTACCATGGAGGCAGAGATGCAGAGCGAACAGGTGTACTGGGTTTTCACCGTTACCGTCCATCAGATGGACAAGTTCACGCCGCTGATACCAAAGCTTGTGGCCGCGACAGAGAAGGAGCCGGGCGCGCTGCAGTTTGAGTTCAACATCGGGGACGACCAGAAGACGGTTGACATCTTCGAACGCTACTCGGATTCGAAGGCGGCCCTCTTCCACCAAACGGAAAGCTTCGCCCCATTATCGAAGGAGTTCTTCGCTGTGGCCAAGCTCACTCGGTGGGTGATCTATGGCACGCCCTCGGACGAGTTCAAGAAGGCGAACGCCGACTTACACCCGATTTATATGACACGATTCGACGGTTTTGTCAGGTGACGGGATTGGCTTCTGGGCTTGAGGTCGCGAGTTTGGTAGCGGACATCAAACTGGCCCGTGTTACGTTCGGCGCGCAGCGGTAGCAATTTCTCCTTTGGGTCTCGGCCGTGCATGCTTGCAACGGCCGACGGCTCATCGCGAGCCGCCGGCTAGCCAGAACGCCGATAAAGCACACTGCCATGTGCCGCGCTGTCTCTGCAAAGGCGCGTGCTTAGACGCGGTCAACGACCTTAAACACCGCCACCGCCTCGCGCAGTGCCTGGGCTTGCACAGCCATCGAGTACGCGGCCGCAGACGCTTCTTCGAGCAGCGCCGCGTTTTGCTGCCGAGCACCGCACCGAACGTTGCAGTGAGCCGGGCGCCGATCTTCATTTGTTAGTGAAACATGCACTCCGCTGTAAGCGCCGCTCAGATAGCACCTACATCATGGCAACGGGGCATACGGTGAGGAGCAGGGATCCTTCAAAGCGACGACTGCTACCCCTATGCTGCCTGTGGAGCGGAGCTTCATGGGACTCGCGGCGCACTATGCAGCGCTGTGCGGGCACTTACCGACGTTCCGCCCTGTACCTCAGACGTGCCCCAGCACTTTCCACCAAAGTGGGCCGACTACTAGCCAGACGACCATATAGATGAGGCTCATCACGAAGCCGGCCTTCCACCACTGCCCCTGGGTGACGTAGCCGGCGCCGAACATGACCGGACCCGAGCCGATGCCATATTGCGTCAGGCAACCGTTGATGCTGCTCAGGATGCCGAGACCGACCGCCGCGGTGAATGGCGGAATGCCGGCGGCGACCATCAGCGCCATGGAGAGCGGGAAAAGCGCACTGATATGCGCCGTGGCGCTGGCGAAGAAGTAGTGGATGTAGCAGTAGATCGCCGCCACCATCATATAGACAGCCAGCCTCGGGAAGCCCTCCAGGTGTGCCCCGAATTCCTTGCCGAACCAAGAAACCATGCCGTATTCATTGAGCTTGGACGCCAGCATGATCAACAGGCCGATCCAGATCATGGTGTCCCACGCGGATTTCTCGTTCAGCGCGTCCTGCCAGGTCAGCACGCCGGTGATCATCAGCAATGAAACACCGAGCGCGGCTGCCAACGTCGCTCCAATTGCCAGATCTTCACCGAAAACCCACAGCACCAGCAAGCCGACGAAGATTACCGCCATGATGATTTCCTTGGCGGAGATCGGGCCCATGGCGACGAGTTCTCTCTGGGCGAGCGCCGTCGCATCGGGTGTGCGGCGAATCTGCGGCGGCATGATCCACAGCATCGCTAATGGGATGATGGCAAGACACAGCAAACCGGGCACGGATGCCGCCACCGCCCAGTCGAGCCAGCTGATCGAGACGCCTTGATCCGCGGCCAGCTTGACTGCAAGAGGATTACCCGCCATCGCCGTGATGAACATGCCTGCGGTGACGATGTTCGCGTGGAAGGCGCAGAGGATCAGATAGCTACCCACCTTGACGCGCGATTCCGGGTCCTCGGCATGGCTGCCGAGGACTTCCGCTATCGCTCGGGTAATCGGCAGCATCACCCCGCCGGCGCGGGCGGTGATGCTCGGCATGGCGGGCGAGATCACGAGTTCGGTCATGACCAGTCCATAACCCAGTCCCAGGCTCCGCTTACCCAACAGCCGCATGAAGAGGAGCGCGATGCGACGCCCCAGGCCGGTCTTGATCACGCCGCGGGAGATGAAGAACGCGAGCATGACCAGCCAGACCAGGTCCGTGCCGGTGGACTTTGTGACGTCGGCAAACGATACAACACCAACGAGCACGCCCACCGTGGCGCCGATAATGGCCACCGCCGACATCGGTAGAGGAGCCGTCATGATGCCGGCGATGGTGGCGACGAACACGGCGAACATGTGCCACGCCTTCTCCTGGAGGCCGGGCGGCGCTGGCAGGAACCATAGGACGATGCCGATGCCCACCGGAACGAGAAACTTCCAGACGCTTGCGAGACGCCCTACCGGCGGCGTCGCCTTGGTCGTGGGCGGGCTTGTGTGCGGTGAAGCCTTAGCATGTAACGGAGCCATGACGAACCTCCTCGCGCCGGCGTTGATCAGATCGCGGCTGGCAGGCCCCAGCTCCTTGCCGCTTCGATCTCAGCGCTCGGGATAGCCAGCGCCGCCAACAACGCCGCAGACCCGCCAACCCGTCCCGCACCCACGATGACGATCTATCGGGTGCGAATCGAGACGCGCGGCGGCCGCTACTTCGTCAGATAAAAACGGATTCCCGGCTCACGCACGCTGACCCGTGTCCCGGCGGCGCGCTCGGTGATCGCCACGATGTCGGGCAGCGCGCCGATCACCGCATCCTTGCCGGTCTTGCGCGCAAACTCGCTGGCGGCCTGCACCTTCGGCCCCATCGACCCCGACGCAAAGCCGAGCTTGTCGAGTTCGTCCGGATGCGCTTGAGCGATCGCTTTCTGCGTCGGCTTACCCCAATCGACATACGCGGCGTCGACGTCCGTTGCGATCACGAGAAGATCCGCTTCCAGTTCATGGGCAAGCAGCGCGGAGCACAGGTCCTTGTCGATGACCGCCTCCACGCCGCTCAGCTTGCGGTTCTCGCCGTAGCACGTCGGAATGCCGCCGCCACCCGCGCAGATCACGACGGTCCCCTTCTCGAGCAGCCATTTGACGGGCCGAATCTCGAAGATCCGCTGCGGTCGCGGGCTCGCCACCACGCGGCGATATTTGTCGCCGTCCGGCGCGATGTGCCAGCCTTTTTCCTGCGCGAGCCGCTGCGCTTCCTCTTTCGAATAGACCGGTCCGATCGGCTTGGTCGGATGCTGGAACGCAGGGTCCGCGGGATCCACTTCGACCTGGGTCAGGATCGTCGCAAACGGCACTTCGAACGGCAGCAGGTTGCCCAACTCCTGTTCGATCATATAGCCGATCATGCCCTCGGTCTGCGCACCGAGCACGTCGAGCGGATAGGGCGCGACCTCCTTGTAGGCTGCGCTCTGCAACGCCAGCAAGCCAACTTGCGGACCATTGCCGTGAGCAATGACGAGTTCGTTGCCGGTGGCCACTTTGGAAATCTGCATGGCAGCAATCCGCACGTTCTCACGCTGCTGAGTATCCGTCATCGGCTGGCCGCGCTGTAGCAGTGCATTACCGCCTAACGCAATAACGAGGCGCATGTAATCCTCCTGAAGAACCCGCAGCCGCGGGTAGCGATATGCCGCACGGCTGCGCACCATGGCGCATTGCAGGATGCGCTCAGAGATCGGCCAGCGTCGAGACGAGGATCGCCTTGATCGTGTGCATCCGGTTTTCCGCCTGTTCGAACGCGATGTTGTAGTGGGATTCGAAGACGTCTTCCGTGACCTCGATGCCGTTCGCCAGATTCGGATAGCGCTCCGCGATCTGCTGGCCGACCTTGGTCTCGCTGTTGTGAAAGGCCGGCAGACAGTGCATGAACTTCGTGCGCGGGTTGCCGGTCGCATCGATCAGCGCGCGATTCACCTGGTACGGCAGCAATTCCTTGATGCGTTCGTCCCAGACTTCGGCGGGTTCGCCCATCGAGACCCAGACGTCGGTGTGAATGAAGTCCACCAGCTTGACCGCTTCTTTGGGATCTTCGGTCAGCATCATGCGTGCGCCGCTTTCTTTAGCGAACTGCTGGCATGCAGCAATATGCTCTTCATTCGGCCAGAGCAATTTCGGCGCTGCGATGCGCACGTCCATGCCAAGCTTCGCGCCGATCAGCAGCAGCGAATTGCCCATGTTATTGCGCGCGTCGCCGAGGTACGCGTAGCGGATGTCATGCAGTGGCTTGTCGGCGTGTTCGCGCATCGTCAATACGTCGGCGAGCATTTGCGTCGGGTGGTATTCATCGGTCAGGCCGTTGAAGACGGGTACCCCGGCATACTGCGCCAGTTCCTCGACGATCTCCTGGCTGAAGCCCCGGTACTCAATCGCATCGTACATACGGCCGAGCACGCGAGCGGTGTCCTTCATGCTCTCCTTGTGGCCGATCTGGGACGACGTCGGGTCGATATACGTGACGTTCGCGCCCTGGTCGTGTGCCGCGACTTCGAAAGCGCAGCGGGTGCGCGTGGAGGTTTTTTCGAAAATCAGCGCAATCTCCTTGCGACACAGGTGCTGCTGCTCCGTTCCCGCATACTTGGCGCGCTTGAGGTCGCGCGACAGATCGAGCAGATAGAGCAACTCGCGCGTGCTGTGATTCATCAGACTGAGAAGGCTACGATTTCGCAGATTGAAGGCCATGAGTTGTCTCCTTTTTCGAACTGCCGCGCCGCAATGCCCTTGCGCGCGGCGCACATCCGTCAGTAGTCCACTGCGTCGCGCAAAATCGGACAGGTCATGCAATGGCCGCCGCCGCGGCCGCGCCCAAGCTCGCTGGCCGTGATCGTGATCACTTCGATGCCGGCTTTGCGCAACAAGGTGTTAGTGAAGGTGTTGCGGTCGTAACCGATCACCACGCCGGGTTCGATGCAGACCATATTATTGCCGTCGTCCCATTGCTCCCGCTCCGCGGCAAAATTGTTTCCTCCCGTTTCGACGACGCGCAACTCCTTAAGGCCTAACGCGTCGCCGACCGCCTGGACAAACGGTTTATCCAGGCGCTCGATGCTCATGCCGTAGGTGCTCCTGTCGTCCGGCCTGAGCGAGAAGGTGACGATCTGCTTGACCACTTCCGGGAAAATCGTGACGAGATCACGGTCGCAGAAGCTGAAGACCGTATCGAGGTGCATTGCGGCCCGCGACTTGGGCAGTCCCGCGACCAGCACCTGCTGGGCGGCGCCCTTCGTGAACAGCGCGCTCGCAAGCTGGCCGATCGCCTGACGCGACGTGCGTTCGCCCATGCCGATCAGCACGATGCCTTGGCCGATGGGCATCACGTCGCCGCCTTCAAGCGTCGATGCCCCGTGGTCCTGGTCGGGATCGCCCCACCAGACTTCGAAGTCCGCATTCGCGAAGCTCGGGTGAAATCTGTAGATCGCCGTGGTGAGCAATGTCTCTTGCCGCCGCGCCGGCCAATACATCGGATTGAGCGTCACACCGCCGTAAATCCAGCAGGTCGTGTCGCGGGTAAACACCATGTTCGGAAGCGGCGCGACGAGAAAGCTCGAGTAGCCCACGTACTCGCGAAACAGCTTGAGGACCGGCGCGTCGCTGGCAGGAATATCGTCGATCGACACGCCGCCAATCAAAAATTCGGCCAGTCTGCGCGACTCGAGCGCGTTCGCCCATGCGCGCAACTCGTTGCTAAGGCCCACGCCGACGCTGTCGTCATTGAGCCTACGGTCCAGAATCCACTGGCGGGCATCGGGATTATCCAGCGTCTGCGTAAGAAGGTTATGCACGTCGAGCACCTCGACCCCGCGCTCGCGCATCTTGTTCACGAAGTCGAAATGGTCCCGCTTCGCCTGGCTCACCCAGATGACGTCGTCGAACAGTAACTCGTCGCAGGTGCTAGGCGTCAGGCGCTGATGGGCGAGGCCCGGTGCAGACACCATGACCTTGCGTAGCTTGCCCACCTCGGAATAGGCTCCGAGCTTGATGGCCTCTGTACTCATCGCGTTCTCCCCAGTCGGAATCAGAGCGTCAGGAACCCCTGGTAGAGACCGACCGCCGCCACGATCGCAGCAATGACGACTGCGGCGAAAATCAATCTCTCGATGGTCGTGAAAACTGGACTGTTGCCTTCCCGCTTGGCCTTGGCGAAGAGAATCGCGCCCGGTGCATAGAGCAACGCCGACAGTAGAAGATATTTGATACCGCCTGCATAGAGCAGCCAGAGCGCGTAGATCACGCCGATCGCGGCAATGATCAAGTCCTTGCTGCGCACCTGCGCGGGCGCCTGCTCGTAGCTCTCGCCGCGTACGGCCAGCAGCAGCGCGTACGAAACCGACCAGAAATACGGCACCAGGATCATCGACGTCGACAGATAGATAAGGGAAAGATACGTGCTTTTCGAAAACAGTGTGATGAGAAGGAAAATCTGCACCATCGCATTGGTTAGCCACAGTGCATTGGCGGGAACGTTATTCGCATTTTCCTTGCGAAGAAACGCGGGCATCGTTCGGTCCTTCGCTGCGGAAAAGAGAATCTCGGCGCACAGCAGGACCCATGACAGCAGCGCGCCGGCCAGCGAGATCACGAGGCCCACGCTGATCAACAGCGCGCCCCAATGGCCGACCACGTGTTCGAGTACGGCCGCCATTGACGGATTCTGCAGCTTCGCGAGCTCCGGCTGCGTCATGATGCCAAGGGACAACACGTTGACCAGCACCAGCACGAGCAGCACAGTCACAAAGCCGATGACGGTCGCTTTGCCCACGTCGCTACGCCTTTCCGCGCGCGCTGAAAAGATGCTGGCGCCTTCGATGCCGACAAACACCCATACCGTGACGAGCATCATGTTGCGCACCTGATTCATCACGTCGCCGAGCTTGGGGTTGCCTTTGCCCCAGACGTCCGCCGTAAAGATATCCAGCTTGAAGGCGAAGAAGCAGATGACGATGAACAGGACAAGCGGCACGATCTTGGCCACGGTCGTGATCTGGTTCACGAATGCGGCTTCCTTGATGCCGCGCAGCACAAGCGCATGCACGCACCACAGCAGCACCGACGCGCAGGCGACCGCAAGCAGCGTGTTGCCCTCGCCGAATATGGGGAAGAAATAGCCGAGCGTGCTGAAGAGCAGGACGAAATATCCGACGTTTCCAAGCCACGCGCTGATCCAGTAGCCCCACGCGGATGAAAAGCCCATGTAATCGCCGAATCCGGCCTGCGCATACGCGTAGACGCCGCCGTCGAGATTGGGTTTTCGAACGGCCAGGGTCTGAAAAACGAAGGCGAGCATCAGCATGCCGATGCCGGTAATCACCCAGCCGATCAGCACGGCCCCGACATCTGCGCTGGCTGCCATGTTTTGCGGCAGAGAGAATATGCCTCCACCGACCATGGAGCCGATCACCAACGCAGTCAGGGCGCCGAGTCTCAGCTTATGGGTGGCGGGCTCCGCGTGACTGACTTCGGTTGCCTCATTCATGTCTTCTCCCTGCAGCAGGCGAGTGCCGGCTTGGCACCGGGCGCCGGCTTTTGGGCACCGTCCAGGCGCAAAACAGGCTTTATGAAATCGACATTTCAGCCGATTCGTTTCCCTACTCAACGCGAGAACCATGGAAGCGTTCCACGGATTCGACATGCTGGCGAGCGTGTTATCCCGCTTATTTTTCTAATGAATGGTGTGTCCAAAGCGACTGGCGAGGGATCGAGGAGACGCCAATGGAATACTTGCCATGGGTTGGAGATCCGGCAATACGTTCTGTCAGGAAGCAGGTTGCTTGTAAAGCATTCTGGTAGACGAGGCACAATTGTTCAAGGGTGCGATATGAATTGGGCGAACGGCGCTCGCCGCCCGCTAGTGCGTCGCACTGCAACATAATCCCATGAAGATACTGACCGCTATGTTTGCGAGCCTCGCCATCCCACGTTAACGTGCCGGATCAGCTAATGCAGGACTTTAGGGCATTCGAGCGAGACGGCTGACCTCGGCGTCGCGTGAGACGTTCAGCCGGAACATCGAAACGGACGCTTTCAGATCGTTCGCCTGCGACTCGAGCGAACTGGCCGCCGCCTGTTCGACCAGCGCCGCGTTCTGTTGCGTGACTTCGTCCATCTGCGTGACGGCCTGGTTGACTTGGCCGATGCCCTTGCTCTGTACCTGCGACGCGGTGGTCATTTCACCCATGATGTCTGTCACGCGCCTGATCTCGCTCGTGATCTCGCTCATCTTCGCTCCCGCTTCCTGCACATGGCCGGCACCTGCCCGGACCCGCTCCACGGAATCATGGATCAGCGCCTTGATCTCCTTGGCTGCCGCCGAGGAGCGTTGCGCCAGCGAACGCACTTCCGAGGCGACCACCGCAAAACCCCGTCCCTGCTCGCCCGCCCGCGCCGCTTCGACGGCCGCGTTCAGCGCAAGGATATTAGTCTGGAAGGCGATACCCTCGATGATGCCGACAATGTCGGCAATCCTGTCGGAACTGGTGTTGATGCCCTCCATGGTTTCCACCACGCGTGACACCACGGCGCCCGCCCTGCTCCGCCACTTGGCGACGCCGTTTCCTCGAGCGTGGCAGCCTGCTCTTCGGTGCGCTGTGACAGATCCTGGTTGCCCGCCGCGATCTGGTGCGTGGCAGTAGCAATCGAGTCGGCCGAAACCTTGATCGTGCCGATCGTTTGCGTGAGCGGCTCCTGCATGCACTTCATTGAATAGCCGGCTCGAGTCTGGTAAGCGTTATAGATCGATATTCCGGTGAGACACAGCAAACTCAGGACCAATGGCAGCCAGAGCTTCTGGACGAAAGACAGCTTCATAGGATTACGAACCTTTTTAGATGAGTGGTAATTGGCAGGTCGAGTCGCTAAGCTTTACACATGTAAATCGCCGCACCCAGAATTCCTGATTCGGCCACATAGCCGCATTCCGCCTTTCAGAAAGTGGCAAAACGAACGAACGTACCCGCGCACGCCCAAGTCGCCTTGCCGAGTTGTCGGCAGCGGGACAGAGGAGGCTGTGCTTGATGTGCTGTTGCGCCGAAGACGGATAGCAGCAGCATGCAACGGGCGAGACTCGCCAACGCGCCGGGTCACCTTTCTATTGCGGCACGCGATTGCGCAGCGAATCGTAGATCGGCGGACAGTGCAGCATGGTGGGAACAATCATTGCGGCAAAGCACGATGTCAGCATCGGCAGGAGCAGCGTGAAATTTCCCGTCATCTCTGTCGCGAGGATGATGCCCGTTATTGGCGCGCGCACAACGGCCGTAAAAAAGGCAGCCATGGCGACAAGCGCGAATGCAGTGGGATCTGCGGCCACACCGGGGAACCAGTGAACGAAAATTTTTCCGAAAGCGAGGCCGGCTTGCGCGCCGACAGCGAGCATCGGCGCAAACAGCCCGCCCGGGGTGCCGGCCGCGTATGAGACAGCGCCGAGCGCGAAACGGACTATAAAAATGAGCGCAATGGCGGTGAGCGAGCCTGTTCCTTCGAGCGCACGTTGCGTAATGGCGTCACCGCCACCCACCAGGTCTGGTGCGAACCAGGCCAGTACGCCTACGCCGGCACCCACCAGCACTGCTCGCGCTTCGGCGGGCCAACGCGACAATCGGTCGGCGATGGAAAGAGCGCCCAGTATTGCCTGGCTGTAGGCGACCCCAAGCATACCGACGACCACCCCGAGTGCAAGGTGTGGGGTCACTGTCCCGAAGCCGGGGAAAGGTTGCGCCATCAACTGGAAGTCCGGCAAATCGCCATGGATCAGGCGTGCCACCGCAATCGCTCCTGCGGAGGCACCGAGCGCCGAGATTGCGGTACGCGTCTCGAACCTTCGAACCAATTCTTCCAGTACAAACACCGCACCGGCGATGGGTGAGTTGAATGCGGCAGCCAATCCAGCCCCGGCGCCAGCGGCCAATAACACCCGGCAATCGTCTGCGTCCCGGCGAAAAAGCGTCCCGATACTATGAGCGATCGAGGCGCCCATCTGAACGGTTGGCCCCTCACGGCCAAGGGCTAGACCGCAACCGATCGCCAGCACCCCGCCGACGAACTTCACCGGAATCAGGACAAACTGTGCGGGGGGTTGCTCTCCGTGCAGGACGGCTTCAACGTGAGGAA
>Ga0310811_10007875_pt1 | contig 13662 bp, 18 predicted proteins | sample YCmetagenome_FD_207642 | JGI IMG/M metagenome (GOLD analysis project Ga0310811, IMG submission 207642) | Soil microbial communities from experimental microcosm in Duke University, North Carolina, United States - YC | ecosystem: Engineered > Artificial ecosystem > Soil microcosm > Unclassified ... | reverse complement strand
AAACAACCCAACTCTGCCATTCGCAAATGTGTCCGTGTACAACTTATTAAGAACGGCAAAAAGGTCACGGCTTTCGTGCCTGTACGTGCTTTCATAATTGCTTTTCCAGAGTTAACTAATACATCAATACAGAATGACGGTTGCTTGAACTTTGTCGATGAGAACGATGAAGTTCTCATCTCTGGTTTCGGTCGTAGTGGCAAGGCCAAGGGTGATATTCCTGGTGTACGCTTCAAAGTAGTGAAGGTCTCAGGGGTCGGTCTCCTCGCTTTGTGGAAAGAGAAGAAGGTCAGTTTGATCAGAATTATACTGTTATCATTGTGCTCATCCTCTTTGCAGGAAAAACCCCGGTCATAAGCATCATTATCTTGTCCCTGTCATTTCATGTTATCGCATTACCTATGATTATGCCTGTGTCACACATGCCGCGCGCCAATGAAAAATCGAAACCACCATGTCATAGGGTTACGCCGCACGATTCTCCTGTCTCGTAATCTACCATGATACAGCATTGGGCGATGTCATATGAGAGGCGTCGTCATCATTCGTCTGATATCCAAATGCATGTCATTTCAAAATATCATCCACAGAAAATTGTGAATTAAAATGTGTTAATCATAATGAGTCTTGTCCGGTCATAAATGGGCGCATAATCGTGCTAGCTTATACTATCGTGATGCCTTGACCTTGCATGTACTTCCTTAAGTCCTTCATCAACTCCAGCTGCTCGCTAACGGTAAGCCCGCTGACGATCATCTGCAAGATAGAACCCACGCTGACGTGGTGTTCTCGAATAAGACTACTATAATAGACGTAGGTGAACACGCCCATGAGGAATCTAGGAATGGTGAGTGTCCTGGTAACATGCATTCGAGATTCAGAACTCACTGGCAGTCCATACGGTCGGTCATCCCTCCATGACCAGGGATGCTGTGGCCAAAATCCTTTATGTTGAAGGCACGCTTGAAACCAGATGCGAAGAAACCTCCAAAGGGTGCCACAAGTGATGCGAAAACTGCGAAAACCAAGAGATGTAGTTGGTATGGTGCATAGGGAATCACGGTCACTGATTTTCCGAGCTAATGGCGACTCTAAGCAGTTGCACAAAACACCTTTAATTTGCACTCACGAGCCGCGAAAGAAAAGCCGCGAGAGGCGACCAGATCTGCCAGACCTTCCAGACAAACACTGGGTTGGGCGTACACTGGACATTACTCCAGGCGGAGACTCCAAGATCATGCACAGGGCAGATCATGTAGTTAAAGCGCATGAAGTACGAGCCCCAGAACACACTGAATAGGAGGGTACTCCAGAAAGCACCCACAAACCCTTCGACAGTTTTCTTTGGTGAGAGCTTGATCAAAGGTGTGCGCCCAACGGACATGCCCCACACATATGCAAAGATATCGTTGCAAATAACCAACGAAGCAGGGACCCAGAACCAAATCATGCCCTCGAGGATGTTGTTAACGATGAAGTGACTGTAAGATTCCCTTTAGGATGGAGTCTGAAAGCGGACGAGATCCATACCCGGAGACTACTATCAGCAGCAGGCTCATGTGAACCCAGCAGAAGAGGCCGAATTGCTGCTTAAGGAATCCACGTCTGAGAGACATGACAAACCCAACGAAGCCAATGGTATACAGCGTAAAGCTGATAATTCTGTGATTGGTAGCGAAAGGAAGTAGTTGACCGTCCGAGAATATAACATGCTGATCCCCCAATTTAGCACATAGTAATTATGGCCAAAATTATCCCGTACCTTAAAGTAGTAGATGATACTCTCCCCGTACAAAAAATAGTTAGTGACGGCAAAGAAGTACCAATTTAGAGTCTTGCTCCATGGATCTTTTTTTCCCTTGCTTTCTATCTCGCCAGATTCCGGGGCATGACTTTTGAGTGAAAACAGAGCAGTAACTTCGCGGTAGACAATCGTTTGACACAGCATGGCAAGCATGATCATATAAACGTGACCCATGAGTAGTAAAGCTACGCGATGGTCAGATACGAACATAGTCTTCTATTTGAGAAGCATACATACCAACGAAACCTCCGATCATAATGAATGTCCATAATGTTCGCGTTAGGATGCTTTGTCGTTTCTTTGTGCGTTCGACTTCTTGAGGGTCGGGTTCACTTTTGAGTGCCTGTTCGACGTCAAACTTTGAGACAGACTGTCCTTCATCGTCTAGCAACTTGCTCGGTAGAGGATGCGGTGTAGAGTTGTCTGAATATTCCGTCAATTCTACTTATAAAGCACTATACAGAAGTGAAGATGCATACTTTCCACGACATTCACGTGTTGTATATCGCCATTAATGACAGGCTCCGGAAGTGATGACTCCGATGCCTGCGGCTGGGGCGCTGGCTCTTGTTGTGGCTCTGCGGTGGGCTTTGACTCGGAAGCAGTATGCGTTGTAGGTATAGGAGAGATATCTCCCGCTGCCTCGGCCATACGCGCAACAGACTCTTCCGGAGAGGGTGTATGTCTAGGTGAATTATCCGCGGTACCTGCCTTTGAAGAGGCTCTGAGTTGTTTTCGCCTTTCGGTGCGAGCTTGTTTTTGAGCCTTCTTTATTTGAGATTTCGACGGCTTCGTATGCTCTGTGCTAGAAAGTTCAATGAGCAAGCTACGTAGGCGCGAGGTCACAAACGCCGGTGAAGACGAACCTGGTCACCTGTGTCTGCAGCGTTTCTTCCTCTTGTTGTTCGTCCTCGAAGTCTTCCACGTCATCGACAGTGAGGGCCTCAAAGGCAGATCTAGAAGCAAATGGCGGGTTCGCTGTTGTGCCGGAGGACCTACTCATGGTAGCAGACAAGACAGTAGTTAAGGTTTGATGCGTGCAGTCTGCTCACTCCAAGTTCAAATGCAACACGTGAATGTGTCACGCTGAACCAAACATCGCTCATTTTTGTTCGACATGAATCTATGAACGCAATTATTACTTAGGTATGTACCTCCCATAAGCAGGGGGGCAAGGTTAAGCCTAGGTTGAAGCTCTAGGGAATAATAATAGCAGTCTAAAAACCCTTTGTAAAGCCTAAATACACTGTCAGAGGTTTAGCCATAAAGCATGGACTAGAATTTCCAGGCGTCGTCGACTTCCATAGCCCAGGGAACTGAAATCAGCGTCAGTCTTGAAGTTGCTATAAAAAAACCTCCACGCAAGCTCACATTTAACAAGAAGCGTCTTTGAGAAGATCTTTTCGATCGGTACATTGTGGGCGCTGCACCATGCAGCTGTTATCCTAGATGACAGAATGAGTCGCTATCCATGATTTATGTAGAGTTGGAAACTCACCGAGGGTCCAGGTAATTAATTTTACTGAGCGAGACACAGTGAGAACGTGTCGCTTGAATATGAGCACGACATACCTTGTACCAAGAGCAACCTCTTTGCCGGCCTCCCGATCGTCCATTTGAAGCTTGAAGGTCTTTATCTTCTCGTCCAACTTCTGGACAGTTTCCTCGATCTTCTCGGGAGGACGATCCCTCTTAAGTTTGGCTTTCCCTGTACCGCGTTCCTTTGCGACCCTCTTGTATTCGGCTTCAGCGGCCTCAATCTTCTCCTGCAGGACCGAGTCGGGCTGAGGCTCATTGCCTTCCTGGACAAGCTTCTCGTTATCCTTGGCGAATTTCTTCTCTGCCTTCTCTATTTCCTTATTCTTAAGGGACTTCTCGTGGTCCTCTATCCAGTCGTCATCTAAATCGGACTCGTCATCCGCGTACTGCTTCTGCTTCTTGTATTTGGGATCCGTGTTAAAGAGAACGTGACGAAGCTTCATCCGATCATACTTCAAGGAACGAAGCTATTGGCACTGTCAGTGACGGATCGCATCATGGGGAGTAAACGAACCCTATCGCGCATCTTGCCCATTGATTGTTCGTGAGTCTTTGGTGCGCTACGTTGATGGTTACAAAGAATGGCCACCATACGATTTGCATGATTATATGCATTTAGCTTCTCTTGGATAGTGGCATTCATTGGTGTTCCTTCGTCCAACTGCTGTTGAAACGTGATGGATGCATTGTAAGTACGAAAAACCTTTGCAGTCAGTCCTTTCATATACGATGCCAGGTGCTTATTTAGGAGCGATGTCTAGAAGAGAACAGTCAGTAGAATGTTCAGGATTTCGAAGGGTGTTGTGTCACATTGACGCGGTCAAAAAGGTTGTCACTATCTTCTTTGTTGTCCTTGAATAGCTTGATATTCTTGAAAACCTGGGGATCCACAGAGACTCGATTGTAGTACCGGATCGAGTCCTTACCCAGGAAATCAAAGATGAGGAAATCCGGCGCTTCTAACGTGACGTGTTCACACCGCAGAGAGCAGCAGCCCACGGTGTCGGCCTCATCTTCACCCTTTTCATTTCCGGCTCGGAGAGCAAGCTTGTCAATAAAGTACATTGCCGTCGCACGCTGCCTGTCTGCCATAACTTTGCTGCGCAGATCGGCAGAGTAGTCTTTGCGAATGCGATCCACGTGGTTCTGGAGAAATGTCAATCGATGGAGCAACGAGTCAACAGTTGATTGCACCTTCAATTCACGGGCTTTCTCGAACTTTTGCATGTCGCTCTGCCCTTTGAGGGAGCTGCCTGCGGCTAAGAAGACATATTTGTAATTGCCGTTGACATTCTCGACCCAATTAGCTAGCCAGGTGACAGTTTGGTCGTGCACTATGGCTTTCCAATGTCCAGGCATATTAGGTACCGGGATAGGCGTTCCTTCACCGATATTGATGGTGATATCGTCCGGGCGTACACGGAACTACCGGGACGTGAGCAAGATTCTGTTCCAGATCCAAGTGCCGCCTACCTTCAACGCGCCTTTCTTCGGATGATCACCCCGACCCCTAAACAAGCCAGGAGGTTCAACCCTGAAGTTGCCTACCTTTTCCTTGCGACCGTCAAGGAGACAGGTGACATATTTCTCTTCGAACGCGTCTTTCTGCTTCTTGAGCTCTTTCTTCTCTGCGGTACTGAGAGCCTTCTTTTTAGCTTTCTCCGCTTCAAAGTGTTCGAACATTGGCCGAAAATCGCAATCCTCGAAATTTGTAATCTTGATCTTATTGCGCTGGTTTATGATTGAGCAGGGCAGAGGCACCCGAAGTATGACACTTACAGGAGGATGGTCCTGAAGCACTTTCAACCAGTCTTCGAAGAAGTTTTTGTTGAACGTGGCATCTTGAGCGTGCTCAGTTTCCAACATAGCTGCGTAAAAACCAGCCACCTCTTCGGACTCCAATGGCAGATCTACTTCTTTACCTACAATGCAATCAACAAACTTGTCAGGGTAGAATGAATAAGATGACCACATACCCTTATACCTCATTTTCACATTCGAGGGCAAGGGTTCGTATGGTGGAGGAAAGATGACACCATTATGCTCTAGCGTTTGCCACTTTACTTCACCATCGTTATTCTGCTGAGCTTCCCACCACTTGTAAACTTCCTCCTCGTCTTCTGCTTCATCTTTGACTTTGCCCTTTTTCTTGGGCTGGGGAGTCGCCGATCCGTCTGCTCCATCCTTGACCTTCTTCGAAACAGCTCTCTTTTTCGCGGACTTAGATTTTCCAGCTTCCTCCACCTCCGCATCAGTTTCTTCCTTGACTTTAGACTTTCGCTTCCTTGACACCTTCTCTTTCTTCACAGGTGTGGACTCTTCGCCTTCAGAAGCGGGAGATTCGGAAGCATCATGATCCTCGCGTTTCAGTTTCTTCTGTGGGGGACCTTTCTTGGTGGAAGCACGTTTCTTCTTAGCAGCGGTAGAACTACGTTTTCCATCGCTCTCAGCTTTGACGGCTTTATGCCCGTTTACTGTAGAGGCTTTCGATGTCCCTGGCATCGATATAGCAGCAGATTGCTTCACCGGAGAAGAAGCAAGAGGGGTATCATCATCTTCACTGGACGAATCAAGTGCAGCAGCTCGCTTGCGCCGCAAAGATTTTGCTGGAGTTACAGGTTCGGATTTTGGAGCGGTAACTTGGGACTGCGCAAAATAGTCAACGATGCACGCAGCATATGGACAGGGGTACACGAACCAAAGGCATGTCCTCGTCCTCACTCATAGGAGAATCACTAGCTTCCTCTTTAGCGTATCCATTTGCGGTGCCTCTGCCTGTGTTAGCCTTGCCATCGTTTTGGAGTGAGCCAAGTGGTCGGTCGTCATCTGAAGACATGTAGGCGTCGCTAGACATTATTTAAAGCGATAATTTGGCACGAATAGCAGAGAAGTGTCTATGTAGCAATACAGGGAATAAGAAAGCAAGAAGAACAGTGGAAATGAAGGACAGGAAGGCCTCTCCCGCGCTGTGGCAGTTGTTATTTTTCCGAAGTCCTGATGGACCGGCCCTAAGCTTGAAAATCACATGACCACCTGATCCTGAGTGGACTCGCTGAACAAGCCGAAAACAAACGGTTTCCTAGTCTCTAACGGGTATCCAAGTAAGTTATTCAATAACATTTTGACTTATGGTGAGCTTCATCTGTGTCTCAGTTATGTCCAATCCACCTTTATTTCGTGACCCATGGGCGAAGAGGGAAGCGTGGCGGAAACACCCTGTGTTCACGAACCGCGCCATGTTTTCCAGCATGTTTCCAGGTCTTGGAATCGCATTAGTAGCGTTTACCGCGTATGTGGTGGTTGATAATTTCTACTCCAAAGCGCAACCAGGGGCACAGCAGAAGCACTGAGTTGGCTCGGGTGATGCTGGTAAGTGACAGCAGTAACTTAAGTTGTCTGTTTGTGCATTAATGTTTAACTCCCTGATAGAAAGGAATTTACTGTTACAGGGATAACAGAAACGAATTGGGAGATTAGCCCACAGTGTTGCATGGTAATGACCGTGATAATGGCGCGAAAATGCAACGTTGTGTGCAATGTGGTAAACACTATGCTGCTGAGCGCGGACTCAACCAATAATAGGATGGGAAGAGCAAGACTTGTTTCTGTAAGCAACAGCGATAGCTACTCCTAAGCAAAATACGGTTCTAAGAGCAATCAGGATGAGTGTTGAGCTGCTGATTGTACTTTCTTAACGGTGCCATTTTTCTTCATTCTCGATACCTCTCCTCAATTGCTCTCGCACATGCCTTGAATATACGACTTTCGTTCCGGTTCCTCGAGGACTTCCAATTGCTCAAACAATAACTGATTCGCCTGGTTTAAACATTATAGCATCACATCCTCTATTCCCTATCTCTGTGTCAGTCCCTCGAATGAGATCAGGCGTACTTGCTAATTACCACCAGAATGTACAAGATCTTCGTGTTCATCTCATAATGCGTTTGCTTTAATATTTTTGGACACGAGTCGGAGTAAATTCAAACTTCTTTATTCATGTCCTAATATATGGGAACATGCCAATGGCTTACATACTACGCGGGTATCTTTTATGGAACACTTATCAGAGCGTAGGAGTATCGCAAGTAAGGTGACGGCTGCAGCTTTTTGATTCAGAACTCATCGTTTCTGCGGTGTTTGTCAGCTGGTAGCCCCGCTCCAACACTTTTCGACAACTACAGCTTTGGGCTAGTGAATGGAAGAATCCTTGCACGAAAAGTTGCCGCCCCTCCGAGTCGTAATAAGGAGAAACTAATATCTTCCTCCTGTGGTCTGCTTTAGGGGAGACCAACGCGCCTAGGAGATGTGCGCCACTTTTGTCTACGGTTCATAGCTTCTGGTTTGCCTGTAGGCTGAACCACTCGCAATCACGGAGGTAAGGTACGTAAATAGCACCGAGTAGCCGCATCGATCACTGCTGAGATGAAATATTTTTGTCATGTAAAGGTCAATCTCCAAAGACAATATTGACTCAATCTTTGGTCAATTAACCAAAGCTTATCGACACTTGCTTGATCAAACTGGTTCGTGACATGTATTCACTTCGGGGACTTCGGGTCTTCAGTGATAGCACATTGCCCGCCAAGGTCAGTACTCACTAGTAGTAATATCACTCAAAGTTTCCTGTTTTATGTCAGCCAGAAGTAATTTCAATCAACGTCGAGGGGGCATGCTCACATCTCCATTAAATATCCGACACCGTCAGACAGAAATGAAGAACTCAAGCAGCGGAAGGGGCACCACGTTCGCAAAGTGTTCGATAATGAATCCCATGAAGCTGTAGGGTCGATTGGTGGATCAGGACATCCTTGTCAGCGCCTTCCCCTTCAGATCTGGAAATTGTGGCAGCAGATAGAAATCTCTGATCGTCTCTGGAACATGACATCCCTGTCCCTTTGACCAGCGAAGCGTAGTCCCTTCCTTCATCAGGACATCAATCGCAACGAAATATCCAGCTCGGTGAAGTGTTTCTATCATATTTTGTTCTTCTAGCAACCTACCGTATACGATGGTAGACATAAATGCCTCAGGTCGTGGTCTGTGTCGGAGTCCGAACTATCCGAACCAGGAACGATGAGAGGATGATCGATTGCGAGCACAACCAAAGGGGGAACGAGCTTAGACGAGCGCTCGGAGTGAGCGATGTTTTGACGTCGGCTCGTGCTCGTCCATGTTGAAATCTTTATCTCCTCCGATACGCATATTCGTCTCTACGCTTACATGTAAAAAGCTACGCGTAGATCCGTACGAGCATCTCAGCTCCTTCTTGAGACCAAGATGTGAGCCGTCATTTTCTTTCCCATTCTTACAATTTGCTAAAGGTCAGAAGATTTACTAGGTACATAATTCGTACGAGTTCCTTCTCGAGACTGAGATATAACTAGCGCTTCGCGTCCCCCACTCAACGATTTAAACCCCCAGCATATAGTGACAGCACGTAAAACGCCGTGACTCTCCCGCGGTCCCAGACCCCCGACCAAAAAAAAAACTTGTATGTAAGATCTCTGCCTCAGATTGCGAATCTGCAGAGGTTTGCTAATGTCACAGTTAGGCACAGAGCAGCTTACCACTTCGGTGTTGGACTGTCTCCAAGTATTCAAATAGCCATCTGTGGAGAAATATATGCTCCATCGTGCCCCGTTTTCCATCTACACCTGCGACACCTAATTGATCCTGATGTCTTCCACCTCGAATTACAACACTCTCATCTTCGACATTGGTGATGTTTTGTTCTCTTGGTCCCCGCAGACCAAAACCTCCATATCCCCAAACATCCTACGTAAAATTCTTTCCTCTCCCACATGGATTGACTACGAGAGGGGAAGGATTTCTCAGGCTGAGTGTTATGCTAGGGTTGGCGGCGAATTCTCTGTAAGCCCCACAGAGGTTGGTCGTGCGTTCCAAGATGCTCGTGACTCTCTGCAGTCCAACGATGAGCTCATATCGGTTATTCGACACCTCAAAGAACGCTCGGACGGGATGTTACATGTCTTCGCCATGTCAAATATTTCTGCGCCTGACTATGAAATTCTTCGTACCAAGCTTGCTGATTGGTCGTTGTTCGACAACATTTTCACCTCCGCCGACGTGGGCGAGCGGAAGCCTAACCTTGGCTTCTACAAGGCAGTGATTTCAAGTACAGGGGCTGACCCCTCCCGCACCATCTTTGTGGACGATAAAATGGAGAATGTCCTCTCTGCGCGTTCGCTTGGAATGCGTGGTATTGTTTTTGACGATCACCGTAAAGTTGTCCGCGCACTTTATAACCTACTTGGAGATCCTGTCGAAAGGGGCGGACAATACTTGACCGTGAATGCGAAGAAACTCCTATCTGTAACTGACAACGGCATTTTCTTACGGGAGAACTTTGCTCAGCTCCTGATACTAGAAGCGACTAATGACCGGTAAGAGGATTACCTCTCTTTTCCTGCACTCATCGAACAGCATGTCAGGGGTCTCGTCAATTTGACTGATACACATCGAACGTGGAATTTCTTCCAGGGTATATACCAAATGTTTGCCACCATTATTCAACAGCTGATTTGTTATCAGGAAAACCATTACTTACTACTGAAGAGTTTCCTTTTGACCTGGATACCACGTCCCTTGGGTTGACCGTAATGGGTAGCCCTGAACACGTAGCACACTCCGTCATGGATGACATGCTTGACTACATTGATGACGACGGGATTATTCAGGTACATGCACTCAATTATTTTTTCCCATGCGTCGGCCAACCTCCCAGTAATCATAGACATACTTTGACCACCGGCGGCCTCGGTTTGATCCGGTCGTGTGCGTTAACGCGCTTACATTGTTCTATTCCTATGGACGTGGCCATCAGCTCGATCGCACCCTTCACTGGATACGTGAGGTGCTCCTGCATAGAGCTTATCTCGACGGTACGCGATATTACACGACCCCAGAGTGCTTTCTTTATTTCCTTGGCCGGCTACTTGAAATCAGCAACGACGTCTACTTGGCGGCCTACATAAAGCCGCTACTGATCGAACGTATTCAAGAGCGCATAGGGGCTGATGGTGACGCTTTAGCGCTCTCCATGCGCCTCCGGCTTTGTGCCTGCCTTGGACTACGCAACGACGTTGATCTTCGTACTTTGCTTCCTCTGCAATGTGAAGATGGAGGTTGGGAAATCGGGTGGATCTATAAATATGGGTCCTCCGGTATCAGAATCGGAAACCGCGGTCTTACCACATCCATGGCCATGAAAGCCATTCTGGAGATGCAACAACGCTTCCCTAGTCCCCCTTCGTCCCCTTCTGCTGTAAACGCAGTTCGCCCCGTCAAGCAGGCATATACCACTGCACAATCCCCTCCTGAGCGCTTTTAAGAGCGACTCTTCAACCACTCCCAACTCTATTGTAACGAGCCCATCGGCCAGTACCAGGCAATCCTCGTAAATCCTTGCATTGATTCTAAAATAATTTACAAAATGACAAAAACTGCCGATGAGGCAGGGTTCTGACGACAGATTTTCCACCGTGGTTCGCGGCGCTCTTTTCTTTTTCTCACTGTCCAATATTTGTGCCACTTTCAAAAAAAAAACCAGTACCACTGTGCCTTTCTATGTCATCTATTGTCCTTGAGCAAAATCCTACGCACTTACAGCAATTATAGATTTTCGTTGTAAAGTCTAGACTCCCCACATCATCGTAGCGTAACCGTTCCATGTTATCAAGATCCTCACATGATTTCCAGAGATGTCGTGCGACAGAATTTCAATGACATCGACTCAATCAAACAATCATGCACGCGAAGTTTCGGCTTATACTTGACCCTTCACGCGAAGACAGGACTTCTCAGCGCTCAGCTTTCTGATTTCGACCGCCTCAAAAACATTTCTTTCATCTGAGATCAGGGGTAGGAAGTTCACTGACGGTCTCTGTAGAAAATTTTAGAATGTCACACTACGGCTCATCTTTGATTTCTCGCAAGTGTACAGCTTCAAGCGTCATTCAATTGATTTTCGGATCAAACCAACAGTGATAGAAATGTATGCCTGCCGACATACCCACGCTCAATCCGGACATAGATCCTATGCTGATTCATTCAGAGTAACCTGTCCTGCAAGACACCGCTTGTACACTTCGTTGTTAGTTTCCTCCACATAGTGATATCCCAAGTTGCCTAAAAATTCGTCGAATGCCGCGTAGTCTTCTTGCGGAACTTGGATGGCCGTCAGTACTCTGCCAAGGTCTGCGACAAGTTCATGAGGGAACAAAAGACGACAAAGAAGACAATGCACAGACCTGCGCCGTGATTGCGATAGTGGAACATTGATATATTCCAGCCTAATCCAGGATAAATACCTTGAAGGAACTTGCGCAGAGCGCCAGGTCGTTCAGGAAATTCTGGAATGAGATTCTGATAAGCACAGCGCGAGGTGGAAATACCAAATATGAGAAGGATGCCTACCAAACCGGAACACTCTTTCATTCGGGATCGCTGTGCACCCACGTATCATGTACCGCGCGTGAGACTTGGCAACTTCATCATCGCTGACATCATATCCAGTCATCCCTTGATTTTTGATTTCTTCAAGCACCTTCCCCACTTCTTTTTTGCGAGATGAGGTATCTAGCTTGAATGAGAGGAATATGTGTGCGGTATTTGGATCATTATAACGGTATATGAACTCTGTTGTTGCCCGCGGGTGGATGATGGAGTGTAATGCGAAGAAACTGTATAGGTACGAGGAGAAGAGAAGTCAACAAGTGAATAACGGACGCAAGTGATGGAATATGATGGCTTGGAATGAAGAACTTACCTTCCAGGCTTCTCTGGCATCACCACGCTCAGAAGTGCTTCACGCCCCTCACCCAATTCTGCACGTTCTGCGACGAAACGCAGCCTGTCAAAGTTCATGTTGGCTCCACTGACAACAGCGACGAATTTTCGGTTTGCGCCGACAAGATTTTGATTTATGATGTGTCGCTTTAAGCCTGCCAGACTCAAGGCTCCAGAAGGCTCTGTGACAGACCTAGTTTCTAGGTTTATGGGTAGGATAAATCTTCTACGAGGAAGAAAGGACCCCTTACCTTCGAAGATATCTTTGATAGCGGCGCATATTTCATCGTTGTCAACTAGGACTATGTCATCCAATAGTCTCTGGCATATCCTGAATGGCTCCTCGCCTACGATTCTTACCGCTGTGCCGTCTGCGAAGGGGCCGACCTCGGCTAAAGTCACTCTCTCCCCTCTCTTCAGACTCTGTGCCATGGCATCCCCATCAAAAGTCTCGACACCACGCACTTTTGTGTTTGGGTTGCCTATGCGTTTAACATATTCACAAATTCCAGAGACAAGACCACCGCCACCAACTGCACCGAAGATGGCATCGAGATTGTCAGAGTCTGGTATTTGTTTTAATATTTCCATGCCAATCGTACCCTGACCTGCGATTACAAGCGGGTCGTCGTACGGTGGGACAAATACCAGTCCATGAGTGGCAGCTAATCTTGCACATTCTGCCTTTGCTCCGTCGAAATCAACACCGTGGAGTACGACCTTTGCACCGAGACGTTCGACATTGCGAACTTTGATGGACGGAGTACCATTTGGCATCACGATGGTACAGGGTATCCCGAGACGTTCGCCAGAGAGGGCTACCCCTTGCGCATGATTGCCTAAAAGCGCCAAGTCAGCGATTTGGATGAGAAAATCACAAGATGGCACGTCGCAAGTACGCACACTAACCGGCGCTGCATGTTATAACACCTTTCCACCGTTCTTCATCAGATAGTCCTGCCATGAAGTTATAGGCACCTCGAATTTTGAAGCTGAAAACCTCTTGCAGATCCTCTCGTTTCAGCCATATCTGATTACCTAGTTTTGCACTAAGATTTGGGGCGTAGACCAGGGGTGTTTCCTTCAAGATCTCATATACTTTCGAAGTGAGAATAAGACGAAGGTAATCGGGTTCATTCGAAGATAGCAAGTGATGTGCAGACAAGCGCGGATAGCTGAGAGGCTGAGGTGCGTTAGAAGAGTACTCTAGAGTTGCAATACCTGGTGTCATGGTTATAACATCTACGCGCAAACGAAAACCTTTTATGTAACCGACAACGAAAATGACTCGGTGCTTGCCGGAACAATTGAAACCGCCGCGTGCACCGTGATACCAAATTAACTAGTAGTAGTCCAATGGAAAATGGATTCATATACTATATGAGTTTTATGCTATCAGCCAGCTGGACTCCATGGCGCGCAAAAACCATATAGGCTGGTACAAAAACGCGAAAATGACACGTGCGTCATACACTCGTGGACAGATCACGTGCTTGAGATATCATGACGGC
>Ga0310811_10007874_pt1 | contig 13663 bp, 11 predicted proteins | sample YCmetagenome_FD_207642 | JGI IMG/M metagenome (GOLD analysis project Ga0310811, IMG submission 207642) | Soil microbial communities from experimental microcosm in Duke University, North Carolina, United States - YC | ecosystem: Engineered > Artificial ecosystem > Soil microcosm > Unclassified ... | reverse complement strand
GCGCAGCGAGAGGCGTCGATCGCCGAGTCCCGCGCCTATCTCGATCTCGCCCAAACGCTCTTGCGGCCGGGAAAGCCGCGGCTCATCGCCATCGGCGGCTTCAGCGGCACCGGCAAGTCGACCCTCGCCTACGGGCTGGCGCCCCGTCTGGGCGGGCCGCCCGGCGCCCGGGTCCTGCGCAGCGACGTTCTGCGCAAGCGCCTGATGGGGAAAGCCCCGGAGAGCCCCTTGCCGGCCGAAGCTTATGGCGAGGCCGTGACCCGCCTGGTCTATGGCCGGCTCGGCGAGGAGGCTGGCCGGCTGCTCGGCGCCGGCTGCAGCGTCATCCTCGACGCCGTCTTCCTCCGGCCGGAAGAGCGGGCCGCGGCCGAGGCGCTGGCGCGCGATGGCGGCGTCGATTTTCTGGGCCTCTGGCTGGAGGCCAAACCGGAGATTCTGGCGGCGCGGATCGAGGGCCGCCGCGGCGACGCCTCGGACGCCACGGTGGAGATTCTTCGCCGCCAGCTCGCCTTTCCCACGGGTTCCATTGCCTGGCGCCGGGTCGATGTCGGTGGTGTGCCGGCAGCGGCTCTGGCGGCGGTGTCCAAAATGATTGGTTGAAATTCGCCGCGAGTTTCGCCATCACGAACCCGTACGCCCCTGGAAGGGCGCGGGGAACAGATGACAACGGCCGAGGGACAGGATTCGGGCGAGCTTGCCCGGCGCACGGCGATGTTGGGCGCGATCGGCTATGCCGCGACCCAGATCGTCGCCGCCGCCGATTGGCGCGCCGGCATCCAGGAGTTGTTGATCCGTCTGGGCCAGGCGACCGCGGTCAGCCGGGTGACGCTGTTCGAGTTTCATCCTGGCCCCGACGGGCGGCTGGTCGAGAGCTGCCGCTACGACTGGGCCGATGAGGGGCTGGCGACGCTCTCCGACGACGAGCGCTACCAATGCATGCCGCTCTCCGACGAGGACAGGTCGGGCGAGATGGGGGATTGGGCCCGGCGCCGGGAGCGGGGCGAGGTCGTCCAGGCGACGCTGCGCGAGCTGCGCGGCTATGCCCGCGAGGTCTTCCTGGAGCATGGGACGCTCTCCTTCGTCTCGGTCCCGATCATGGTCGGCGGCCGCTTCTGGGGCTTCCTCGGCTTCGACGATTGCAAGACCGAGCGGGTCTGGCATCCCTTGGAGATCGAAGTGCTGCAGACGGCCGCGGCGCTGATCGCCGGCGCGCTGGAGCGGGCCCGGGCCCATGAGCAGCTCCGCCTCAGCGAGGAGCGCTACAAGATGGCGGCGCGTGGCACCAATGACGGGCTCTGGGACTGGGACCTCGTCTCCGGCACGGCCTATCTTTCGCCGCGGCTGCATGAGCTCCTCCATCTCGAAGATGGCGCGCTGGGCAGCGACATGGAAGCGCTGTTTGGGATGCTCGACCCCGCCCATGCCGCGGCGCTGCGCGAGCATCTTGCCCAGCGCTTCCAGCGCCAAAAGCAGAAGTTCGAGTTCGAATGCCGGATCCTCAATCCCGGGCGAGCCGCGCTCTGGGTCATCCTGCGCGGGCTGATCGTCTATCAGTCAGGTGCGGCCTGCCGCATCGTCGGCAGCCTGCGCGATATCACCGATCGCATGGAGGCCCAGAGCCGGCTGGTCGAGAGCGAGGCGCGCGCCCGCGCGGTCGTCGAGACGGCCTTCGATGCCATCGTCACCGTCGACGAAGTCGGCCGCATCGTGGAATTCAATGCTGCGGCTTCGCGGATCTTCGGCTATTCCCGGGAAGAGGTGATCGGCCGGCAGGTCAGCGAGACGATCATCCCGGAGCATCGGCGCGCCGATCACCACGCGGGGCTGGATCGCTATCTGGCGACCGGCGAAAGACGGATCCTCGGCCGCATGACCGAAGTCGAAGGTCTGTGCGCGGACGGCGGACTCATTCCCATCGAGCTGTCGGTCACCGAAGTGCCCCTGGCGAAAGGCCGGTTGTTCACGGCCATCCTGCGCGACCTGACGGAGCGCAAGAGTTTCCAGCACCAGCTCGGCGAGGCGGAGCGCAAGCGGGCCAATCTGGCGCGGTATTTCTCGCCCAATATGGTCGATGAACTGATGCAGAGCGGCGGCGATCTGGAGCGGGCCCGCACCCAGATCGTCACCATGCTCTTCGTCGATCTGATCGGCTTCACCACGCTCAGCGCCCAGCTCTCCAGTGTGGCGGTGATCGAGCTGCTGCGGGAATGCCTGGCCTTCTTCGAGGAGGCGGTCTTCGCCCATCAGGGGACTCTCGACAAATATCTGGGCGACGGGCTGATGGCCACCTTCGGGACACCGCGGCCCGGGCCGCGGGATGCCTGCAATGCCCTGGCCTGCGCCCGGCTGATGGCGGCGAAGACCGTCGCCTGGAACGCCGAGCGCCGTGCCCAGGGCCTGCAGCCCTTGCATGTCGGCATCGGGCTGCATCATGGCGAGGTGGTGCTGGGGGATATCGGTGGCGAGCGCCGCCTGGAGTTCGCCGTGCTGGGCGACACCGTCAATGTGGCGCGCCGGATCGAGGAGATGACCCGCAGCCTCGACATCGCGATCCTGGCCAGCGATGCGGTGGTCGAAGCGGTGCGGCGCGAAGGCGGGGCGGAGGGGCTGGCGGAGCTGCAGGACCTTGGCCAGCATGTGCTGCGCGGCCGGGAGGGCTTGATCAGGCTCTGGGGCTGCGCCGCCGAAAGGACCGATGGCGCGCGGACGATGGAGGCTTTACCGCCGGGCCTCGCGGCCGGGCAGCCGGAAGGGCAGGGCGTCCAATCCGCTGCCGCCGTCGCGCCCCTGCGCTAAGGGGTGGCGCGCCGCCCTTTGGCGGGGGGTGACTTCTGCTGGCGCTTTGCGACAACCGCTTCATAGGCGGCCTGGAGTTTGGCGGCGACGGAACCGCGAGCCGATCTTGGCGCCGTGCCGGCGGGCGTTCCCAGATGGATCTCGCGCAGCTCGTCCATGAAGGCCGCCCACATCTTCGGGCCGCCTTCCTCGAGCAATTGGGCGCGGATGCCGAGCTCCTCCGACACGGGCAGGTATTTACGTCCCCAGCCCGCCATCTGGGCGAGGATCGGCAGCAGCTCGATGCCCTGCTCGGTCAGGCTGTAGATTGCCTTCTGCTTATGGCTGGGATCATCCCGCTTGGTGACGATCCCTTGCTCCACCAGCCGCTTCATCCGGTCGGCCAGGATGTTGGAGGCGATGCCTTCCTCCGATTTCAGCAACAACTCTCGAAAATGCCGCCGGTTGCCGAATATCATGTCCCGGATGACCAGCAGACTCCACTTGTCGCCGACCACTTCGAGAGTGAGATTGATCGGACAGCCCGATCTATGCTCGGCGCTCATGGCTTCCTCCAGGAGGGAATTCGACTATCGCATGGTTACTCCTATAATGCAACCAATTGCGTAACGCAATCATAGGCGCCGCGACAGGAGGCGGCCCCGCAAGGAGAATTCTCATGACCCCTGTTTCGCTGTTGCGCCTCGGGCTTGCGGCCATCGCCCTCGCTGCGGTGCTGCCGCAGGGCGGCTCGGCCACCAGCCCCGCCTCCGAACCGATTGCCATTGCCGTGTTCGATCTCGACTACGTCGACAGCTCCGGCGAGGCCCAGGACCAGCAGAAGGCACATGCGGCGCGGCTGCAGCGCTTTGCCGAGGGATTGCGCCAGGACCTCGCGGGCAGCGGCAAATACCGGATCGTCCACCCGGCCTGCGACGCCGCTCCCTGCACCGCGGCCGGCAGCGATCCGTCGGCGCTGGTCGACAGCGCCCGGCAGGCCGGCGCCGAACTCGTGATCTTCGGCGGCGTGCATAAGATGAGCACGCTCGTGCAATGGGCCAAGCTTCAGGCCCTCGACCTGCGGTCGGACAAGATCGTATTCGACAAGCTCATTACCTTCCGGGGCGACAATGACGAATCCTGGCGCCAGGCGGAATCCTTCGTCGCGCGCGAGTTCATCGCCACGCCTTAGAGGCTAGTCTAATACCCCATCGCCGCACCCCCCGGGCGGCGGGCGTCATTGGCGCCATAGAGATGTCCCGGCACCAGCGGGCTGCTGTGGGTGGAATCGTCGAGCCCGCCGGCGACCCCTGCGGCCGAGGTGGGCGGGGCCACGAGGATCGCCTCGGCCGCGCCCCAAGGCGCCTGCTCCTTGAACTTGTAGCCCATGGCCGCGAGCTTGGCAGCGGTATCGGCCGAGAAGGTGAAGGGCTCGGCAAAGACCACGTCGGGCAGCCATTGATGGTGAAATCGAGGCGCATTCACGGCGCTTTGCACATCCATGCCGTAGTCCAGGACGTTGACGATGACCTGGAGGATGATGGTGATGATGCGCGCGCCGCCGGGGCTGCCCAGCAAAAGGAACACATGGCCGTCGCGCGTCAGCAGGGTCGGGCTCATGGAGCTGAGCGGCCGCTTGCCCGGGGCGATTTCATTGGCGCTGCCTTGGACCAGGCCGAACATGTTGGGCGATCCCGGCTTGGCGGTGAAATCGTCCATCTCGTCGTTGAGGAAAAAGCCGGTCTTCCCGGCGATGACCTTGGCGCCGAAATAATTGTTGATGGTGTAGGTAACGCCCACGGCATTGCCCGCCGCGTCGATCACCGAATAATGCGTCGTCTGGTTTCCTTCCTGGTCGAGCGCGCTCTTGAGCGTGCTCGACGCGGTGGCATGATCGGCGTCGATGCCGGCACGCAGCTTGGCGGCGTAGTCGGCGGAGAGCAGCTCGGTCAGAGGATTGGTGACGAAGGCGGGATCGCCCAGGCGGTTGTTGCGGTCGACATAGGCCCGGCGCATCGCCTCCACCAGATTATGGGTCGCGGCGGCCGAGTGATAGCCCTGGGCGCCCAAGGGAAACCCCGACGCGATATTGAGGATTTCGCAGATCGTCACCCCGCCGGAACTGGGCGGCGGAGTCGAAACGATATCGTAGCCGCGGTAGCTGCAGCGCAGGGGCTCGCGCTCGACAACCTCGTAGTGCCGGAAATCCTCCACTTCGAGGATCCCGCCATTGGCCTTGCTGGCGGCAACGATGGCATCGGCGATCGGCCCGCGATAGAAGGCATCGGACCCGTCCCGGGCAATGAGCTTCAGGGTCTCCGCCAGCTCCGGCTGAACCAGCCGGTCGCCGGCGGCGAAGGGCTGGCCCTGCTTCAGGAAGATGGAGGCGACATTGGCCTGGCCGGCGAAGGCCTCGGTGCTCGTGCGCAGGATGTCGACATCGGGGCCTGTGAGGGCGAAGCCCTGCTCGGCCAAGGCGATCGCCGGGGCCATGACCTGGGCGCGGGACAGGCTGCCGTAGCGCTTCAGCGCCGTCTCCAGACCCAGCACCGTACCCGGTACGCCCACGGCCTTGTAGCCCTCGGTGCTGGCGCCGGGGATCGGATTGCCCGCGGCATCGAGATACATGTCGCGGGTGGCGGCGAGCGGCGCGGTCTCACGGAAATCGATCACCACATCCTTGCCCCCCGCCAGATGGATCAGCATGAAGCCGCCGCCGCCCAGATTGCCGCAGCAGGAATGGACCACGGCGAGCGCATAACCGACCGCCACCGCGGCATCCACCGCATTGCCGCCCTGCTTCAATATGTCGACGCCGACGGCCGAGGCGAGGCTCTGGGCCGTGACCACCATGCCATGAGCGGCTTCGACCGGCGGCAGGGAGGCGGCGGGCGTCCGCGCAGGGATGGCCGCTGCGAGCAGAAGCACGAGGGGGATCAGGCGGAAGGATCGCCCTGTCGGAAAGAACATCGGCATGTCGCAAGCCCCCGGTGCGGTGAAGCGCCAAGCTTCGAGCCGATCGCGGGCGGCGTCAAGCCGAGGCGTTCAGCTTGATTCCTCGGCCGTGCCAGTATCGCCATGCCGTTCGGCGATCTGATTGGTGGTCGTTGCCAGCAATTTGTATTTCACGTTCGCCAGGCTGATGTCGCGAAAGTAATTGACCAGATCGCCCCAGGGGTCGGTGAGGCGGCCGATGCCGGAGATGAAGGCGACCACCCCGCCGATCTCCAGCTGCGAATTCAGCACGAGATATCCGCCATAGAGCAAGGCGGCGATGACCTGCAGATGCGTTCCGTAGTTCATCAGGAAGTTCATGACGTATTTCAGCTTGAACACCCCCATGTTGAGGGTGAACAGCTGATCGATCCGGGAATCATCCTGCTGCCGGCTGTCGCCGGCAGCGGATTCCGATGTCGTGGGGTCCGTCAGGCTGGCGCTGAGGTCGCGCAGGATGGTGATGGCCGAGCTGGTGCGCCGGTTTATCGCGCCCTGCATCAGCGGCACGAAGGCGAATTGGGGGACGAAGATCGCCGCCGCGATCAGCGTCATCCAGGGATCGATGTGAACCATATAGGCGAGAACCGTCACCAGGATGCCGCCCTGAAGCAGAGGCTCCGACAGCGCCTCGGCGACGAACAGGCCGATCGGCTCGGCCTCGGCGATGATCATGGAGATCTCGATGCCCCGCTCTTGCGCCACGGGGTTCGGGTCCGCGCTCGCCTCCAGCGCCCGTACGCGCTTGCGCAGATCGCGCGTGACATGCTGCGCGACCCAACCCCGATAGACATTCAGTACCATCTTCAAGAGGCCGTGGCCGAGGGCCACACCCGCATAGACGGCGCAAAGCGTGATGATCAGCTGGAATTCGCGATGCTTGACCGCGTCGTTGACGATCCGGCGCTGCAGCTCCAGAGGGACGACTTCCAGCAGGAAGACCGAGACGGTGAGCGCCAGCAGGAAGATCTGATGAATCCCGCTCGATTTGATGATGTAGCGCAGCAGCTTGGCGGGAAGCATGGCGAGCGGCTGGGAAACCTTGTTCTGCTCCTGGTGCAACCCTGCGGCATCGGGATTCGATCCCAAGCCTCAGGCCTCCAGCAGGATGTTCTGCTCGGCGATGGGGATCTCGTCGCAATTGGCGCCCTCGCCGCGGCGGTCGACGATGAGGAAATCGCTGACGTGATCGAGGGCGAGGAGGGGATGATGCCAAGTTCCGGGGCGGTAGTTGATGCCCTGGCGGCCGTTGCTGCGAAAGGCGCGAAGCCGGCCGAGGTCCAGCCTCTCGCCCGCCGGCGCCACGACGATGAGGAAGGGCGTGGCCGACAGCGGGATGAAGGCCTGGCTCGAGAGCGGATGACGCTCCATCAGGCGAAGCGGCAGCGGCAGGGTCACGGGCTCGGCACGGCAGAGGCTGATCTGGGGGCATCCGCCCGCGGCCGTGACATCGACCGATGCCAGATCGTCGAAGCGCTGGGCGCTCCCGGCATTGATCGGATGATGCGCCCGGCCTTCGCTTTCGATGACATCGCCGAAGGCGGCAAAAGCCTCGGCGGTCAGCGGGGAAATCGTCAGTCGCTGCTCGCTCATGCCGGCCTCACGATGCATGGCCCCATAGCCGGAGGCGGCTGACGCCGCCGTCCGGAATGATGTTGAGGCGGACGTGGGTGACAGGGCCGATATCGGCGATCTCGGACTCGAAGCTATGGACGCGGTCCATCTGCAGCTTCTGCTCCGGCAGAAGGCCCGGCCAGAACATCGCCTGGGTCACCAGGGAATCTTCGGTGCCGCCCTCGACATCTGCCGCCTGGATCGAGCAACGGTCGGGGTAGTTGCCCTTGAAATGCGCGGTGTCGATTTCGATTCGCCGGATCCGGCCGCGATGGCCCAGCGCCAGGATTGCCCAGTCATGGCCAGGCTCGCGGCGCCGGCGCGTTTCCCAGCCATCGCCCATGTTGACCCCGCGGCCCGGGGCCAGAAGGTTCTGCGGCGAGCCGTAATGCTGGTTGTTGCAAGCGATGGCGCGACCGCCGTTCTCCAGCGCCGCCAGATCCACCAGCTTGCCCTTGTCCTGAGCGTCCCAATTGCAATGCACCCGGCCATAGACGCGCAGCCGCGCCACCCCGCCGTCGGGATAGATGTGGAGGCGGACATGGGTCCAGACGCGATCGTCGGCGACCGCGCGGAAGTGATGGGCATTGCCGGTGAGGTTGGTGGCGGCGAGGATCTCCGTCCAGCGGGTGGCCGAATCGGGGTCGCCCTCGCTGCGGCAGGCCTCCAGCGAGGCGGCCGGCGGATAGTTTCCGGTAAAATGGCTGGTGTCGATATCCACTCCCTTGATCACACCGGGGCGGCCCAATCGCAGGGTGCAATGATCGTGGCCCGGCCCACGACGGCGCCGGCTCTCCCACCCATCCATCCATTTGCCGTTGTCGTCGTATTTGCCGGGGATGAAGACGGCGGGTGCCGGGTCGATCATCCGCTCCTTGGGCGCGAAGAATTCGTCGGTGGCATGGAGCGCGGCGGCGCCGAGGCGTGGCTGGGCGAGATCGACCCAGAGGCGCGCGAAGTCCGGGAGGTTGTCAGGCGTTGCAGTCATGATGGAATCGCCTCGTGGGGGTGAAGGGCCCGCCAATGGCGGGCAATATCGATCCGCCGGCAGACCCAGACCCGGTCATGGCCGCGGACGTAATCGAGGAAGCGGGCGAGCGCTGCGGCGCGGCCCGGCCGGCCGACCAGGCGGCAGTGGAGTCCGACCGACATCATACGCGGGCTCGTCTCGCCTTCGGCATAGAGCAGGTCAAAACTGTCCCTGAGATAGTTGAAGAACTGATCCCCGGCATTGAAGCCCTGACTGGTGGCAAAGCGCATGTCGTTGACGTCGAGGGTATAGGGGATGATGAGCTGAGTCCGCCCGGCGACATCGAGCCAATAGGGCAGCTCATCGGCATAGCTGTCGGAATCGTAGACGAAACCGCCTTCCTCGGCGACCAGGCGACGGGTGTTGGGACTGCAGCGTCCGAGATACCAGCCCAGCGGCCGATCACCGGTCACCTGCTCATGGAGCGAAATGGCGAGGTCGAGATGCCGGCGTTCGATCTCCTCCGGCACGAACTGATAATCGATCCAGCGATAGCCATGGCTGGCGATCTCCCAATCCGCCGCCAACATCGACTCGACGGCGGCGGGATTGCGCGCCAGTGCCATGGCGACTCCGAAGACCGTGACCGGCATATCGCGCTGTGTGAAGAGGCGGTGGAGGCGCCAGAACCCGGCCCGGCTGCCGTATTCGTAGATCGACTCCATGTTCATATGCCGCACGCCCGCCAGGGGCTGGGCGCCGACGATCTCCGACAGGAAGGCCTCGGAGGCGTCGTCGTCATGGAGGATGTTGTTTTCGCCGCCCTCCTCGTAATTCACAACGAATTGCAGGGCGAGTCGCGCACCGCCCGGCCATTGCGGATGAGGGGGCAGGGGGCCATAGCCCTGCATGTCCCGCGGGTAGCTCGAGAATTCCGGCGGCAAAGATCGGTCCCGCGCCATCGGCTTCCTTCCCAAGGACGGCACATCCCAGCCGCGGCGCAAGCTTAGGTAGCGGGGCCCTGCGAAGCAACGCCGTGTAGCGAGGAAGCAACAGGCTGAAACGACAATGCCGCCTGACGGCGGCAGCAGAGGACGAAGGGGAGGGGCTTGAAGCGGCGCAAGGCGGCAAAATGCGCGCAAACAACCAGGGCCCAGCGCGCAACCGCGCGCCAGGCCCTAGCCGTAGAAGTCTAGCTCGCTCTCAGATTAGCTGCTGAGCGGGCAATAGCCGACATTAGCCGGGTCGCAGAACCACGGCTGAACCGGCCAAGACATGAAGCTCGGCTGCACGAGCGGGAAGGTTTGCCCACCATGCGGCACGACATTCGGCGGCGTGCAGGCGCCGAGAAGCAGGAGCCCGAAGGCGAGGGGAAGCAGACGGATGGCCGACTTCGACATGAGTGTTGCCCTTTCATTCTGGAGAGCCGTACCTGGCTTGAATTCGTAGTATCCCCCGATTCCAGATCCGACATCATCCACGGAATGTAACCCCCAGCAGCCGATGCCGATAAGAACGGCGGAACCGATTTTGTCTCCAGACTTTAAAAGCCCTAGCGAGACAAAGGTTCCCCTTTTCTAATCCGCGGGTTGGGGTGCGTCAATGAGAATAGCTCTTAAAGTGCCCTGAATGTGCCCAATTTGCCCAGGGCGCAGCATTCAGGCCACAGCCCGGGTTTCGCGCTGACGAACGGTGGTTTCCTTGTGAAACTGCCCATCCCTAATAATGGTCAATAAATTGTTGGAATCCTGAAGAATCCGGATATCCGCAACAGGATCGCCATCCACCAGGAGCAGGTCGGCCAGCGCGCCCTCCTTGATCACCCCGAGCTCGTCCGGCTTCATCATGATCTCCCCGCCCCAGCGGGTGGCGGCGACGATGGCTTCCATGGGCGTGAAGCCGAAGAGAGTCACGAAATGCTCGAGATCGCGGGCATCCTCGCCGATTCGGTTCCAGGCGAAGCCATAGTCACCGCCGGGTAACACCCGCACGCCCCGCTTCTTGAGGTCCCGCATGGCGAGCGAGCCCAGCTCGAGCTCCCGGCGCACCCCCATGGAGGTGGCCACCTCCGGGGTGATTCCCCAGGCAGAGGCCTCATGCAGGGTCGCGTAGGAGATGCCGATGGTGGGCATGACGAAGACCCAGTCCTTGGCCGCCTCCAGCGCGTCCCGGGCCCGCTCGTCGGCGAAGGTGGCATGGTTGATCATCTCGACCCCATGCTTGACGCAGAGCTCGACCGAGCGGGCGCTGCGGGCATGGGCGGCGACACGCTTGCCGAAGGCTTGGCCGACATCGCAGACCGCCGCGATCTCGGCCTCCGTCATCACGGTTCGCTCGGCCCGGGCGTGGCCGACGAGTTCGTCGCCGGAGGGATTGATCTTCAGCGTATCGACGCCCTCGCGCACGAAGATGCGCGCCGCCTTGCGGAATTCATCGGCGCCGTCGCAGACGATCGCCAGGGATTCGCGGTCGCGATGATAGAGCCTGACATCGCCGAGGCCGGCGCTCGGGGTCAGCTCCGGCGTCGCCGCGAGCATGCGGGGGCCGGGAATCTTGCCGGCATCGATGGCATTGCGAATCACGATGTCGAGGCGGGGTTTGGCGGAGGCCATGGAGTTGAGGCTGGTGAAGCCGCGATCGAGATAGAGCTTCGCATTGGCAGCGGTGAGGAGGGTGTGCTCCTCCGGCGGGATATCGCCGAGATCGGCAATATCGGCCAGATCGGCGAAGCTGACATGGGCATGGGCTTCGACCAGTCCCGGCATCAGCGTGGCCCCGCCGCCGTCGATGACGCGAGCCCCCTCGCGCGGCAGCTGGCGGCCGTCCTTCGCCAGGGCCGTGATGCGATTTCCCTCGATCCGAACCTCGCCGGAGAAGGGGGGAACGCCGCTGCCATCGATGATGCGGATATTGGCGAAGATCGTCGCAGTCATTGGCGCGCCCTCCCAAGAGATGTTCAGTTCCTTGCTTTCTCAACCAAGTCTAGCAGGCCGCGGCGCGGCGGGGAACGGCCTGCGCGACAGGGCTCTCCCGCATCACGCCCAAGTTTCGGCCGAGCGCCTTGACTTCTGTTTAGTTTAGTTCAGTATAGTTTATGTCGGGCTCGCCGATGCGTATCGGCGCGTGGGGGTCGACGGAAGATGTTGGCGGAGGATTTCAAGGCGACCGACACAGGCTGATACGCGAAGAGCGAGCGGGAAGACCCGCCGTCAAGACAACCTCGGGAGGAAACGATGCGCATGTGGAAGACGCTACTAGCCGCGACGGCCGTCGCGGCGGCCGGTGCCCTGGTGCCGGCGACCTCGCAGGCTCAGGACAAGACCCTGACCCTCTGCTGGGCGGCCTGGGATCCGGCCAATGCCTTGGTCGAGCTGTCCAAGGACTTCACGGCCAAGACCGGCATCCAGATGAAATACGAGTTCGTGCCCTGGACCAGCTATGCCGACCGGTTCCTGAACGAACTCAATTCACACAGCAAGCTTTGCGATCTCATCATCGGCGACAGCCAGTGGATCGGCGGCGCCGCCGAGAACGGCCATTACGTCAAGCTGAACGACTTCTTCGACAAGAACGGCATCAAGATGGACGACTTCATGCCGGCGACCGTTCTGGGCTATTCCGAATGGCCGAAGAACACCCCGAACTACTGGGCGCTTCCGGCCATGGGCGATGCCGTGGGTTGGACCTATCGCAAGGACTGGTTCTCGCGTCCCGAGATCCAGGCCGAGTTCAAGCAGAAGTACGGCCGCGATCTCGCCCCGCCGAAGACCTGGGACGAGCTGAAGCAGGTCGCGGAGTTCTTCCAGGGCCGGCAGATCGACGGCAAGACGGTCTACGGCGCCGCCATCTTCACCGAGCGCGGCTCCGAAGGCATCACCATGGGCGTCACCAACGCCCTCTACGATTGGGGCTTCCAATACGACGACCCGAAGAACCCCTATCACATGGAAGGCTTCGTGAATTCGCCGGGCGCCGTCGCGGGCCTGGAGTTCTACAAGTCGGTCTACAAGTGCTGCACGCCCCCCGGCTATAGCAACGGCTATATGTCGGAGGGCCTCGATGCCTTCAAGTCGGGCCAGGTCGCCATGATGATGAACTGGTTCGCCTTCTTCCCGGGCCTCTACAAGGACCCGAATGTCGGCGGCGACAAGATCGGCTTCTTCGTCAATCCCGCCGAGAAGGATCATTTCACCCAGCTTGGCGGGCAGGGCATCTCCGTCGTCTCCTATTCCGACAAGAAGGACGACGCCCTCAACTACATGAAGTGGTTCGCTCAGGCCGACGTGCAGAAGAAGTGGTGGGAGCTCGGCGGCTATTCCTGCGCCAAATCGGTGCTGATGGATCCGGGCTTCCCGGCCAGCGCCCCCTTCGCGGCCGACTTCCTGACCTCGATGGGCATGGTGAAGGACTTCTGGGCCGAGCCTGCCTATGCCGAGCTGCTGCTCGACATGCAGAAGCGCATCCACGACTACGTGGTCGCGGACAAGGGCACGGCCAAGGAGGCCCTCGACGAGCTGATCAAGGATTGGACCAAGGTCTTCCAGGACGAAGGGAAGATCTAGCCTCGGTGCGATCTCCCTCCCGCGCGGGTCCGCCCGCGCGGGAGGAGCCCGCCGGCCCCGATTCACGCTCGCTTGCCCTCGCAAAGCTTTTGACATCAAAGTGACCAGATCGAGCCCTGATCCGATGACCGAGATGGCTGAAAAATCCACCCTGATAGGACAGCTGGCCGAGGCGACGCCGCCCCGTTTCGCGCGCCGCATGCGCGGCCTGTCCGACAAGGGTATCGCCTGGCTCTTCATCGGCCCGACCATGCTGGTGCTGCTGGCGATCAACATCTTTCCGCTGATCTGGGCGGTGCTGCTCTCCTTCACGAATTACCGGGCGAATCGCCCCAATGCCCCCATCCGCTGGATCGGCATCCGCCAGTACCAGGACATCCTGACGGACCCTGACGTCTGGGCCGGCATGCAGGTGACGGCGCGCTTCGTCATCTCGACCATCGTCATCGAAACGGTGCTGGGTTTCCTGCTGGCCTATCTGATCGACCGCAAGTTCCGCGGCCATGGCTTCTGGACCACGGTGATCCTGATCCCGATGATGCTCTCGCCGGCGGTGGTGGGAAATTTCTGGACCTTCCTCTACCAGCCGCAGTCCGGGCTCTTCAATCACATCATCGCCTTCCTCACGGGCATTCCGGCTTCCTCCTTCACCATGATCGGCGACGTCAATCTGGCGCCCTGGGCAATCGTCATCGTCGATGCCTGGATGTGGACGCCCTATGTGATGCTGATCTGCCTGGCAGGTCTG
>Ga0310811_10007873_pt1 | contig 13664 bp, 17 predicted proteins | sample YCmetagenome_FD_207642 | JGI IMG/M metagenome (GOLD analysis project Ga0310811, IMG submission 207642) | Soil microbial communities from experimental microcosm in Duke University, North Carolina, United States - YC | ecosystem: Engineered > Artificial ecosystem > Soil microcosm > Unclassified ... | reverse complement strand
CTGGCTCAAGCGCTGGATGACGAGCAGGTGCGCGAGCGCGGCATGATCGTCGAGGTCGAGCACCCCCAGCTCGGCGTGCTGCGCGAGGTGGCCTCGCCGATCCGCACCGCCGGCGTCACCGGCCCCACCGCCCCGGCGCCCCGGCTGGGCCAGCACACGGACGAGATCCTGCGCGAGCTGCTGCACTACGACGCAGCCCGTATCACCGCGCTGCGCCGCTCCGGCGCCCTCGGGGAGACGCCCGCGCCCTGAGCCTGCCGGTGCGTCTCGGGGGCGGCGGTAGAATCGGGGGCATGGCCGAGCGGACGCTGCCCACCCCCGAGGTCGAGGAGATCACCGGGACGGGGACGGAGGTCGCCCCGCCCTGGATGACCATCCTGCACAACTGCGACTGCCACACCTTCGAGCAGGTGGTGACGCAGCTGCAGAAGGCCATCGCGTGCAGCGAGGCCGAGGGCTGGGAGATCGCCTGGCAGGTCCACAACGCGGGCAAGGCGGTGGTGAAGGTCGGGCCCGAGGCCGAGTGCGTGCGCGTCGGCAACATCCTGGCGTCGATCGGCCTGGTCGTGACGGTCGTGCAGTCGTGACGCGTCTTCGCGTCGCCCTCTGGGTGCTCCTGGCCGGCAAGCTGCTCGGCGCCTGGGGTCTCACGTGGGACATCCAGTGGCACCTGCTCATCGGCCGCGACACCTTCTGGATCCCGCCCCACCTCATGATGTACGGCGGCATCATCGCCGGGCTGCTCTTCGTCGTCGCCGTCCTGGGCCTCGACACGATCGATGCGCAGCGCGGACGGCCGCCGCGCGGCAGCGTCACGATCCTGGGACTCACCTCCACGCGCGGCGTGCACCTGGCCGTATGGGGCATCGCGCTGCTGATCCTGGCCGCGCCGATCGACGACCTGTGGCATCGCCTCTTCGGCCTGGACGTGACCTTGTGGAGCCCGCCTCATCTGCTCGGGCTGCTGGGCTCGGCGATCAACACGCTCGGCACCCTGCTGATCGCGCTCGACGCGTACCCGGCGGGCGGCCGGGCACGGTGGGCCGCGCTGGTGCTGGGGGGCGGGCTGCTCTACGGCGGCGTGCGCGTGGTGCTGGAGCCATCGTGGCTCACCGCCTACACGCGCGGTGGCATCGCCTTCCACACCTTCGCGATCCTCGGCGCGCTGCTGCTGCCGCTGGCGCTCCTGCCGGCGGCGCGGCTGCTCGATCGCCGGTGGGCGCCGGTGCTGGTGGTGGTCGCCGCCCTGGCGATCACGTTCGTCGGCGAGCAGATCGCCCGCGCCGGGTTCGCGCTGCTGCAGCCGGTCTCGGTGCTGGGCGAGGCGATCCAGAAGGACCCGGACTCGCCGATCGCGCTGGCCGCGGCCATCCGCGCCAAGAGCCGCGGCGCCGGCATGCCGATGCCGGTGCGCCTGCTGCTGCCGGTGGTGGCGGCGGCCGTCATGGGCGCGCTGGACGTCCGGCGCCGGCCGGCGCTGGCGAGCGCCGGCTACGGTGTGATGCTGCTGATCCTCTACGGCTGGTCGACCAGCCGTAGCCCCGCCTTCGCGCCGCTCGTGCCCTCGGCCTTCGAGACGGCGGCCGCCCTGCTGCTGGTGATCGTCGCGGCCATCGCCGGCGCGATGGTGGCGCGTCGCCTGGCCGACGCGCTCGAGCCGCCGGCCGCGGTGGCGATGCCGCCGGGCGCGCTCACATCACCGGCCCGATGATCCAGGGCGCGAACTCCTCCTCGCCCACCCCGGAGAGCTCGCTCTTGCTCCGCTTGCCCGAGGCCACGTCGACGATCTCGTCGAAGATCTGACGCCCCACCGTCGCCAGCGGCGTTCCCTCGAGGATCACGCCGCAGTTGATGTCCATGTCTTCCTGCATGTGCCGGTACATCAGCGAGTTCGTCGCCAGCTTGATGGAGGGTACCGGCTTGCAGCCGAACACCGACCCTCGTCCCGTCGTGAAGCAGATGACATTGCATCCACCCGCGACCAGTCCCGTGATGGACACGGGATCGTGGCCTGGCGTGTCCATGAACACGAAGCCGCGCGTGCTGATCGGCTCGCCGTACTGGAAGACGTCCATCATCGGCGTGGTGCCGCCCTTGGTGACGCCGCCCAGCGACTTCTCGAAGACCGTCGTGATGCCGCCGGCCTTGTTGCCGGGCGCCGGGTTGTTGTCCATCGCCTCGATGCCGCGGCAGTACCACTCCCACCACCTGTAGCGATCGATCAGCTTCTTGGCCACGCCCTCGTTGATGGCCCGGCGAATGAGCAGGTGCTCGGCGCCGTAGATCTCGGGCGTCTCGGCCAGCACCCCGGTGCCGCCGTAGCGCACCAGCTCGTCGACGGCCCAGCCCAGCGCCGGGTTGGCGGTGATGCCGGAGTTGCCGTCGGAGCCGCCGCAGTTGGTCGCCAGGGTCAGCTCGGATACCGGCTGCTTGGTCCGCCGCGCCCCGTTGGCGATCGGCAGCAGCTTCGCGACCTCCGCGGCCGCGCGCTCGACGGTCTTGCGGATGCCGCCGGCCTCCTGGATGTTGACGAGGAACGGCTTGCGCTCGCCGTGGCCGGGCAGCGACATCTTCTGCCGATCGATCATCACCGCCGCCTGGTTCACCTCGCAGCCGAGCCCGATCACGATGTAGGCGGCCACGTTGGGATGCTTGGCGTAGCCGGCCAGCACGCGCTGCAGGGCCAGGTGATCCTCGCCGAACAGCTTCGTTCCGCACCCCGACTTGTGGGTGATGGCCAGCACGCCGTCCACGTTGGGGAAGTCCTTCTGCACGTCGCGGAACTTGTCCTTCACGAACTGGCTCACGCTGGCCGAGCAGTTCACGCCGGAGATGATCGCCACGTAGTTACGCGTACCGACGCGTCCGTCCTCGCGCTTGAAGCCGTCGAAGTAGCGCATCTGCTCGGGTGGATAGAGCGCGACGGGCGTGACGTCGACGCCGACCTCGTAGCGATCGGCCGAGAGCTCGCCGATGTCGAGGTTGTGCGTGTGCACGTGCTCGCCGACGGCGATGTCCTGGGTGGCGAAGCCGATCACCTGGCCGTAACGGCGCACCGGCTCGCCCCGCCGCACGGCCCGCCGGGCGATCTTGTGGCCGGGCTTGATGTCGGCGCGCACCTCGATGCGAACGGCGCCGTCTTCCAGCGTGGTGCCCGCCGTCAGCTCCTTCTTGGCGATGGCGACGTCATCCTCGGAACGAAGGACGATCGCGCGCTCGGTCAGTGCACACGTGGCCATGGGGCCCTCCTGGCTCGCAGTGGAGGCTTCACTATACCGCTTGATCCTTGCGAGGCGTCGCCTCGCGGGCTATTCTCGGGGCGCCCCACCAGGACTGACGTCACCATCGAGGACGCGACCATGCCGGTATCGTGCGCGTGGACCCAGCCCCGGACGACCGAGCTCGCCGGCGCAGTCCGGCGCCGCGTCCGGCTTCGCCCGCTCTCCGCCGGTCAGCGTCATTAGACTGCTGCGGATCGTCTGGCTCGTCTTCCTGCTCGTGCCGCTCAGCAGCACGGGGCTCGACTTCCCCCTCTGCCTCGTCACGATCGTCGTCACCGGGCTGCTCGCCGCGGTGGCGCTCGTCGATGCCCTGGCCCACGTGCCGTTCAACCGATGGCGTCTGATCGGCTGGGTCGTCTATCCGCTGGCCGCCATCGCCCTGCTCGTGATCTTTCTGATCTCGCAGCTTCCGGCCAACCCGCTCTTCCGGCTGCGCTTCGAGCTGAGCCGCCCGGCCCTGGACGCCGCCGTGCAGTCCACCCTGGCCGAGAAGCCGCCGGCCACGCCGCGCTGGATCGGGCTCTTCCCCATCCAGCGCATCGAGGTCGACCAGCGCGAGATCCGCCTGGTCGCCGACGCCTGCGGCGTCATCGACGAGTGCGGGCTGTTCTACCGCGAGACGCCGCCGCCGCGGCCGCGCTCCAAGGTCAAGCTCAAGCACATCAAGGGACACTGGTACCACCTCTACGCGGTGTTCTGATCGGCCGCCCCTCCGGGCCCGCGGGGCCGGCTAGGAGGGGCTCTTGATGCGGAGGAGGGCTGGGGGCGCCGGATCGAGCTGCACGGTCGTGTGATCGATGCCGAAGCGCGCGTGCAGCAGCGCGTGCAGCGCCTCCAGCAGACGCTCGCTCTCGCGCACGTCCTCGACCACGACGTGGGCGCTCATCGCCTCGCGCCCGGAGGTCAACGTCCACACGTGCAGGTCGTGGACGCGACGCACGCCCGGCACCGCGCACATCGCGGCCTCGATCTCCCCCAGCTCCAGGTGCGGCGGCGTTCCCTCGAGCAGCACGTTCACCGCCTGGCGGAGCAGCGACCACGTGCGCGGCACGATGAGCAGCGCGATGGCCACGCCGGCGATGGGGTCGGCGCCGGTCCAGCCGGTCGCCAGCACGATCCCGGCGGCGATCAGCGTGGCCAGCGAGCTCAGCGCGTCGCTGACGACCTCGAGATAGGCGGCGCGCACGTTGAGGCTGACGCTGGCACCGTGGTGCAGCATCCGCGCGCAGATGAGGTTCACGCCGAGCCCGGCGGCGGCGACGATCGCCATCGGCCCGGCCAGCACGCTCGACGGCGCCTCCCACCGGCGCCAGGCCTCGGTCAGGATCGCGCCCGCCACGATCAGCAGGACCAGCGCGTTGACGAGCGCGGCCAGGATCTCGGCGCGGTAGTAGCCGTAGGTCTTCTCCGGCGTCGGCGGCCGCGCGGCGATCCACGTCGCGAACAGCGCCAGCGTCACCGCGGCGACGTCCGTGAGCATGTGGCCGGCGTCGGCCAGCAGCGCGAGGCTGCCCGTCCAGAAGCCGGCGATCGCCTCCACGACGAGGAAAATCGAGGTGAGGGCGAGGGTGAGCGCCAGGACGGGGCGGGACCGAGCAGCCGCCGTGGCCCGCTCGTGCGAGTGGCCCGCGTGCGTCGCCATCACGCGGATCGTAGCAGGTCGCGCCGGGCGCGGCACCATCATGTCCGGCGGTTGGCGGCACCTGCGTTGCAGGTCAGGGCAGCGGAGGACACCTCGATGCAGCACGGCTCGCTCGACATCGCGAAGCTGGGTGACGATCCGATCGTCTACGCGGTCACCTTTGCCGCGCCGCACGTCGCCGAGGCAGAGCGGACGGCGCGCACGTTCGCGGGGCTGCCCGAGGTCGATGAGTTCCTGCGCCGGGCCGGCGTGGCGCGCGACCGCATCGAGCCGGCCCTGGGCCAGGCGGAGCACGACGGCGCCGCGCGCCTGGACAACATCGTCATCGAGGAGCGCGAGCTTCACGAGCTCGGGCTCGGACCCACGGCGAGAGTCACGCCCCGCACCTTCTGAGCCCGCTCCGGGGGGCTGGTCCCCCTCCTCGCCGCCCGGCGGCGGCGGTCGCCCGGTCGTCCACAGGTTACAATCGGCGCATGCCCACGGACCGGACTCTCATGCTCCACGGTCAGCGCGTTCACTACGTCGAGTGGGGGCAGGCGTCGGCCCCGGCGGTGATCATGCTCCACGGCATCACGGGGCACGCGCGGACGTGGGACGAGGAGTGCCGACTGCTGGCCGGGCGCTATCGCGCGATCGCGCTCGACCAGCGGGGTCACGGCGACACCGACCCCGCGCCCGACGGCGACTACTCCGACGACGCCCTGCTCGGCGATCTGGTCGCGTTCGCCGATGCGCTCGGGCTGCGCCGGCTCTCGCTGGTCGCGCTCTCCCTCGGGGGCCGGGTCGCGATCAACTTCGCGGGGCGCCATCCCGACCGCGTCGAGCGCATGATCATCATCGACATCGGGCCGGAGATCGCGCCGGTCGGACGGGCCCGCGTCGGCACGCTCATGGCCACCGCCCCCGAGCGGTTCGCCACGCGCGACGAGGTCTTCGCCCACATGCGCGCCAACGCCCCGCTCTACTCCGATGCGCTGCTTCGCCAGCGCGCCGAGCATGCGGTACGGCCGCTGCCCGACGGCGGCTTCACCTGGAAGTACGATCGCGCGCTGCGCGACGCGATCCGCCAGGGGCGCCTGCGCGTGCCCGGCGATCTCTGGCCGCAGTGGCGGGCGATCACCTGCCCGACCCTGCTGGTGCGCGGCGAGCTCTCCGACCTCCTGACGGACGAGATGGCCAAGCGGATGATGGACGAGCAGCCGGCGGCGCGCCTGGTCGTGGTGCCGGGCGCCGGCCACACCGTGCCCGGCGATCAGCCCGCAGCGTTCCAGTCGCTGCTGCGCGAGTTCCTGATGTCATGAGCCGGGCGGTCCACCGCGAGGCGCTCGCCGCCGGCGGGTGTCCGCGGTGAGCCGCCGGCACCTGGCCGCGCTGTGGCTGGCCAGCTTCGCGCTCTACTTCTCGTTCTTCCTGCTCCTGCCCTCGCTGCCGCTGTTCGTGCGCTCGCTGGGCGCCTCCGATCGCGCGATCGGCGTCATCATGGGCGGCTTCGCCGTCACCTCCATGCTGCTGCGGCCGTGGACGGGCTGGGCGGCGGATCGCTGGGGCCGGCGCCCGTTCATGCTCGCCGGCGCGGCAGTGTTCGCGCTGGCCCCGCTCGGCTACGCCTCGAGCGTCGGCGTGCTGGCCCTGGTCGCCGTCCGCCTCTTCCATGGCGCCGGCATGGCGCTCTATCCGACCGCGGCCAGCGCACTGGTCGCCGACGTCGCACCGCCGGCGCGCCGCGGCGAGTTCCTCGGGCTGTTCGGCGCCGCCGGCAGCATCGGCATGGCGCTGGGTCCGATCATCGGCGTGGCGCTGGCCGCGCGGTTCGGCTTCGCCGGCCTCTTCGCGACCGCCGGCAGCGTGGCGGTGATCTCGATGCTGCTGGTGCTCGCGATGCGCGAGGCGCGCCGGCCGGCCGTCCATGTCCCCTTCACGGTGCGCGGCACGATCAACCCGAAGGTGCTGGGGCCCTCGCTGGTGATGCTCTGCCTCATGCTCACCTACGGCGTGCAGGTCACCTTCCTGCCGCTGCACGCCGCACGGCTCGAGGTGAACCCGGGGATCTTCTTCCTCGTCTACGCGGCCTCGCTCACGCTCACCCGCGGTCCGGCCGGGCGTCTGTCCGACCGGTTCGGGCGCCGGCCCGTCGCCGCCGTGGGGCTGGTGCTCGCCGCGGTGGCGCTGGGCGTGCTGGCCAACGGCGAGAGCGCGTCGGGGCTGGCGCTCAGCGGCGCCATCTATGGGCTGGCCGGCGGCATCGCCCAGCCCGCGCTCACCGCGTGGTGCGTGGACCTCGCCGCGCCCTCCGATCGCGGCCGGGCCATGGGGACGTTCTTCACGGCGCTCGAGCTGGGCATCGCCATCGGCGCGATGTCATCGGGCATCGCGGTCGCGCAGTGGGGCTTCGTCGTCACCTTCCTCGCCAGCGGCGGCATCGCGCTGGCCGGCGCAGGGCTGGCGCTGGTGCTGGACCCGCCGCGCGCCGTCAGCGCGGCGTGAGCCGCTGCAGGAAATCGACGACGGCGGCGAGATCCTCCTCGCCCGGCGGGCCCTCACGCTCGCGCACGAGCGCCGGCGACACGCGCCGGGGATCGCCGCTGCCGCCGATGATCACCGCGCCCGTCACGCGGCCCACGCCGCCGCGTGCGACGATCGTCGCGCCCTGCCCGACGCCCAGCACGAACACCGCGCGCTGTCGCACCCAGGGCGTGGCCCGCGCCTGCTGGACGGCGTAGCGGAGCTCCGACTCGCGCGTGAGCACGGTGTCGAGATCGCGGGGCGGGCACGCCGGCGCACGGCCGCCGCGCGCGAAGCTGTCGGGGGCGATGACCGCGTAGCCCTGCGCGACCAGGCGCTCGCCCCACAGATCGACCTCGCGCCCGAGCCCGGTGCAGTCGTGGACGCGCGGCGAGACGTCCGGTGAGCGGGGCTGGCCGAGGCGGCTGCAGCGATCGGCCGGGCATCCACACGCGCGCGGCGCGCCACGTCTGCTCCAGCTGGGCCTCGCCGCCGGCCAGGAAGCTCGCGCAGCCGGTCGCCGCCAGCAGCAGGAGCAGCGCGGCGCGGCCGGCGCGGATCAGCGGTCGCGGAGCTTGCGCGCGGCCTCGGCGCGCATCTGCTGCATGGCCCGCGTCTCCTGGTCGGAGTACCGCTCCTGGGGCCAGGGGTCGGCGTGCATGTGGTAGCCGTTCTGTTCCCAGAAGCCGGGCGGGTTCACGTCGAGGAACTCGAAGGCGCGCAGCCACTTGCTCGACTTCCACAGATAGAGCTTGGGCAGGATCAGGCGCATCGGCCCGCCGTGATCGGGCTCGAGGTCGCGCCCGTCGTGCTTGAGGGCCAGGATCACGTCGTCGTCGACCAGGTCCTCGATGGCGGTGTTCGTGGTGTAGTCCGGGTCGGCGTGCTGCAGGACGAACTTCGCCTCGGGCTTGGGCTGGCAGGCCTCGATGATGGTGCGGACGGGCACGCCCTCCCAGGTGTTGTCCAGGCGGGACCAGCGTGTCACGCAGTGCATGTCGGAGGTGAGGGTCACGCGCGGCAGCGCCCGGAACTCCTCCCACGTCCACGACACCTCGTGCTCGACCAGGCCGAAGCAGCGGAAGGTCCAGCGCCGGGGGTCGAAGCGCGGCGTCCGTCCGTAGGTGAGCACGGGCCACTTGCTGGTGAGCTGCTGCCCCGGCGGCACACGCTGGGCGATCGCGGGATCGAGCGGCTGTCTGGCCATGCCGGCCACTATAAACCTTCCCGAGGGGCTCGATGCCCCGCCATATAATGGACACGTGCGCGCCGCCCCAGGGTGCGTGACCAGAGAGGAGCCGGGTTGAACGGAGAGCGCAAGCTGGCGATGTTCATGGATTTCGAGAACATCGCCCGCGGAGTCAAGGAGGCGCAGTACAAGCAGTTCGAGCTGAAGCTGGTCCTGGAGCGCCTGCTCGAGAAGGGCAAGATCATCGTCCGCCGCGCCTACGCCGACTGGAACCGTTTCACCGAGTACAAGCGCCCCTTCCACGAGTGGGCCATCGAGCTGATCGACGTCCCCCAGTCGCGCTACAGCGGCAAGAACTCCGCCGACATCCGCATGGTCGTGGACGCGCTGGACCTTGCCTACGGCAAGACGCACATCGACAGCTTCGTGCTGGTGTCCGGTGACTCGGACTTCTCCCCGCTCGTCTCCAAGCTGCGCGAGAACGATCGGTACGTGATCGGTCTCGGCGTGAAGTCGTCGTCGTCCGACCTGCTGGTCGCCAACTGCGACGAGTTCATCTTCTACGAGGACCTGATCCGTGACACCAAGAAGACGCGGCTGCTCAACGGCCTGCCCGAGAAGAAGGCCGAGGCCATGGCCCAGCTCATCGACGCCATCCAGGCGCTGGAGCGCGAGAACAAGGAAACGCTCTGGGGCTCGATGGTGAAGCAGACGATGATCAGGAAGAATCCCGCCTTCAACGAGTCCTACTACGGCTACTCGACCTTCTCGAAGCTGCTCGAGGAAGCGGCCAAGCAGAAGATCGTCACGCTCGAGCGGGACGAGAAGAGCGGGACGTACATCATCACGTCCCTCACCGAGGAGGGCGGCCGCGCCGCCTGATCGCTGAGCGCTCGTGGAGTGGACTAGTCGCCGTAGGGGTGGACGGCGACGTCGACGGACAGGGCGCCGGCGCCACCGATCAGCACCGCCAGCGCCATCGCGATCAGGACGAAGTTGAACTCCCAGCCGTTGGACTGGCCGGGCTGCGTGGCCAGGAAGAAGCCGTTCTTCCAGTGGACCTTGGCGATGGCCACGAGCATCACCCCGATGATGCCCAGCGCCGAGGGCCGGGCCAGCGCGCCGACGATGAGGGCCAGGCCGCCGAAGCACTCGATGAACGCGCCGAGGGCCGTCGCGGCCGGCGGCACCTTCATGTACTGCTGGAACACCTGGATGGTCGCCTTGAGCCCGTGCCCGCCGAACCAGCCGAACACCTTCTGAGAGCCGTGGGCGAAGAAGACGATGCCGAGCGCCAGCCGAACTACCAGGCGCGACCACGAAGGATACGTCCCGAGGAGGAGATCCAGCGCGTTGTCCATGGTATTCTCCGCGTGGTGAACGGCGTTCGCTTCACTCTCGCTCGTCGCTCGCGAGTCTACACCTTTCAGACCGCGTGCCTGCTCGTCTTGCTCGTCCTCGTGACGGGTGGCGCCGCGGCGCCCGCGCCGCCGGAATCGGGCGCCGATCCGGTGATGATCAAGGGCCCCGCCGGTGCGCGAGTCACCATCGTGGAGTTCTCCGACTATCAGTGACCGTACTGCGCACGCGTCCAGCGGTCGCTGGAGCAGATCATGAAGGAGTACGACGGTCGGGTGCGACTGGTCTTCAAGGACCTGCCGCTGCCCTCGCACGCGCTGGCCCGCCCCGCGCACGAGGCGGCGCGCTGCGCCGGCGCCCTCGGCCGCTACTGGCCGTATCACGACAAGCTCTTCGCGGCCCAGCCGGCCTTCGAGCGCGCAGACCTCGTCCGCTACGCGACGGAGCTCGCCCTGTCTGCCGAGGTCTTCACGCGCTGCCTCGACTCGCATCGCTACGCCTCGGCCGTCGAGGCCGACGTGGCGCAGGCGCGATCGCTCGGCATCCGCTCCACGCCGACGTTCTTCATCAACGGGCGGCCCGTCGTGGGCGCGCAGCCCATCGAGACGTTCCGGGCCGCGATCGACGACGCGCTGGGAGCAGCCCGCTGATGCCGTTCGTCCCGGTCGCCAAGGCCGCGGACATCGCCGCCGGTCACGGCGTGTACGTCGAGCACGATGGGCTGCCGCTGGCGGTGTTCAATGCGGGCGATGGTCATTTCTACGCGACCGGCCCCACCTGTCCACACGAGGACGGGCCGCTGACCGAGGGCTGGATCGAGGGCGGCGCCGTCGTGTGTCCCTGGCACGGCTTCGACTTCGATCTCGGCACGGGCCGCTGTCGCGTCGATGAAGACCTTTCGGTTCCGGTGTATGCCGTCCGGGTCACGGACGGCGTCGTGGAAGTGGACCTGCCGTGATCTCCGTGGTCGATCCCGTAAACGCGACGTCCGATCATCACCTTCATCAAGGTAAGGTGTCCCTCGTCGCAGGTAGGCTCGAGGTTCCGTGCGCAGGTCGTGGGCACGGAACTTGTAGGTGCCTGAGAGGTTGTCGTGGGAGAGAGAGCCGTCAAGCACGTCCGGAGGTTTTTGGGTCAGCGTCTGCGCGCCCTGCGCAAGCAGCACGGGTTGAGCCAGGAGCGCCTGGGCGAGCGCGCGGGCCTCAGTGGCAAGTTCATCGGCGAGGTCGAGCGTGGTGAGAAGTCCATCTCGATCGACAGCCTCTATCACGTGGCCGTCGCCCTCGAGATCCCGCTGCGCGAGCTCACCGACGTACGCGCCGACAAGCCGGCCGCCGTGCCCACCGAGGAAGCCGAGAAGATCTTCGCCCTCGTCTCGGGCCGCCGGCGGCCCGAGGATCTGCGCAAGGCCTACAAGGTGCTGCAGGCCATGTTCGGGCGCGCCTCGTAGCCAGGCGTCGGCGCCCGCCACGCTCGTCCTCCACTTCTCCGCAAGAGGCCCTCGAGAATGACGGAACACGTGTGGCTCGCCTTCGGCATGCTGGGGCAGGCCTTCTTCACGGCACGCTTCCTCGTGCAGTGGATCGCCTCCGAGCGTCGCAAGCAGAGCGTCGTGCCGGTCTACTTCTGGTACTTCTCCATCGGCGGCGGTCTCATGCTGCTGCTCTACGCGATCTACCGCCAGGATCCGGTGTTCGTCCTCGGACAGGGCGCCGGGCTGTTCGTTTACGCTCGCAATCTCTACCTCATCTATCGCGCGCCGCAGCCGGTGGCCGGTCATTCCGGGTGATAGAATGACGCCACTTCACGCGCAGGAGACGACGCCGTGGCCACGCTGAACTGGACGCAGGTGCATACCCGCCCCGTGCTGATGATCCCCGGCCCCACCGAGCTGCCGTGGCCGGTCATCCAGGCCCTGAACCAGCCGCCCTCGATCCAGTACGACCGCGGGTTCGACGAGACCGTGCTCGAGCCCACCACCCTGGCGCTGCGCGAGGTGTTCCAGACCAAGGGCGAGGTGATCCTCATGCCGGGCTCCGGGCGCACTGCGCTGGAGGCCGCCGCGCTCTCGGTGATCGAGCCGGGTGAGCGCGTGCTGGTCGTCGGCGCCGGTGTGTTCGGCACACTCATGCGCGAGATCATGGGGCGTGTCGGCGCCGAGATGACGGAGTTCCCCGTCGAGTGGGGCGGGCGCCTCGATCTCGAGCGGCTGGCTCACGAGGCCGAGCGCCTCCGGCCCAAGGCCATCACGCTCGTGCACAACGAGACGTCCACCGGCACGACATATCCCGCGGCCGAGGTCGGCAAGATCGCCCGGGCCACCGGCGCGCTGTTCATGCTCGACACGGTGTCCTCGATCGCCGGCATCGACGTGCGCACCGACGAGTGGGGCGTGGACCTGAACATGACCGGCTCGCAGAAGTGCCTGGCCGCGCCGCTGGGCCTGGGCCTGGTGTCGGTGAGCGGGCGCGCGTGGGAGGCCATGGAGAAGCGCAAGCGTCCCGCGCACTCCTACGCCTACGATCTGCAGCGCTGGCGCGATCAGTGGATCCCGGTCTCGCGGGGCGGCAAGGTGCCGGACGGCACGGCGCGCCGCCAGCCGGTCTCGATCCCGACGCACCTCACCGAGGCGATGCGGGTGGCGGTCCGGCTCATCCGCGAGGAAGGACTCGAGCATCGCTTCCGCCGCCACGCCGTCGCCGCCGGCGCGCTGCGGGCCGGCGTGGGGGTGATGGGGCTCGAGATGTTCCCCGACCCGACGATCCTGTCAAACACCGTGTCGTCGATCAAGACGCCCAAGGGCATCGATCCCGCGGCGGTCGTCAGCACGATGCGCGATCGCTACGGCATCCTCATCGGCACCGGCCTGGACAAGGTCCGCACCACGACCCTGCGCATCGGCACCATGGGCCTCACCGCCAGCCCGCACTACGTGCTGCCCACGCTGTCCGCGCTCGAGCTCGCGCTGCGGGATCTCGGCTACAAGGCCGAGCCGGGTGCCGGCGTCGCCGCCGCCCAGGCCGCGTTCGCCAACGCCGCGTAGGGGCGCGCCATGGCCGACCTGATCATCGCCGTCCCCGACGACTTCCCCAGCGTCTTCGAGAACTCGGCCGCCCACGAGCGCGCCAGGAAGCTGGGTCAGGTCCACGTGGTCACCGCGCGCGGCGCCGACGACGAGGCCGAGCTGATCAAGCGCATCGGATGGGCGCGCGTCGCCATCAACATCCGCGCCCACGCCCGCTTCACCGATGGCGTCTTCGCCGCCTGCCGCGACCTCAAGCTGGTCTCGGTGTGGGGCACCGGCACCGACAACATCGACCTCGACGCCGCCGGCCGCCGCGGCGTGACCGTGTGCAACACGCCCGGCGTGAACGCCTTCGCGGTGGCCGAGCACGCCATCGCGCTCATGCTGACGGTCGGGCGCAAGATCCCCCGGATCGATCGGGAGATGCGGGGCGGCGCCTGGCCGCGCGAGATGCTGACCCAGTGCCTGGGCAAGACGCTCGGCGTGTTCGGCACCGGAACGATCGGCGCCCGGGTGATCACCCTGGCCCGCGCGCTCGGCATGGAGGTGCTGGCCTGGAGCGCGCGGAGCGATGAGGCCCACGTCAGGAGCCTCGGGGCGAAGCCCGCCGGCAAGGAGGACATCCTCCGGGAGGCGGACTTCGTCTCGCTGCACCTGCGGCTGACG
>Ga0310811_10007872_pt1 | contig 13665 bp, 10 predicted proteins | sample YCmetagenome_FD_207642 | JGI IMG/M metagenome (GOLD analysis project Ga0310811, IMG submission 207642) | Soil microbial communities from experimental microcosm in Duke University, North Carolina, United States - YC | ecosystem: Engineered > Artificial ecosystem > Soil microcosm > Unclassified ... | reverse complement strand
CGGTCGGCTGCCGGCGCGATCACGCTGTTCAACGCCTCCGTCGGCGCGACGTGGAAGATCGATCGCGGGCGGCTCGAAGCCGTCTCATTCGAAGACCGGCAGAACGGCCGTACGATTCCCCTGTCGCACGGCGTGTTCTCACTGGCGCTCGAGGGCGGCCGGACGATCGATGCCGGGCAGATGACCGCCGCGCCAGCAAGAATCGAGGACGTCACCGGCGATGCCGGTGCGTCGCGGCTGGCCGAGCGGCAGTCCGGCAAGAAGGTCACCGTCACGCTCGAGAATGCGGATCCGGCGCTGCGCGTCACGTGGACAGCCGTCTTGCGGGACGGCTCGAACTATCTGCGGCAGGTCGTCACCCTCCAGGCAGTCGCCGCCGACGTTCCGGTGCGCGACGTGCTGCTGTTCGACTTCGATCTGCCCGACAGCCGTGTGGTGGGCACCGTGAAGGGGTCGCCCATCGTGTCGGGCAACGCGTTCCTGGGCTTCGAGCACCCGCTCTCGGTGAGCGCCGTCAAGGGCACTCACGTGGTGGCATCGCTGCCGCGGGAGCTGCCGCTGCGTGCGGACAGCCCCGTGACCTACTCGTCAGTCATGGGCGTCGTTCGTCCCGGACAATTGCGGCGCGACTTTCTCCGGTACGTGGAGCGCGAGCGCGCGCATCCTTACCGCACGTTCCTGCACTACAACTCGTGGTACGACCTCGGATACTTCAACAAGTACGACGAGGCGGGCGCTCTGGATCGCATCAACAGTTTCGGGCAGCAGTTGCACGAGCGCCGCGGCGTCACGCTCGATTCGTTTCTCTTCGACGATGGCTGGGACGATTCGGCGTCGCTGTGGCATTTCCACTCCGGATTCCCCAACGGGTTCGCGCCGTTGCGCGATGCGGCGGCGAAGTACGGCGCCGCGCCGGGCGTGTGGCTTTCGCCGTGGGGCGGGTACGGCAAGCCGCAGCAGGAGCGGGTGCAGCACGGCCGCGAAGCCGGCTTCGAAACGAACTCAGGCGGATTCGCCCTGTCTGGGCCGAAATATTTCGAGCGGTTCCGTGAGACGTGCCTCCGGTTGATCAAGGAAGCCGGCGTGAACCAGTTCAAGATCGATGGTACCGGCAACGTGAACGCGGCAATACCGGGCAGCCGGTTCGACAGCGACTTTGCCGCGGCCATCGCGCTCATCGCGGACCTGCGGACGGCGAAGCCGGATGTTTACGTCAACCTCACGACCGGCACGTACCCGTCCCCATTCTGGCTGCAGGTCGCGGACTCCATCTGGCGCGGCGGTGAGGATCACAGCTTCGCCGGCGTCGGGACGTTCCGCCAGCAGTGGATCACGTACCGCGACGCCGATACCTACGCCGGCATCGTGAAGAAAGGCCCGCTGTTCCCGTTGAATGCACTGATGCTGCACGGCCTGATCTACGCGCGGTTTGCGAAGAACCTCGACACCGATCCGGGCGACGACTTTACGAGCGAGGTCCGCGACTACTTTGGTACGGGCACCCAGCTGCAGGAGATGTACATCACGCCGTCGCTCCTGACGGCGAAGAACTGGGACGTGCTCGCACAAGCGGCGAAGTGGTCCCGCGAGAACGCGTCGACGCTCGTCGACACGCATTGGATCGGCGGGGATCCGGCCGCGCTGCAGGTCTACGGATGGGCGGCATGGTCGCCGGCCAAAGGCATCCTGACGCTGCGCAATCCACGCGACAAACCGCAGACCTTTACCGTCGACGTGCAGGAGGCTTTTGAGCTGCCGTCAAACGCGCCCAAACGGTACCGGATGCACAGCCCGTTCGACGCGTCAGCCGCTCCCGTGAATCTTCGCGCGGGCGAGCCCCACACGTTCGAGCTGCGCCCGTTCGAGGTCCTGACGCTCGAAAGCGACCCCGTGTCGTCGGTCCGCTGAGCCGCGACTACTCTGAATGCAGGACGCCTGAGGGTGCGAGCCGCGACGCGCGCCACGCCGGAATCATCGTGGCGATGGCCGCGATGGCAGCGACTATCGCGATCGCAGCGGTCAGCATCAGCGGATCAGATGCCCGGATCGCATAAATCTGGCTCGCAACGACCCGCCCCGACAGATACGCGACGACAAGGCCGATGAGCGTGCCGGCCAGCGCCAGCAGCGCGCCGTGCTGCATCACGAGACGGAACACGCTCCCCGGCGTCGCTCCGAGCGCGAGCCGTGTCGCCATTTCTCCGCGACGCTGCGACACCGCGTACGCCACCACGCCGTAGATCCCGACCGCGGCGAGCAGGATGGCCACGCCTCCGAAAATCAGCATCAGCGTCATGCCGAGCTGCTGCCTGCGCAGCGTCCCGGCAACGACTTCCGTTACCTGCTGGATCTCGACGGCGATCTGCGGATCGAACTGCCGGATCTCCGATCGGATGGCCGACTGGAGCGCCGTCACGTCGTTCAGCGACGTCGAAACCACCATCGTCTGGCGCCGCAGCGGGAACTGATCGAGTGGCGTATAGAACGCGGGCTCCGGCGTGTCGCTCACCGTCTTCTGCCGGACGTCGTCCACGACGCCCACGACCGTGACCTCGTTGCGGGGATCCGGCGCCGGGTAGCCGGCGGAGAATTGCAGGCCCAATGGATCGCGGCCGTTCAGGTACCGCGTCACGAACGCGCGGTTGACGATCGCGACCTGTCGCGTATTGGGCCGATCGTCAGGCCCGAAATCCCGCCCTTCCACCAGGCGTGTGCCGGCTGCGGCGAAATAGCCCTGCCCGACGATCCGCTGGCGGACGCCGATCGGATGGACCGGATCGAGGGGCTCGCCGTGGAGCTGCGCGATGAGCGACGCTTCGGTCGTGTTCAACAGCGGGAAGTTCGACGTGGAGCCGACGGCCGTCACCCCCTGCAACGCGGCCAGACGGTCCTTGAGAGTCTGGCTGGCCGTTCGAACGGCGTCCTGGTTCGGATATTTCGGACCGAGGAACGACACGTCGAAGATCAGGCGCTTCTCCGGAACGAACCCGAGGTCGACGCTTCGCAGGTTCGCGAATCCCCGTACGAGCCATCCTGCGCCCGCGACCAGCATGATGGCGAGCGCGATTTCGACGACGGTCATCACGCTCAGCCAGCGCGCCGTTCCGCGTCCGCCGGTCGTCGAGCGTGTGCTCTCGTTCATGAGCGCCCGCACGTCCGTTCGTGCCAGGCGGAGCGCCGGAGCGAATCCGACGAGGATGCCGCTCACCACCAACGCCACGAGCGCGAACAGCGCGACGCGCAGATCGAAGGAGACGCCGTCGAGCCGCGGCAGCTTCGACGCGCCGAGCGACAGGAGCGCGCGAACGCCGGCGTACGCGAGCGCCACGCCAAGCACCGCGCCGGCCGTCGCGAGCACCACGGATTCCGTCAGGAGCTGACGGACGATCCGCCCCCGCGGCGCGCCAATGGCGACGCGCACCGCCATCTCCCGGGCCCGCGCCGCGCCGCGCGCGAGCAGCAGGTTCGTGACGTTCACGCAGGCGAGGAGCAGCAGCAGTCCGGTGGCAGACATCACGATGACGAGGATCGGCCCCAGGTCGCCGACGACCGACGCGACCAGCGGCTTCGTCACGTACGCGCGGTTCCGGTCGGCGGCCGGAAACTGCTGGCCGAGGCGCTCCATGATCGGCGCCATTTCCGCGTTCGCGCGTTCGAGTGTCACGCCGGGTTTCAGCCGCATGTATCCGTCGAAGAAGTGATTGATGTCGTCCTTGTCGAGCTGCTGCGAGAACCAGAAATCACCGCCATGCGGCGTGTCGAAATCACGGGGCGCCACGCCGGCGATGGTCGTCGCGATCTCGGCGAACCGGATCGGCTTGCCGACGATGGCGGGGTCGGCGTTGAACAGGTCCTGCCACACCCGGTAGGAAATGACGACGACCGGCAACGGCCCCGGGGCTGCCGGTTGCGGGGCGTTGGCCTGCCGCGGCGGAGGCGGCAGGAAGTTGTCGTGGGTGAAGCCCCCCAGCGTCATCGGCAGCCCGAACAGGTCGAAAAATCCTTCGGTGACGCCGTAAATCTTGACGTGCTGCGGCGTGCCGTCGGGATGGATCAGCGTCAGGTCGGCGGCCTGCATGCCGGCGGCGCGCGAGATCGTCGAAAGCCCGGCGTTCAACGGTGCGACCTCGCCGTTGGAGAGCATGCCCGTCGTCACACGGCCATCGGTCAGCATCGTGCGGATGTTATAGAGGTCCTCTGCGTGGGGGTACGGCAGCGGCTTCAGAAGGACAGCGTTCAGCGTGCTGAAGATCGCCGTTGTCGCGCCGATGCCGAGCGCGAGCGTCGCAATGGCCGCGAGAGGAAAGGCGGGCGCGCGCCGGAAGGTGCGAAGCGCGAACCGGATGTCCTGGAACAGCGTCTCCATCGAATTCTCCTTGCGTGCTGAGTCTTCAGTGCGATGTGGTGCGAGGCAGACAATGCGCGCATGGCGTGTAGCCGTCCGCGATCGCCTGAGATCCTGATTCGGCTCGAGCCGGCCCGTGCACGTACGTGCAGCCGGCCCTGTGAAACAACTTGCCCTCCGCCGTCACGACAACCACCGCCGGCGCCGACGATGCCGGTTCGCTGTGCAGCGATCGCAGGTGCGTTGGAGACGAGATCGCGCTCGAGGCCATCCATGCGGCGAACAGCGCCACCGCGGTGCCCGTTGACCACACCCAGACCGCGCGCGTCATGGGCGCACCCGCGGCGTGTAGTCAGGCCGGAATTTCCAGCCGGTCAGCATCGATTGGAAATTGTCCCAGCCGTGCAGCGCCACCATGATCAAATGGCCTGGAATAAACGAGAGGAAGCCGCACATGGCGAGGAAATGCAGCAGCCGCGCCGTGTGGTAGCCGCCGAACATCCAGGCAACGCCCGAAAGCTGCACGGGCTTGTACATGACGGCTCCGGTCGCGAGCGACAGGGCGCCGAACGCAAGCGTGCTGGTGTACGCGAGCTTCTGGAGGGCGTTGTACTGGCCCGTCGCGGCGGGCTTCGGCCCGAACAGGAAGTAATGACGAACCATCGGCCAAACGCCACGGACGTCCGCGAACGTGAAGAGCACGGTGCGGAAGTGGCCCGACAGCACCTGCGAGATGACGTAAAAGATCCCCGTCGCCGCGAAGATCCACATGAACGTGAAGTGCCATTGGAGGGCGCCGCCGAGCCAGCCTCCAAGGCGTACCGCCTCCGGTACTTTCTCGATCAGATCGGATTCGGGAATCTTGGCGCCAAAGCTCGGGAACGCCGTGAAGATCTGCAGTCCACTCATGACGAGCACGATCAGCGCGACGGCGTTGGTCCAGTGACAGATCCGCACGGCCCAGGGATGTTCGTACACCGGCGCGCTTGTCCGCTCCGCTGTCTCCACCACGGGAATATCGGGCGACGCGTCGGTCATGATTCACAGCCCGGCATACCAGCTGTACCCCTGGTCGCACCAATATCCGCGCTGCGCGGGGAGGACGTGCGTGACGTCGAGCGTCAGCAGATATTTCGCGTGCTTGTAACCGAGCTTCGTCGGCAGACTCAGGCGGAGCGGCGCCCCGTGTCCCGCATCGAGCGGGCGATCGTACATCTCGTAGCACAGGAGCGACTGCGGCTGCAGTGCCGTTTCCATGTCGAGCGACTCGTAGTAGTCGTCGGCGCACGTCACCACGACGAAGCGGGCTGCCGGGTCGGCTCCCACGAGAGCCAGAAAATCGGCGAGGCGCGCTCCGCCGAACCGACCGACGACGTCCCAGCCTTCGACGCAGACGTGGCGCGTGTTCTGGACGACCTTCGGCAGCGCGCGGATTTGATCGAGCGAATACGCGCCCGCCCGAGCCACGGCCCCCGAGACCCTGAGCGCCCACGTCGAAAAGTCGATCTGCGGTTCGAGGACGTCGTAGCCGTTGTAGGGAAAGTTCTCGAACGGAACGACCTCGCTCATGTCGCGCGACAGGACGGGATGCTGCTGCCGGAAGAGGAGTGCCGATGCGCGGTCGCTCCAGGACAGGCCCGCGTGGAGCAGTGGTTCCTGCAACCGGGGTACGGCGAATGCGCCCAGCGCCAGCACGGGAGTGAGCTTGAGCAGCTCCCGCCGCGTCACGCCCCGGGGAGGGAAGGGCATGGCGTGTATTGTACGGCGGTTCCCACGCCGTGGAACGTTACTGCGGAGGGTGGGGCGCGACGCCGGCGTAACCGGCCGGCGGACGCTTGGCGGTGCCCGCCACGTGCTGCTGTCCCCACTTGATCAACTCGCGAAGGACGGGCAGCAGATCACGGCCCCTGGCCGTGAGGACGTACTCGTCGCGCGGCGGACGCTCCTGATAGCGACGGCGTTCGACCAGACCCCGCTCTTCGAGCCGCTGGAGCCGTTCGGAAAGGATATTGGTCGAGATCCGCTCCGGCGAGTCCAGGAAGTCGGCGAAGCGCTGCTTTCCAAAGAACAGCAGGTCGCGGATCACGAGCAGCGTCCACGCGTCGCCGATGAGATCGAGCGCACCCGCAATCGGGCACGCCGAACGGAGGTCGGGACGGGCGGGCGCGCGGCGCGCGCGGCGGGCCATCACCCGACTGTATCACGTCGCTTGCATTCCACAAGTCTCCTCGCATATAAACATAAAACTAAACTTGCATTGTGCAAGCAATGAACTGCGCAGGAGGCCCGCCATGCCGTTGTCAACGGATGCGTTGATCGCCGAACTCGATGTGGAAGCCCCGATTACCCGGCGCGTGCTCGAACGCATGCCCGCCGACCGCTTCGACTGGCAGCCGCATCCCAAATCGATGACGGCCGGACAGCTCGCCCAGCACGTGGCGTCCATCCCGGGCAACGCGTCCCGGTTCCTGCACCTCGACGGATTCGATCTGTCGACGCGGCGTTTCGAATATCCGTCCTGCGATAGCCGCGAGGCGCTGCTCGCCACGCTGGATGCCTCCGTTGCGGCTGCCCGTGAGAGCCTGGCAGCGCTCGACGGTGCCCGCGCCGGCGAGATGTGGCGAATGACCTTCGGTGACCGTGAAATCGCCAGGATGCCGCGCATCAACGTCATGCGCACGATCGGCCTGAACCACTGGTACCACCACCGCGGCGAACTCGTGGTGTATCTGCGCCTGATGGGCGTACCCGTGCCGATCGTGTACGGCCGGAGCGCCGATGAGAGTCCTTTTTGAGACCTGCGATAACTCCCAACTCCCAACTCCCAATTCCCAATTCCCAATTCCCAATTTTTTCCGTTCGCAACTTGGGAATTGAGTTGGGAATTGGCAGTTGGGAATTGGGAGTTGACGAGCTCACCCGGAGTTCCTTGTTAGGATGGGAGCATGCGTTTACGCGTGCGACCCGTTCTTTGCTGCGCCGCCGTTCTCCTCTTTGCTGCACCCAGCGCGTACCCGCAGCAAGCGGCGCCGGGCCGCGATACGTCGGCCGCCTCCGTTCAGTCATACGCAGTCTCCCAGCAGATGCCCGTCGACCCCGAGGTCGTACTTGGCACGCTGCCGAACGGGCTCCGCTACTACGTCCGTGCGAACGGGCGGCCGGCACGGCGCGCGGAGCTGCGGCTCGTGGTCAAGGCGGGGTCCGTGCTCGAAGACGATGACCAGCGCGGGCTGGCGCATTTCGTCGAGCACATGGAGTTCGAAGGCACGGAACACTTTCCCGGACAGGGGATCGTGCAGTTCCTCGGGACGCTCGGGCTCGGCCTCGGTGCAGACGCGAACGCCGCGACCAGCTACGACGACACGCAGTACACGCTGAGGGTGCCGACCGATACCCCTGGCGCCCTCGATCGCGCGATGCTCGTGCTCGAGGACTGGGCGCACGCAGCTGCCTTTGACGAGAACGGCATCGAGCGCGAGCGCGGCATCGTGCTCTCCGAATGGCGCGAGCAGCTGGGCGCGGGCGAACGGACGATGGACAAGATCCGCCAGGCGCAGCTGGCGGGCTCGCGGTACGTCGACCGGCCGCCAATCGGCAGCCCGGACATCATTCAGCACGCCCACCGCGACCAGCTCGTGCGCTTCTACCGCGACTGGTATCGCCCGGACCTGATGGCCGTTATTGTCGTCGGCGATTTCGATCGCGACGCTGTGACGGCGATGATCAAGCAGCATTTCTCGTCGCTGAAAGATCCGAACCCCGAGCGGCCGCGTCCGCAGTTCGACGTCCCCGAGCATCCCGGCACGCGCTACGCGATCGTCACCGACAAGGAAACGACGAACACGGCTGTCGAGCTCAGCGATCTGCGGCCGGCCCGCAACCAGGGCTCCGTTGGCGGCTATCGCGACATCATGCTCGACCAGCTCTTTGGCGCGATGCTGGGGTCACGGCTCGACGAGCTGACGCAGAGCGCCGCGCCGCCCTTCCTTCGGGCGGCGGCCGATCGAGGGTTGTTCCCGATGCCGCGGACGAAGGACGAAGCGATTCTGCAGGCACTCGTCTCACCGGACGGAATTACCCGGGGCCTCGACGCCCTCGTGACCGAACTTCAGCGCGTCGCGCGCTTCGGCTTCACCGCAACCGAGCTGGCGCGCGCGAAGCAGGCGATGATGCTCGGCTATGAACGCGTCGTGACCGAGAGTCCCGACCGTGAGTCCGCCAGCCGCGCCGACGAATACACGCGCAACTTTCTCGAGGATGAAGCCCTGCCGACGATCTGGCAGGAACTCGCCTTTCATCGGCGATTCATCCCCGGCATCACGCTCGCTGAGATCAACGCGTTGACCGCCGACTGGTTCCCCGAGCGCAACAGGCTCGTCGTGGTCTCGGCTCCCGAGACGACGTCGGTCGTCCTTCCGACGGACACGCAGCTGGCCGACGTCGTGAAGACGGCGTCGACGAAGAAGCTGCAGCCGTACGTCGATACCGCCGCCGGCGAATCGCTGATGAGCACGCCGCCGCCCCGTGGCTCGGTGACCAAAACCCTCGAACGCGGCGGAGGCGTGATCGAATGGACGCTCTCGAACGGTGCGACGGTCGTCCTCAAGCCCACCACGCTCAAGGAGGATCAGATCCTGTTCCGCGCGACGGCTCCCGGCGGCGCGTCGCTGGCCGACGACGCGGATTTCATTCCTGCGCGCGTGGCCGACGATGTGATCTATGCCGGGGGAGCCGGCAACTACAGCGCGGTGATGCTCGACAAGCTGCTGACGGGCAAGGCCGTGGTCGTCCGCCCCTTCATGGGCGAGCTGGACGAAGGCATGTCGGGCGGCAGCACGCCGCAGGATCTGGAATCACTGTTTCAGCTGCTGTACCTGCGCTTCACGCAGCCTCGCGCGGATCCGACCGCGTTCGCGGCGATGGCCGCGCAGGCGAAGGGCCTTCTCGCGAATCAGCTCGCGAGCCCGGAGGTGGTATTCGACCAGGCGGTCGACGCGGCGTTGAGCCGCAACAGTCCGCGACGGCAGCCGGAGACGCCGGCCACCGTCGACCGGTGGGACCTGGCGAAGTCGCTCGCGTTTTACAAGGCGCGCTTTGCCGACGCGAGCAACTTCACGTTCGTCTTCGTCGGCAGCTTCACCCCGGAGGCGATCAAGCCGCTCGTCGAAACATACATCGCCAGCCTGCCCGCGACACACGCGCACGAGACCTGGCGCGACCTCAACATCAGGACGCCAGACGGCGTGGTCGACAAGACCGTCGAGAAAGGCATCGCGCCGAAGAGCGAAGTCGCCATCGTGTTCTCGGGCCCGTTCCAGTACGACGATACTCACCGGCTCGCGCTGCGCGCGATGACGATGGTGCTGCAGTCGCGCCTGTTCGACTCGATCCGCCAGGAGCTGGGAGGCACGTACAGCATCGACGCTTCGCCGGAGATGAGCAAGTTCCCGCAGCCGACCTACCGGGTGCGGATCGAATGGGCCAGCGACCCGCAGCGCACCGAGAGCCTGGTGCAGCGCGTGTTCGAGGAGCTGGACTTCGTCCGCAACACGCGGCTGACGCGTACTCAGATGTCGCTCGTGCGCCAGGCGCTCCTGCGGGACTACGAAACGAACAGCCAGGACAACGCGTATCTCCTGAACCAGATCTCGCGGAAGTACCAGGACGGCGATGCGGCAGGCGTCGGCGCCGTGTTCAATCTGCCCGACCGGGTGGCCGCGCTCACCGCCGATCAGATCCAGGCGGCGGCGCAGTCGTCCCTCGACATGAGCCGGTACGTCAAAGTGACGCTGGTGCCTCAGAAACAGTAATTGCGTGGCGTTCGCACGGGGGCGCGCGGGGCGCGGGCGAGCCCGGGCGCGCTGCCGCAGCGGCGTCACCGCGCGATGAATAACGAGGCGTCGACGCGCTGGAAGGGAAGGCCCTGCGCGTCGCGTCCGGTCACGGCAACCCGAAAGCCTTCCGCGCCCGGCGTGAAGCGCGACGTGAAGACGCCGTCATCTTCGCCGGCGGTCAATGTCAACGCCGCGATTCTCCTGAATGCCGCGTTCACGACCGATGCCTGCACGTCGCGAACGTCGCCGCTGATGCGCAGGCGGACGACATTTTCGACGCCTGCAGCGGGCAGCGGACGAAAATCGGCGCCCGCCGCCGAAGCGAATTCCACCGAGGACAACACCACGCTGCCGCGCACCTGCACCATCACGCCGGCAATGCCGCTTCCGCCCGCGCGGATCTTCCAGTTCCCCGTTTCGGGGCTCGCCACGATCACCATCCGTTCGGCGCGAAAGTTCGAATAATCCGCCACGCCGTCGCCCGCGACGGGCGTGCCTGAAGGCGTGAGAATCTCGGCGTTCTGCAGGCACTGGACGGAGATCGAGAAGAGCGCGCTCGCCACCGAAGATTCGATCGGAACGTTGAACTCGTGAACGCCCGCGGTAATCGTGCCGGCGAGGCGGAAGACCGTCTGCGGGTGCCGATCGACCTCCAACAGCAGCGGCGTCGAGTCGGCGATCTCGTACGGCGCGAGCAGGAACAGATGTCCGCCCGTCGCCTCAGCCATATGGAAGTACGACGGATCGACACGCGCCCCGCACGGCCAGTCTGCCGCGCCACGAGACTGCTGTTGTCCGCGCTGAGGCCACGCGACGACGGCAACGGCTGCGGTCAGGCAGAGCGTGACGGTCGGAAAGTGCATAGACGCGAAAATGATAATCAAGTCAGCCACACCCATGACGCCATATCTGGCTCGAGGTCTGGCGTCGGGCATGTGACCTGCCGATAAGGACTGAAAAGGGAGGACTCATGAAATCGCGCGTCCACTCATATGTCGGCTCGGGGTTAGTTGCAGTTGGACTCGTGGCCGCCAGTGGGTGCAGCGCCGCCCCCACTTCGCCCGCGGGCGTCTCGTCCGCGGCCGCAATCCAGACGACATCTTCATCGCCAGCCTCAGGGTCATCGCTCCAGAGCGTCATGAAGAAATCCACGGTCCAGGGGACCTTCCCGCTCTCAGCGGGCACCTTCCAGATCGCAAATGGCGCCGGCGACAGCATCAGCGGCACTTACGCCGGGACGGCCGTCTTCAGCTCGAACGGGCCTGAGAAAGCCGCGTTGACGTTGCAGATCAGCGGCGGGACGGGCGCCTTCGCGGGTGCGAGCGGTACTGCACTCGCCACGGGAACTGGTGGTTTCGCTGACGAAGGCGCGTTCACCATCGACGCGCGCGGCGACGTCGCGCTGACGGGCGGCAAGCACGCGCAGATGACCTTCGGCCTGTCGGGCACGTCAAGCGTGAGCTGCTCGGCGACCAATCAGCTCACGATCAGCCAGTCAGGCGACGGCAGCATGGGACGAGCCGGACGCGTCCACGGTACGCTGCAGCACGTCGTCGGCAACGCCGACTGCGCTTCCTGATACCGTTCGGCATAAACGAGCGCCTGCCCCGGACACGTTCCGCGTCCGGCTCTCGTGATGCGGCACCGGGGAAATGCCCGGCCGCGCCGCTGCCGATGACTCGCGAGCTGCAGTATCCTTTCAGTCGGTGACCCTCACCCTGGAACTGACCACCGCCTCGGGCGCCCGGGCCGGAGATGTCAGTCAGCGCGTCTTCGGCGAGGACGGCGGCACGATCGGGCGTGCGCCCAATAATTCATGGGTGCTGACCCATAACAAGGTTTCGGGCCGGCACGCCAATATCACGTTCCGGAACGGCGTCTTCTATATAGAGGATGTCAGCCGGAACGGCATCTCCGTGAATTCGCCGGACAATCGGCTGGTTCACAACCGGCCGTACGCACTCAAGACGGGCGACCGCATCTTCATCGAGCCGTACGAGATCGGTGTCTGGATCGATGGAGACGCCGCACGATCCGGACGGGAGCCGATCGTGGATCCGTTTGCCGATCTGGATCCGTTTGCCGGGCCCGCCAACGCCGCCTCGAGTCCTGTCCTCCCCGAGACGCCGGGCAACGAAGTGGTCGATCCACTGCTGCTCATCGAGGGAGGCGCGCCGCCGCCGAAGCGATCCGCGCCGCCTCCGCCGCCGGCCGACAACTTTCTCGGGCAACATTATCAGCCGCCGGTAGTGCTCTCGCCGCCGCCGGCGCCGCGGCCGTCACCTGCAGGCCGGCCGAATGCTCCGTCGATCCCGGCGGGCTACAACCCGCTCGCGCCCGACGATTCGTCGGATCGGATGACACCGCCACGTCCAGTGCCAGCCGCTCGTCCGGTGGCGCCACCGGCATACAACCCGCTGGCCGTGGACGATCCGTTCGCCACCGCGCCAGCGCAGCCGCCGCCCGGTGTGCATCCGACTGCGCCGGTACCGATCGCGCCGACTCCTTCGCCGCCGCCCGCTGCAGGCTCCGTGGCATCGCCGCCTTTGCCTGTCGACGAGCCGATCGAAACGCCGCCTTCCGTCGTCCCGATCCGCCCCCGGCCCGGTGTTGATGCGACGCCGGCCAGGCGCCGATCCAAAGAGTCCTCGACGTCCGACTCACAGGCAGGCCGGCTCCCCGATCCCGCGCCCGTCGTGGTGACTCCGCCGGTCGTAGCTCAGAAAGCGGAACCGGCCTCACCCCCTGGTGTGAGCATCGATCTCGGCGCATTGCTCGCGGGTGCGGGCGTTCCCAACGGCGTTCTGACCCCCGAGCTGTCGCGGAGCCTTGGCGAGATCCTTCGTGTCGTCGTCATCGGCCTGATGGACGTGCTGCAATCACGTCAGCGCATCAAGGAAGAGTTCGGCATGCAGCAGACGATCTTCCGGCCAGCTGACAACAATCCGCTGAAGTTCTCGGCCAACGTCGAGGATGCTCTCCACAATCTCTTCGTGAGGCGCAATCCTGCGTACCTTGGAAGCGTTGACGCTTTTTCCGACGCCTTTGACGATCTTCGGGACCATCAGCTCGCGGTGCTTGCCGGAATGCGCGTGGCGTTCGAGGCCATGCTGGCCGAGTTCGATCCGGATCGCCTGCAGCAGCAGTTCGACAAGCAGATGGGCGGCGGACTGGCGCTCATGCCGGCCAAGATGCGGTACTGGGAGCTGTTTCGCGCCCGCCGCGTGGAAATGGCCAAGGATCCGGAGGACACCTTCGAGCGGCTCTTCGGAGAGGAATTCCGTCGCGCGTACGAGGAGCAGTTCCGCCAGCTCAAATCACAGCGCCGTCAGCGCAAGGACGGCCAGGGACCGCCCCCAGCCTCGAGCTGAGTACGCGCCGGGACCCGCATTCGTGTAGATTGTTCGGCACACGTCGATGTCCGCCCACAACCGCATCGTCTGGTCTGAGGGGCTCTTCCTGCAGCCGCAGCATTTCCAGCAGCAG
>Ga0310811_10007871_pt1 | contig 13665 bp, 16 predicted proteins | sample YCmetagenome_FD_207642 | JGI IMG/M metagenome (GOLD analysis project Ga0310811, IMG submission 207642) | Soil microbial communities from experimental microcosm in Duke University, North Carolina, United States - YC | ecosystem: Engineered > Artificial ecosystem > Soil microcosm > Unclassified ... | reverse complement strand
CGGACCTTCGGATACGCTACAATAGCCATCCGGATCTTCGGATACGACACTCATAGCATTCTGAAATACGGGGCTATACTCGGGAAAGGGGCACAGCGTACGAGCTGAGGCCGAAGCCCTTTGGATCCGTTACCCTTGAACATGACCTTAACACTGACCCCAGATGCTCATCTTCATGCACTGATGATCCACGCTTGTGCTTCAGCTCCACTATCTCCTGAACCTGAGTGTGCCCTAGACCTGTAGACTGAAATGCTTGATGCGGGAATTGTGCTGACCAAAGGGACATACGACGCAGTAATTCACGCCTGTGTGAAGGCTGGAGGAGAATGGGTTCATGAAGCTATCAGGTTTGCATGACCGCTTTGGAGGTGGTTCCTCTAAAGTTTTTTATTTTATTTTATTCCATTTTATTGTCCTTTGGGGTCGTAGACCCTATGTTGGACATAGCCCTAAACTCGGGGGGCTTACCCCCGCCTTTCTAAAGTTGGTGATGAGGACCTCCAAGGGGTTACTGGACCGCATACTTGGATGGCTCTGCTGGACGGCTGTAAGTGTGTTGGTGATCTGGGGCGGGCTAGATGGATTCTGGCAGAAGCTGTAAGAGCTGAGGGCCTAAATGAGATGATGCAGCACATGTTCCACACTTATGCCGCGTATAGACCCCCATTCAAAAGAGGTGCAACCAGGATCATGGATGACAGGGTGGTTGTAGCACCAATTACCCACCCAGACCAAATGGAACCGCTAGCAGGCACTACTGAGGGCTTATCAGACTTGCCTTCAGTATCTGCAGATGTTTCTTCTGACTCCAATGCAGTCCCAACCGATTTGTCTCATATGGATACTATGCCTTCATTTTCTCACCTCCCACCCCAATCACCAGGCAAGGTTGTCACAGAGGCTAGAGTTCTCTTCGATAGAATTCTTCACGATACCAACCTCACCCCTCATTTATCCTCTAATATTCCTCCCAGCCCCCTTGTTGGAAAATTTAATGTTACACTTACACCATGTCTCCTCAATGCGTACATGTCCGTGTATTACTCGCATGCGAGTATCGAAAGCGTGTGTGATGTATTCGAGAGGCTGTTGTCTTCTTGTGGCATTGGCCTTATGAGTGATTCACGTACTTATGTCGATGCCCTTGAGAAGTGTGCACTTACCAGGCCGCATGAATGCAACATTGCAGGAAAATGGGTGGATGAACTATGGACACGCTGGGAAGAGCTTGAGCACCAGTGGGTCAGTGGGGTCAGAGATGACCATGACTGCCAGGCTAGTAGAGAGAGCACATGCTGCTGTCAGAAGAGTTCATCTCCTGTAAGTCTTCCATTTCTTCAACATTTATGGTCACACTAATCCCTTCATTCAGAAATAATAGTGTCGACTGTGCAATGGCACTAGTCCATACATTTATGTTGTGGTACCCTCCGACTGTGCTGCTGCCTCCAGTCCACCATCCATTGTCTGCTCGTGTAGATAACCCCAGTCAAGATATCACAAACAAATGCAGAATTACCCTCTTTGCAAAATCACCCATTCTCTCGACACATACAGTTCTCAGTAATCCATCTGCTACACCTCGTCCTCTCGTGCACCTCACATCAGCCATTGGTCCATCTGACGAGCGTGTCCCACCTTTGCTGAGTTTTGCGGATGTGGAATTACTGCATGCCCATTTGGTGGAACAGGGTAGGGGCAAAGAAGTAGGGTTTCTCAAGTTGGCATGTAAGGTGTATGAGGGAGGGCTGAGAACCCATAGGGAAGCTGTCCTTGGAGCATGGATCCCCATGGGAGAGGATGTCCGATGAGAGGTGAATAATGTCCATACTATATCTAAGTAAATTAATTGCAACACTATTTAGTGGGAGCAGATTATGGTCTTTGTGTAATTCTCACTGGTGCCCGATCCTTGTTCCTAGTACTGGTCAGTCATGTGCCTGTTCACAACAGCATCTACATTATCCTATAAAGTCGTGATAACATCATATAATGAAATTCCTATCTCTGGTGGCAAGCACATTAGCTCGTTATCTTGTGGCACTTCTCGCCGAAGCCTCCATGTAAGTTACTGCAACTGGACACTATATTGTTGGTTCATTTTGGATTTTTCCGGCAGAGTTTGATTTCAATAGTCACTCACTATATAAACCTGTCTCTGTTGACGCTGCTCTCTTTCTTGTTCTTTCATCACCTGTTCCACAATATAGTTGTAGTAGCTGTAGTCTTGTGTCCACACATCTCGTGTCCACATGTTGGCCCATTCTGGATTTCTCCAGCGGAGTTCGATTTCAATAGTCACTCACTATATAAACCCATCTCTGTTGTCGCTGCTCTCTCTTTCATTCTTTCATCATCTGTTCTACCATTGTTGTAGTAGCTGTAGCCTTGGTTATATCCATTACACACATTGTAGTCGTTATGTTACCTCAATGATATTTTCATGACGAAGTCTCCAACACTTAAGCGTTTGTTCAGCATATCAAATACTTCAGAATGAAACCTTCAATGCAAGGTCATGTGAATGAAGGTGAGGTGTGCTGCACCCTGTATAAGTCTGACTCAAAGATTGACAGTAGATCAATGAACTATTGATGTAATTCATGACATAATTGCATGGAAGATTAGAAAATCTTGAGGTCACTATGCGTGCCGCAATGGTACGTAACGATTTTAATTGTACAATAGCAGTGTGTATTCACATGTATGACCTCTAAACAGACTGAGTATGGAAGTTTGCACCAATTGCCTCATGTACCTCCTAGGATAATATTTCACAGGTACACATGCTCTTCCAAAGAATTTCTCGATGTTTACTAAAAGGAACATTAACCTCACTTCCTTTTGATCCAGGAGGCCTCACTGACACATGTATCCACAGGTGCCGGTTGCACATTCAGCAACGTATTGCCCTTCACATATGCCCCCAATCCTTGGAAACACAGACACTTCAACATAGCTGCCCGCTGTTGCGCAAAGGCAACACGGGTAGCGAAATACATGCACATCACGATATTCTTCAAATCATGAAGGGTGTATCTTGTGTCCATATCAGGTGGTTGGCCTATGATTCCAGTGAGAAGGGTCATTTTACATAAAAACAACTGACCATTGAAATGTCATTAGCTCCCCTGTTTGGCTGTGGTAATGGAGTATACCATGACATGCAGTCAAGATCGTCACCAACATCCTCAAAACCTGGGGGTCAGGAATGTATTCCATGGTTCGAGGCTTGAGCATCAAGAGGATGGAGTAGATAGCTCAGACATTGCAGGGCGGATGGAAGGCAGTTGATTTCTCGCATGTGCAAGTATTTATATTACTGTCCCCATGTAGCCAAAATCATCACACTTGGGTGCCAAATATTGTGCCATAGTTTCCCCCAAAACTTGGTCTTCCCTGCGCCATCGCATCTAACTATATATGGAATCCTTGCGCTCTTTTGTGTCAATTACTGTGCCATGACTTCCCCTAGGACCTGTCATCCCAGTGCCATCTGTTCCTGCCCATGTCAGGAAATACAACATTACATGACAAAGTATGTCCGGTTCACTTCTACCATGCTAGAGTTCATTTCTTACTCTCCATGTCCATGTCCAGTTACACCTGCGTTTGCAAGCGCTCTTTTACTGTGCAGAACTATTACACTCGACACCAGCGCTCATGTACTCCCACGAAAAAGTGTTTGTCGTCAGCAATCTCGTCCTTCAAGGAGTTCCTCAGTTGCAAGAAGCCACGAATCTCAAAGGCGACTGTTCCTGCCAGTGACATCATCTCACCCATTGTATCATCTACATCGCCCGGTGTTGAAGCCGACATTTTACCAGAGGTTCTTTGTCCCAATGGGCTGAGCTCATTGGTAAATGTATCTGGGGTTGGAAATGATGACTTGGGAGAAGGGAACGTGGATCTTGCAGAGGATTTGAGTTTAGCACAGCACAGGACAAGGCATCAAAACCGACAGCTTCCCCTGAGATTCAGGGACGTGCTTCCCCAACCCCCACCTACCATTCCTGTAAAATCAGGAGACCAGCTTCCTGAATATGTGGGACGTCTTGTCAATGCAACAGTCCATCCGGCATTACCTGTACATATGGTATTTCACACACCGCCCAATAGCTTTGGACTTGTTCAACAATATTTTTCTGCAAGACCACCATCTCATGATCCCGAAGAGTACATGATGATGACAGACCTTTCGTTCATACCTGGCACCAAGGCCATTAAAACGCCTCAGGAATCTAATAAGGATAATTACCACCCTTATCCTAATCGATCTTCCTTCCAGCTTGGTGACTGGTATTGGAACCAAGGGTTGCAAAAGTCGCAAGGCAACTATAAGAAATTGCTGGAGATCTTGGGTGGTCCTTCCTTCAATGCTGCCAATGTGAAATCTACGAAGTGGAAGAATATTAATGCAGTTCTTGGCTCGAATGAGTATGATGATGGAGATGGAGAAGATTGGGACAATGAAGATGCTGGATGGCATAAAAGCCCAATCACCATCGAGGTGCCTTTGTCGCGCACTACCCAAAGTCCAGGCTGTTGTGTCTATACAGCAGCTGCCCATTTGCATCATAGGTCTCTTGTCGCTGTTTTACGGGAGAAGCTTGCTAATCCTCAAGATGACAAGCTGTTTCATTATGAGCTGTACCAGCTGTGTTGGACACCTCCCCACTTGGACACCAAAGTCTCAATATATGGTGACTTGTACATGTCCCCTTTGTTCTATGAAGCCCACACCACATTGCAAGAGTCGCCTGGGGAACTTGGCTGTGACTTACCCTGGGTCATAGCTGCCCTGATGTTTTGGTCCGACACTATGCAGCTTACTTCATTTGGCAATTCTAAGCTATGGCCCACCTATTTGTACTTTGGTAACGAGTCAAAGTATCAGCATTGCAAGCCATCGTGCCATCTGAGCAATCATGTGGCATATTTTAAAACGGTATGTCATTCATATTCTTAGTTCTACTGCAAGACTTAATACTTATTGCATTTGCAGCTTCCAGATTCATTCAAAGATTTCACAGGTGGGAAAGGCATGACTAATGACTGCGTGACACACTGCCACAGAGAATTCTTCCACAAGCAGTGGAAGATCTTGCTGGATGATGAGTTTCTTGAGGCGTATGAGCATGATGTCATCATCCTCTGTTGTGATGGTCTCAAGCGCAGATTCTACCCAAGGATCTTTACTTACTCTGCAGACTCTTCAGAACAGTACATTAACTTTGAGCATGAGGCGAATTTCTTTGCTTATATTATTTTAACAGAGTACTTATTGCTACAGTCTGAAACCTTGGAGGATGTCCATGTCCTCGCTGCCTTGTATGAAAGGATCAAATCCAAAACATGGGAATGCCTCAAGATCAACAGCAACGCACAATACTCGAGCGCGACGACTCGAGAAGAAGAGTGATGGTCAGTTCTGCCCGCAAAATGATTTACCAGGAGAACTACGCTGTCAGCAGTGCGCCAGTAGAACATATTCTTAAGGCTCAATCCTGGGTCCCTACCTCAATGAGCATTGAATGATCATGGCGGATACTATCTAACGATACTTTAGAATGCATTTTCAGATTGCCTCAGTCCTCTGGGGTTTAATATCTTCCATGTGCTTGTAGTTGATCTCTTACATGAATTTGAGATTGGCATTTGGAAGGCACTTTTTATTCACCTGTTGCGAATCATCTGTGTGGAGGATAAAAGTCTCATCCATGAATTAGACAGGAGGTATGGTGAATCTTGAATATACTGCCCATATTCGACTGATTTGTACCACCAGATACAGGCAGAATCCGACATTCGGGTTAGCTACCATTCACAAGTTTTCATCGAATTCTTTGGAGATGAAATGAATGGTGGCTCGGAATTTTGAAGACCTCCTCCAGGTGAGATGTACCTCAATCACAGTTGAATAGTTTTAATCTGATGTATAGTGTTCTATACCTGTATTTGACCATCTCCTTCCTGAACCACATAATGGAAGAGTTCTCAAGTTGCTATTCACAATGACGCATTGGCATGGACTGGCCAAACTCTGAATGCATTCGGATTTGACCCTAGATATCATGGATGAATTGACTTCGTCAGTAGGATGTCAATTTCACGAATTCAAAGCGACAGTTTGCTCTGCTTATGATACCCCTGAACTTCATCAGGAGACTTTGGCTCGCACCCAATGCCAAGCCACACAAGTGGCAAAATGAACAGGAGTTCAGAAGGCCTCTCGCCTTATTCAACAAAGTGACTCTGGTGCATCAGATAATGCTGTGAAGAATATGCAGCATATAAAGATTTTTAATTTTCAGACTTATAAGTTCCACACATTAGGAGATGATGTATCAACAATCCAGCAGTATGGTATGTGTGATTCATACAGCACCAAACCAGTTCGTCCCTTGCCATTTTTATATTTCAGCCTCTGACTTCTCCAGGGTGAACTTGAACATTGTTCACCCAAGTCTAGATATTGTCACATGGATCAGAGGTCTTTTGTCAAGCAGCTCACTCAGATTGAACGTCAGCAGGTTCGCATTCGCTGGATAGGCGATAGACTTTCTCATTGCTCCCATATCAAAATCAATGAATTAGCAAGAAACCTGCATGTTCACCACCACATCGGCATAATGCAAAAGTACCCTATCCATATTGGCTCATATTTATGCAGTCATCAAGGTGATCTGGCACTGAAGGTTAGTTCAATCGTGCTTTTGCAAACGCTGTCTCACATCTGCAGAATTTTGTGCCAAAACTCAAGGACCATTTATTGCGTCGCATCGTTATCTCCCAGAATTAGGAGATGATTGTGATCCTAACACTATTATCATTAAGGACGACCGATTATACCATCATACCATCACTAGGTTTAATTACACCACATATGATGTTCACCGAGCACAAGATGTTATCAACCCACATACTTCCCATTGCAACATTATGGTGCTACGCCCCAACAATGATGTAGGGCCCCAAGGGCACAAATTTTCTTATGGTAAGGTACTAGGCATCTATCACATAAACATGATTGTTATCACAGTCGGTATGGTGGACTATACTCCACTGTGGATGGAGTTTCTCTGGATTCGCTGGTACAAGCATATGCAGCAGCTTTCCTCCTGGGACAACTCCACCCTTGATCGAGTTCAATTCCCCCCTCTAGAGGACGAGCATTCCTTCGACTTCTTGGATCCAGCAGATGTTCTTAGGGGATGCCACATTATCCCTTCTTTCGCCAGTCTCATGAAACATCCCGATGGTTTGGGCATATCAGCATGTGCGGGGGACAAGGGCGATTGGCGCAAATACTATATCAATTGGTAAGGGTACTGCTTCATACATGTCTTGTAGGGAATTAATTGTTTCAGGTTCGTGGACCATGACATGATGATGCGGTTCCACTTCAGTTTAGGAGTAGGACATGTGTTTTCTCATTTCCCTGAGGTCCAGGCTACCGCCACACATCAGGTCCCGCACGTTATCAATGGTATAGAAACCAAGGGTGGAGATGAAGAGGAAGTAGATGATGATAGTGACTCTGAAAGGGGAAACGATGGTCCACCAATGATTGACTGCACGGAGGAGTTTGGCAGCAGCACTGAGTCACTCGTGACAGAATTTGAGGAGATGTATGACTCTGAAGTAGAGCTTGATTACGAGAATTAGTAACTTTTCCTTATCACTCATAACACCTGGTACCTCCTGATCATAGCACTGTGTAGAAATATAGTCTAGGTGTACTGCTGGGATGGCATATCTCATAACCTAGGAATCATTGATGGCGTGGAGGGATTTTACCAAATCTTATTGTGAACGCCGTTCACGAGTAATGGGTGCGAAGGAACAATCACCCAAATATTTTATGTATTATGCACCCGAATACCCTTAATTTCACTTAATAGCGGCACAATACCTCATTCACAGTATAAGCCTCATGTCGATAATACGTGTCATCAAGTAGACACATAATCTTCTCTTGATGGTGCTGTGATTGCTCATTAACAGTGAATGCCTCGTTGAACATTTGATGCAACTGAATACATGTATGTCTAATGACTAACAATGGCCATCAAGGTATACAATTTTATTTAAATACTGTCTGTATCAGTCATGCTCAGCCATCATGTTAATTATGGCAAACTTTGGATCCCATGTTGATTCTGGTACAGGACTCGAGCATGAGTCGTATGTTTATGACCCCCAGCTCTATTCCTTGGTGATGTTAACCATTAGTCTGTTCCTTTATCTTGCAATTACCAAACGTCTCTCATTTCATTTGCAGAATATTCCTACTTGCACCATCGACTTCATTGGATATCTATCACTTAGCTCTCCACCCATACTGTTTCCTCTCTATGTGAGTATTTCTATACCTTTCCGATTTATTCTACATGTCTTAAAATGAATGCAGAGCCCGCCTGCCGGTAGTCAAGTTGTAGGGAAATTTATTCTATGGGTGCTAATATGCTGATCTCCTCTTAGCTTAAGGGTTTTCTTTGAGGTTGTGCATGCTGTCTAGAATGACAAACCTTACTGGGCCCTAGTAAGGCAGTCATAAAAGCTCAGACCACCTCACTCCATGTCATTTAAATACTTTGTCATGTTCTGACTTTGTCTCTGCACTTTTCCATTCTTCTGCAGCTGCCCTATGTTCTCTGCATGTACGTCATCTCCATGTATCATAGTCAAAGTTCACAATATTTGAATTTTTCTGCCAGCAAAATCTGCACATCTGATTCACAGTGGACCTCACACATCCTGTGAGTTTGTGAGTGGCTGGTAAATCATTGATTGCCACTGCAATGACAGACCTCAAAAGTCTCCCTTCTGCATGTAGAAGTGTCCTCATAAAGTCTGTCAATGCCAGAGATTTCCTGCATCACAGTGCCATCCTTGATATCCCACATGCAATACTTCTTGTTCATCATTGTTCCCAGGTCCATGGCTTCTTTTATACCAGGCCAACCGAGCATTCCGGCAAGGAATGCATTAAAGTCTGGAACAACATATGGGTGCATGGGTGTCCACATTTTTCTGCCCTCGCCCTTCCTACATTTCACCAATAACTGACCACATGGCTTGCTACCTCAGTACTTCTGATGAGTGCAGCATTTGGGGTATGGTGATTTTTTCTTGTAGGTGCAGGCAGGAATGTGCAGGAACATCTAGTGCAAGTGGCAAATATTCAAGTAATTGGGTCCAAGTCAAATTTTTTGCGCACAGTATGGATGTTGGAGGGAATGGTAGGACAGGTTGACTTTCCAAGTGTAGTCTCGAGGAGGTTAAAAAGGCCAAGGACTGCATTTCACCATGGATGGGTAATGTGTCTGAAGACATTCGAGATTAAGGCAATGAGTATGCTGAGAAGTCATAAGTTAGGAGAACTCACATGGCGAAAACATTGTGGCCTGACTCCTGAGGCCTTTCCAAATCATTCATTTGAATAGAAGGAATGGTTTGCCTATGGGGGACAGTGAATGTTCGGTTCCCTTGTCCAGTTCTTTATAAATCTTCAGGTCCTACCCAAATATTTTACCACTATGTACTCTTTGTTATTTGAAGTCAATATGCTATTGGTGTCACTTGGTCTAACAGCAGTGCTAGCAGGGGTGTTGTGTCTCAAGGCAGCCCAGCATACGTTATGGCTCTCTCCTCTACTATTCCAAAGCCTAACTCTGAGAAATGCTTACAGGACATCCCAACACATGTGCTCAAGCATCTTACTCCAAAGTCTAAAGCATGCATTGAGCATCTGAGGACATGTCAATTACATCAGTAAATCCACAAATTGCTTAACATCCTTTGTCATCGCTTGTCACAAAAATCTTCAAAATGTTGCCGCTTATTATTGCTTATTCACTTGTCATTTTTCTTTCACAAGCACTCACAAGTAAATGTGTGATTCACAAGTGCCCACAAGGGCAACAAGTATTGAAAAGTAAATAAGAAAAGGAAAGTGTGTTGTAGATTACAAGTAAATAAAATTTAATCACTATTTGGAAGAGCGAGTTTGCGGCACATATGGGACATCCTGGAAGTGTGAGAACATTGTCAGTGACTACTCTATACAACTTGCTCACCATTCTAAAAAATGATGCTCACATATATGGTACGGATGTTTGTACATGGACTGATACAGACACTGATGTGATTGATAGCATCAAGTCCAGTTCAAAGAGCATCAGTGCCCAGTAGTGACGACAGACCTATATTAAACATGAGGGAGGCGTAACAGAGCAAGACGCTTGGATATTGAAGGGCAAGGGGGGACTTGGATTATTTTTTGGAGGGGGCTGAAGGTGGTCTTCAGTTGCCTGGATCAAGAGACACTCAAGGCCATTCATGACCTGGCATGAAATTGAGCACCTGTGGGGTGGTAGAGTAAAGGCAAGTTAGTACATCTGTGAATGCCAAATGACTAACTCACCTACATTAGTATTAGAATGTACTGGAATACGTGAATGAATGAGAGTTGATGTGACTGGGAACAGATCAGGAGGAGGTGGCTGTGGTTGCTGTTACTGATGAGAATCGCTTGTCAGCATGTCTTGTTTGGCAGAGGCTGCTGTTGCAGACCAGTGAAGGAGGGACTAGGAATGGACCAGGAGGAGATGGCTGCAGTTGCTGTTGCTGATGAGAATGGCTTGTCAGCATGTCTTGTTCAGCAGACCTGCAAAGGAGGTCCCTTGAACATCTGCTTCTTCCCTACATACAATCTGTTCCCAACCTCTGCACCAAGAACTTTCTTCTTATTCACTTCACCTGTCCATTATATTGGGCGTATCCACAGTGCGGCAACACTTTCAACTTGAGGTTTCTCTGTGGTTGCTGCTGCTGACAAGATATGTCTTGTTCAGTGGAGGGTTAACAGTCTTGAGAAAGTTCTCGACAGTGAGATTGTCACCCGCTGTATGAGGTTGTAGAAAGTCGTGATCTTCATAAGGTGAAGGTGGGCCACCAAGAGTGGGTGGCAAGCTCGCACCATGCTATCACACAAAAGGATAAGTGGCACTATTCATTAGCAGTATGGGCACAGGTACTTACCTGAGGCAGAATTCTTGACGCTCAAGCACAGAGAATCGGGGCAAGACTATAGGGATGGGGTCTGGTTCTCCATCTGGACTTGAATTCAAACCCACATTGAAAGCACATGGACGGGATATGATGAGGATTGTGCCAGTGATGTTGAATGTGAAGACATTTTTTGATGGGAGGAGTATATCGTTCATGTTGACATGAATGGTCAATGATGATGGGGGATGAGGAATGCTTTGTACATCTGAGTTCACATGGCTACGTCCTTCCAAAGTCAGAGGCATCAAGCTGATGGATGACAGAGTGCCCAAGGGTATCAGAGAAGTTGGGGAACCCTCAAAAGAGTAGTCTGACAGGGATCATGATGCTATCTCGAACGCATGGTGATCGGCATATTTATTGACGTAGAATAAGTGGAAAGCATCATAAGAATGAAAATACTCAATATTATTAGGAATGAAATGGGGACAGTAGACAGGGATTAGGTGCACTGCACAGTAAACAGTCTCAATATGAATAACAGTGAGGTTTGGGGTGCCATTGCCACAAACACTTGGACAGACTACCCACATGCCAGTATCCTCGTCAGCAGAGTCACTGATCTTATCAAATCAATGAACAAGAGCACATGGATATGTGGCAGCCCAATTGTATCTGAAGGAAAAAAAAACATTTAACTCTGGCAACTTCGAGCCCTTTCATCCCTTCAAGGTCTGGATTGGTGTTGACAAACATGCAATCATTATGGGCATGGACATTCTGCCAGAGTGGACATGCATGGATCTGTTCTTGTCACATGCCACCGATGCTGCTGGGATCGCTTGGGGCATAAAAAGTCGCAGCAGCAGAATTAAAGACATAAAGTCTACCATTGTATTGAGGGCAGCTAGTAGCAGGGACATCTTTGGGGTTGTGAGGATCATCAGGAAAGAGTTGCAAAAACAGAAAATAATGGATAAGACGTCACAGGTATGGTACATTGACCTCATCCACTAGTGCTGTTACAGTCTGTGCCCAATTTCGTTCTAAGAAACCTTGGTGAGCATTAAAATTGACACATTAGAGCATCACTTACGAGGAGTCCTTGCAAGCTGTACAAATGCGAGTACAGTCAGGCTGTCAACAACTTCACCGTTGTCAACATCATCTTCTGCCTGTGGCACAATAACAGGGGCATCTGGATTATCTTTGAGGACAACAGCTACATATTGAGGACAAAAAATGATAAGATTAGATACAACAACTTATGCAGAGGGGCCACAGCTCTTGATAATACAGAGTCAATAAGCATGCCACGAGCAGTGAAGTCTACGCGAGAAACTGTGAGCTTGTCAAGGTGTTGGTTAGCCAAAAGCATTTGGCCAATGGTGTTATGCTTGCTAGACCACCTCCAGGGTTGCTTCATGGCCTTAACGTGCTTGTATTCCATGATCAACAAGCACAATCCATTTAGTGCACCAAAGAGTTGGATCATACCCACATAGTGGGTCATTGAGTGCTGGTGGGGTAATGAGAAGTGAGGGACTGTGCCCATGGTTTCGAAGATCTGGTGGTAGTGGTGAAACTGAGTAAGTGCATCTTTGAGTTCATCCAGAGAGGCTTCAGTAATTACATTGTGTTGTGCTATATAACAAAATTCTAAGAGCACACAAAACACGTGTACCATGTCTTGAGGTATGTGGCCTTTGATAGTTGGAATAAAGACCTTCATAAGGGCTTTGGAATCATTACCTGTCCATTATTTGAAGCCGCGGTTGTCAGGAAATCACCATAGACCAGTGAATGGCGCCACAACAGCAATGGCATCCCACAACTCGTCATGACTAGGAGGTAGCAGCTCATGGAGTTCTACAGAATCCTGTGGCCTGATGCCAACATTGCCTTGGTTGTAACATTGAGAGGTCTCCTCATCAAACCAATGACAGTGACCGTTGACTCCATTCAGCTTATACGAATAGAAGTGGGTGATCTGTGATGCACGTGCACAGGCAATGAGCATAAGATCATAGACAGATGCTTGTTGAAAAGAGTCTCGAACAACAGAAGGCAAGCGTTCATGTCCATAGTACTGAAAATTTGCCAGTGCATTGACTGGTTGGTGTGGATGCTTACAAATGAGAGCAGAATAGCATTGACAACACATCAAAAGGTCTGATAACGACCAACAATCTGCTAATCCCTTGGGATACAGAATGGCTCTCTTGTACAACTCGAGATCATAACTAGATGGCAGTGTGTGTTCTGGTAAGCAATCATTTCGCAACAAGTGCAGTGAAGACTTCTCTGGGTGCACACGTTTTAAGTCACTAGCAAGCACATTATGAGCACAGACAGCACATGCTCCTCTACACTGTGCGTTACTTTCCATCATCTGTTGCCATTCAGTGATTATGTTCAACTTGTCCTTGAAGGTGAGGAGAGTTGGAAACTCTGTATTTCTGATAGACAAAGGCTGCACATCCACACTCGAATCGATAGAACACAGTCGTGCATACTCGTGACATTTTGTGAATTGGACAGTGGTTCTCTGAGCACAGTGATTGACTGAAAAAGGAGGAGGCAGCACTGTATGACAACAATCTCGCCTGGAATTTTGCAAATGTTTGAAAACAATAAGATTATACA
>Ga0310811_10007868_pt1 | contig 13667 bp, 8 predicted proteins | sample YCmetagenome_FD_207642 | JGI IMG/M metagenome (GOLD analysis project Ga0310811, IMG submission 207642) | Soil microbial communities from experimental microcosm in Duke University, North Carolina, United States - YC | ecosystem: Engineered > Artificial ecosystem > Soil microcosm > Unclassified ... | reverse complement strand
CCGGGTTCGAATCCCACAGCGGAACACTCGGGGGCAGAGGACCGAATCCCGTATCCGTCACCGCGACACCCGGCTCACGGAACGGCCGCGGAACTCCCGTCACCACGCCATAGAAGCGGCCGTTCGAGGTATTCGTCTCGGTCGTTTCATTCAGCGAAGCATCCGTCCCGCTCGTCGTTGTGAACGAATCGATCGCGACGCGCATTCCTTCAAACCGCGTGAACTGGAAGATCCCGCCCGTCGGCGAATCCATCGCCGCCGTAATCTTCACCGGAGCCGGAAGCGGCCGGCTGGTTCCGATCAGCGTAAACGTCTGCGGCCCATCGATCTCCGTCCCCGGCGTCAGGCTCGTCGTGGGATACGTGCTCACCACGCCCGTTACCTCCACCTCGCTGCCGATCGCAATATACGAGGGCTTCGCCGTCGATCCCGTGTAGACCAGAACGCCCTGCGGGGTCGTCGGATTCGTGCTTGCGTCCTTCGCCTCCAGGTAGAACCCGTTCGACTTCACACCCACCACAATGCCGCTCGTCGTTACAGCCTTGGTGGCATACGGCGAAGGCTTCGCCGACTGAATCTCCTGAATCGAAACCGTCGGAGGCGGTACCGCAACCGTCAGCGCAATGCTCGCGTGCGCCGAGCGCATCTGCTGGTCCATCACCGTCACCGGCAGGCTGAAGCTTCCCGTCGACATCACCGGCGCGCTGTACGAAAAGACATTGTCTCCCGCCACTGCATCGCCGTTCGTTCCGTCATCGAACAGTGTCTGCGTCGCTGAGCCGCCAATCGCGCTCAGGTCCGCCGCCACCGCAATGCCGCTGCTCACTGGCTGCGTCCCCAGAGTCACCGCAACCGTCAGCAGCGTCGAATTCCCCGAGAACACCGTCGAGGGCGTCGCCTGTCCCGTTGCCGCCAGCGGCGTCGGAGCGCCGCATACAAATGGAGTCGAACCCGAGTTGTGCGGTGCCGGGTCCTGTGCCGCAAACTCCATCCCGCTGTTGTTCGTAATCGTGCACACATTCGTGCGGACATCAGCCTTCGTCGTGCTCGGCGCAGGCGCGGGAGAACCCAGTGAGCAGCTCGCCGTCGTCCCGTATCCCACATAGTCCACCACCGTCGGGTCCGACAGATTGCAGGCCGAAGCCAGCTTCGTCGTCGACGACACCAGGGCCACCTTGCCCGCCGTCGCTCCAAACGCAATATTGGTGTCCGCAACATCCGGAGTCACCGGAAGCGCCGCTCCATTCGATCCCGCCGAAGCCGCAATCAGGTAATACTGCCCCGGAGCCAGCGTGATCGTCGCCGGAAGGATCGTCACCGTTGAGATCGTGCTTCCCGTCGCGCTCGCATACTGAATGCTGTAGTTGTTCAGCGTCAGCGTATTGCCCGTCGGGTTGAACAGCTCCACGTAATCCGCATTCAGCACCGCACCGCTGTTGCCGCCGGCCGCGTAGATCTGCGAAAGGATGACGTGAGTGTTGTTCTGGGCAAAACCAGCCCCGCAGAACATCGCCAGGACAAGAAGAAGAGACACCGAGACCGAGAGGTTTCGACGCACAAAGCTGTAGGTGAGCATGCGCCGATCTTAGGCAAATTCTTACCAGAGCAGGTTTAAAAGCCGGTCAATTCTATTAGTTGCAACAACTTGCATAAATCCGACACCCCAAAACCAGCATGCGAAATGCATCCGATCGAACAAGGAAGAGTGATGAATCTCAACGAACCTTCTGCTTTGAGATAAGCCGGAAACCGTGGAGGGGATGAGCGCCTCCCAGAAGTAAGTTCCTCAGGAGGAATCAGATAGCAACTCTCTTCCGGCACAATCTGTTCTAAAATTCGGCGAAGGTTTCGGGTCTATAGGAGATGGGCACAATGTTCTACAACCGCCTCACGAATCGTCGCGAGATGATGAAGTCCACCATGGCACTCTTCGCCGCCGGTCTGCTCGGCAAAGGGATTCCCACGGCGGAAGCGCAAAGCTCGATCCAGAATGTAAACAAGCACTCCAGCCCATCGACGCTCAAGATCACCGACCTCCGCTACACCGTGGTGAAGAAGCCCGGACCAAGCCCATGCCCCATCATTCGTATCGACACCAACCAGGGCATCTATGGGCTCGGCGAAGTGCGTGACGTCGCGAACTATCAGTACGCAATGGTGCTCAAGACCCGCATCCTGGGCGAGAACCCGCTCAACGTCGATTACCTCTTTGAGAAGATCGCGCAGTTCGGCGGCGTCGCGCGTCAGGCGGGCGGCGTCGCCGCCATCGAGATGGCGTTGTGGGACATCGCCGGCAAGGTCTACAGCGCGCCCGTCTACCAGATGCTCGGAGGCAAGTGGCGCGACAAGATTCGTATCTACGCCGACACCCCCGAGGCCGACACCCCGCAGGCCTTCGCGGCCAAGGCCAAAGGCCGTAAGGAGATGGGCCTCACCTGGATCAAGGTGGATATCGGCACCGACGTCCTCAAGGGCCGTCCCGGCATGCTCGTCGAGCCTGCCGACCAGCACAGCATCGAGTACGACAAGCGTCTGCCGCATATGTTTACCGGCAACGAGCTGACAGATAAGGGCATCGACGTCTACTGCGAGTACATGTCGGCCATCCGTGAGGCCATTGGTCCCGACATGCCTCTCTCCACCGATCACCTTGGACATGTCGGCGTGAACTCCATCATCCGCCTCGGTCGTGCCTACGAGAAGTTCAACCTCGAGTGGATGGAGGACGTTATCCCCTGGTGGTACACCGACCTGCTGAAGCAGATCACCGACTCCACAACAACGCCCACCATCACCGGCGAAGATATCTACGAGATCGCAGACTTTGAGAAGCTCTGCAGCACCCACGCCGTCGACAAGATTCATCCCGATCTCGCGACCTCGGGCGGCATTCTGCGCACGCACAAGATCGGTGACATGGCCTACCGGTACGGTGTGCCCATGGCGATGCACTTTGCGGGAACGCCCGTCTCCTGCATGGCCAACGTGCACTGCGCGGCGGCAACGAGGAACTTCCTCGCGCTCGAGAACCACGCGCTCGACGTGCCGTGGTGGCAGGATTTGGTCAACGAGGTCGATAAGCCGATCATCAGGAACGGTTACATCGCAGTGCCGGATACCCCGGGGCTCGGCGTGACGCTCAACGACGAAGTCATGAAGCAGCATCTCGCTCCGGGCGTCGGCTACTTCGAACCAACGCCGATGTGGGACGAAAAACAATCCTTCGACGACCAGACATTCAGCTGAGGAAGCCATTCTGCAAACCAGGCAGCAGGAAACATCGCAAAGCGTTGAAGGTACTTCTCTACGAATAAGACCATTGCCCTAACGCAGAGTTCGACATGGCGCATATTGTACGGAGGTAGCTATTCCCGATAATCTGGCCTACCCCAAGGATGCGATCCATGAAGAAACTCGCGCTGTTCCTGGTAATGAGTGTTGTTTTCGTTTCGGCACAAACCCGAACCCGCAGTGGGCAGTCTGATTCTTCCGCGCAGTCTTCCTCTCCCGTCTTCGCTCGAGGACACGGCTTTCCCGGACGCTCCCGTGGCCCCGAAGGTCCAAGCCCGGTGACCAACCTGTTGACGCTGCTCTACCAGAACGTCAACTCCACCGAAGCCCTGTCGAACGTGCGAAAGATGTGGGAGACCGACCGCTGGTTCGACTTTGCTCACTTTCAGGAGACCGCGAAAACTGTAGCCGACATCATGAAGCAGGCCGGACTCGATGACGTCCAGATCGGCTACGCTCCTGCCGATGGAACCACCCAGGCGGGCTTCTGGACCGAGCCCATGGCGTGGGACGCCCACGTCGGCACGCTCGAAATCGTCTCCCCCAAAGTCCCCGAAGACATGCGCGTGATCGCAGACTATCAGCGCGTCCCTGCTTCGCTCTGCATGTGGAGCGGTCCCACGGCTCCCGGCGGAGTCGAGACCGAGATCGTGCTGGCTCCCAAAGACATCAAGACCGCGGACCTGAAAGGCAAGCTCGTGCTCGGTGGTCGCATGTCCAAGACCGCACTGGCGAAAGCCGGCGCGCTCGGCATGGTTCACGAGAGCGCGACCAACCCGGCGCTGCTGGATGAGCGCGACTGGATCAACTCCTTCGGCGACAACGGCTGGGCCTTCAACAAAGGCAACGCGCCGCTGGTCTGCTTCTCCATCACGCCCCGCTCGCAGCAGTACCTTCATCAACTGCTGGAGCGTGGCCCGGTGAAGGTTCGGGCGAACGTCGATACCCGCTACTACACCGGTCAGTACCCCTACGTCAGCGGAGCGATCCTCGGCACCGACGGCTCCGCAGCTGAAGAGGTCTTCTCGCTTGGCCATATGTACGAGGTAGGCGCTGGCGACAACGACACCGGAGTCTCCTCGATCATCGAAGCCACCGCTACGCTGAATCGGCTGATCAAAGAAGGCAAGCTCCCCAGGCCCAGGCGAACCATTCGCATCCTCGCCATGGGAGAGCGTTACGGTAACCTCGCTTATCTGTATGCCCATCAGGACCGTGTGAAGAAAACCATCGCCGGCATGTGTATCGATTCGCCCGCCGGCTGGCAGAACCTCGCGGGGACGGAATACAACTGGGTGATGAATCCGCAGTCGGCCACCTCGTTTGTCGATGCCTTCGTCCTGCGCCTCGCCAAGGAGTACTACCCCATGGTGGATCGTCCCTTCCACTGGAGCGAGTACAACAGTGGAACCGACAACGATCTCGGAGATCCGATGATCAACATCCCCACCGTGGCTCCGCGCGGCGGCCACGGAATCATCGCTCATCACACCAGCTTCGACACCCCCAATCAGGTCGATCCCGATTCCTTGCGCGACCTCAGCGTCATGAACGCTGCCTACGCCTACTTCATCGCCTCGGCAGGTCCCGACCAGATGCACTGGATGGCGCAGTTGGCCCTTTCGCGCGGTTATGACCAGATCAATGCAGGGACCGAGAATGGACTCGATCAGATCGCCGTGGCCAAGAACGCCGACACTCTCGGCCGCCTGTTGTACTGGGAGACCGCTCGCGTCGACTACAACCTCGCCCGCGAAACCAAGGCGGTGAAGCAGGCCGCCGATCTCCCGCAGGGAATCGCCGGTCTGGACTCTTTCGCCGATTTGCAGAAGAAGCGGATCGAAAACGCCGTGCAGCAGCGCGCCACCGAACTGCATCTTGGAACGATCCAGCCCTCCGCCCCCAAGGTGAATCCTGAGGCGGAAAAGATCGTCGTTCGCCGCAAGAGAATGGGCACCCTCACCCTGGACGATATCCCCGTCGAACAGCGCGAAGGATACCCCGCCAGTTCTTTCTGGGGACCGACCACCGCCGCGCTCTACTGGTGCGACGGAAAGCGCAATCTGGCCGAGATCATCAAGCTGACGGAGCTCGAAATGGGCCAGTCAAACTTCGACTGGGTCGGTTACTTCAAGTTCCTTCAGAAGCATGGCTACGTGGACTTCGTGCAGCAGTGATCGTCGAATATTTCCAATAGAAACAGCCAGTCAAACATTGCTTTACAACAAGGAGGAAGGGCACGAAGTTTGCCCTTCCTCTTTACGTTTTTGCCTTAGCGAAGGCCGCCTGCCGCCTCAATCAGCGAGCCGGTCAGCCATCCCGCATCGTCCGACGCCAGATAGCTCACGACCTCGGCAATGTCCTTGGGCTGGCCGATGCGGCCCAACGGAGTCTGCTGGATCATGCTGTTCAAAAAGTCGGAGCCTTCAACACCCGCAGCCGCTACGCCCTCCGTCTGCACCGGGCCGGGGTTGACGGCGTTCACTCGGATGCCCTTGGGGCCAAGTTCCTTCGCCAGCACGCGGGTAATCGTATCGACCGCGCCCTTCGTTCCGGAGTAAATGCTGGTCGCCGGAACCGGCATCTGGCTTGCAACCGAACCAATGTTGATGATGCTGCCTCCGCTCGAGGGGAACAGTGCCAAAGCTGCCTTCGTGGACAGCAGAAGACCCTTCACATTGGTATTGAACATGCGATCGATCTCAGACTCTTCGATCTCTTCCAAAGCAGCAAACGCGTACACGCCCGCGTTGTTCACCAGAATGTCGACCTTGCCAAACGCCTTCTTGGTCTCGGCAAAGATCGTCGCAATCTCAGCTGCCTTGGCTACGCTTCCGCCAACGGCAACTGCATTTCCGCCCGCTGCCTTGATCTCGGCAACCACCTTGTCGGCGCCTTCCTTGCTGGAGGCATAGTTCACCACCACGGAGGCACCCTGTGCCGCCAGCTCTTTTGCAATGCCTGCGCCAATACCCTTCGACGCTCCCGTAACCACTGCGACCTTACCCTTAAGCTTGCTCATACATCACCTCTCGATATTTCGATGTCGGTCGAATATTTCGACGAACATCGAAATAGATGATCGGATCGCGCCGATGGATTCAGCCGTCCAAAAAAGGATTGATCGAGAAGAGATTTACAGCGAAGAAAGACGTCTCAGATACGCATCCCAGACCCCGCGCTGCAGGATCAGATTGCCGCAGCGGCCTTCCCGCTCCACCTGGATCAGACCCGCTTCCGCCAGCTCTTTGATGTGATGAGAGATCGTCGCAGGACTGATGACGTTATGCTCCTGCAGATTGGAACAGGCCAGCGGACCGGCTTGAAAGGCTGCGACCTGCTGCAGAATGGCAAACCGGCGCGGATCGGCAACAGCTTTGCTGATGGCCAGAAACTGCTCGTCCGAGAGCGCTTCCGCTTTCTTTACCGCAACCGGTTTTGTTTCACTTCGTGGCATGCTTCCTTATGCAAGATGACGGGACGAGGACTTTCGATGCTCTTTCGCCAATTCTAAATTTTGTCGACGTCTTACATTTGCTACGGCTAGACAAGCCTTCGGAAGCAGCATCCCCAACACGCCAATCGCACACAGCCGGATCGATTAGCACCATTCCTCGGCTGTAACAAGCCGCCTGCCATCTGCTACCATGCCCGCCATGAATAAACTTGCGCCATTCCTCTGGTTCAACGACAACGCAGAAGAGGCCGCCGAGTTCTACCTGAGCGTCTTCCCCCACGCACGCAAACTCGGCGAGCTGCGCTCCAAAGGCGTCGGCCCCTGGCCCGCGGGCAAGATCGCCACCATCTCGATCGAGCTGGAAGGGCAGGAGATGGTCTTTCTCAACGGCGGTCCCTCGCAACAGCTCAACCCCGCCTTCTCCTACTTCGTCCGTTGCGACTCACAGCAGGAGATCGATACCTACTGGGACAAGTTGATGGAAGGCGGCGGCAAACCCATGGCCTGCAGCTGGCTCACAGACCGCTTCGGCCTCTGCTGGCAGATCGTGCCGCGCAACATCGACGAATTGATCCGTCACCCCAAAGCCATGGAAGCCATGATGGGGATGATCAAACTGGATCTCGCCACACTGGAAGCCGCCGCGCGCGACTGATCGCTACGATCATTTAAAACTCCGGCTATCGGCAGGAACGTTACACTCAACGGGTGAAAATGAAGATTCTGTTTGTACCTATCCTCTTGACCGCATTGGCCTCGACCGTCACCGCGCAAGACGTCAAAGAGTTTCTCGGCCGTTGGGACATGACCGTGACCCCCGCCACCGGCAAACCTTATCCGCAATGGATCGAGCTCACCGAGAACGACGGCAAGATAGAAGGCCGCGTTCAGCCGAAGGGCGGCGCGTGGCACCCAATCACTGACGCCCACATCGAGTCGGGCAAACTGATCGTGACCGTGGGCCAAGCCGGTCCCGATTCAGCAAAGAGCACGGAGATCAGCTGGGAGCTCACATCCCCCAGCGCAGGCAAGCTGACAGGCATCGAAAAGCGCGGCGACGTCGCCGGCCCGTCGCTCGCCGGCGTAAAGGCGCCTTCACTGGATCGTCCTATGCCGAAAAAGTGGACTAGCCCCAGGCCCATCTTCGACGGCAAAGATCTTAAAGGTTGGGAACCGATAGGAAATGTCGCGAACAGCAAATGGGTGGCTCGCGATGGCGAGCTGGTGAATGACAACCCCGAAGTGCCCGGTCAACAAACCCACGGGGCTGCCAACATCATGACCACCGAAAAGTTCCAGGACTTCAAGCTGCACATTGAAGTGAACTGCCCGGAAGGTGGCAACAGCGGCATCTATCTGCGAGGTCGTTACGAGTTGCAGGTGGGAACCGAAGGCGGCAAGCTTCCGTCGCATGAGATGGGTGCGATCTACAGCTGGTATCCGCCGCCTGCGAGCTCGAAAAATGATCTCGGAAAATGGACGACCTACGACGTCACTCTGGTCGGAAGACACGTCACCGTTTTGCGCGATGGCAAGATGTACCACGACAACGTCGAGCTTCCCGGCCCCACCGGCGGTGCCCTCGACAGCAATGAGGCCGAGCCGGGGCCGTTCTACCTCCAGGGAGATCACCACGGCGTCATCCGTTACCGCAACATCACCATCTCCGTTCCGAAAAACTAAGGTCTGTTTTGAGCCGCGTGCAACTTTCAGAAGAACCTCCGAGACCCCCGCGAAAGCATCGCGGGGCGGCGGTTCCTCATCAAAATGCGAATGTCAACCCAAACCGTGACTCGCGCGATCGAATCCGACACTCCACCCAGTCTCATCTACTCCAAATTGGCAGATGCCTCTCTGATTCCCCAGTGGGCGCCTGTCTTCGCAGATAGAGTCGAGCCTGCCCATGGAAACTCGTTCCGAGTGACAAAAGGCAACGAGACCTTCCATCTGGATGTTCTCTTGAATGAAGCAAGCCTGACGGTCGATTACCTGCGAAGTATGGCAAATGGAAAACGAGGCGGAGCCTACATTCGCGTCATGCCCAGACCCATTAGCGGAAGCGTGATCACCATGACGGTGCCGGTCGCTCCCACGACCACGCCAGCAGAAGTTGCTACGGTTTTGGAACAGGAACTTCAGGCACTTCTCAAATTAGCTGACTGATTTGCCCTGAAGTTCAGCTGGTCTCCCCGTACCGGAATCTGTCAAGACCTGTTCTGGCTAAACATAGGAAAATAAACCACTTCTATCTGCCATCCAGTTTCCGCTGGATTGCTAAAATTAAAGAGAGTCATAGAAGACAAATCCCCGGTCAAGGCCGGGGATTCTTCTTTTAACTCATTCTATGCAATCACTTGGGGCCAAAATATTGATTTTGAATAACTTGCAAACGAAGTACGAGCCTAAGTCCAATGCAATGAATACTTTGTGCAAGATTGGTGGGGGGTGGGGGTGTCAATCCACCCGGCAGATCAGGCACTTCAGGTAGGCCGTCTCCGGCAGGGTCAGCACCTCCGGGTGGTCCGGCGCAGCCCCGCGCACCTCCAGAACCTGCACTCGCCTCCGTGCGTCTGCAGCCGCAGCCCCCACAACCCCGGTAAACTCCTCCCGGCCCACGTGGTGCGAGCACGAGCAGGTCACCAGCGTCCCGCCCGGACGCAGCATCTTCATCGCTCGCAGATTCATCTCCTTGTACCCGCGCAGCGCACCCTCGACCGCCCGTTTCGACTTCGCGAACGCCGGCGGATCAAGCACGATCGTGTCGAACCTCTGTCCTGTCGATTCATACTCCCGCAGCAGATCGAAGGCGTCGGCCTCGATCCAGTCAACCTCAGCCTTCAGGCCCGGATTCAGCGCCAGGTTCCGGTCCGCCACCTCCAGAGCCGCACGGCTCACGTCAACACCTGTCACCCGCTCGCACCCCTTCGCCAGGTGCAGCGCAAACCCGCCCTGGTAGGTGCATATGTCGAGTCCAGCGCCCCGAGCGTAACGAGAGGCCGCAGCATAGTTCAGCCGCTGATCGAGAAACGCTCCTGTCTTCTGTCCCGAGGAGGCGTCGTAATGAAATCGCGTGCCGTTGATCGTAAACACCGTCGTCAGCCGTGCTCCGCTGCCGCCCAGCAGAGGCTCCGCAGGAGGCGCTGACAGCTCCTCTAACTCGCGGATCTTCGCATCGGGCCGCTCCACAATCGTCGTGATCGAGCTGCCCAGCCGCTCGCGAATCGCCGCCGTCAGCACCCCGCGCACATCCTCCTGCGCCGTGCCCTGCGTCAGCAGTTGCAGAATCACAAGGTCGTTATAGCGATCCGCTACGATCCCCGGCAACGCGTCCGCCTCGGCAAAGATCAGCCTGCAGGAATGGTCATTCGCCGAGGCCGGTGCAAGCTCCTCACGGAGAGAAAGCGCGGCGATCACGCGGTCGCGCACATCGTTCAGGTACGCCTCACGCGTCAGCTTCGCCTCACCGCTCACTAGCCGCACGGCAATCTGCGAAGCCGTGCTGTACAGGCCTGAGCCCAGCGGAATCCCGCGGCCATCCGCGAGGGTCACCAGCGAACCCGCCGCAATCTCCGTCTCGCCCTCGCGCGGAATCAGCGCCTCGACATCGGAGCGATAGACCCAGAGATGCCCCGCTCGCAGACGGTCCGCCGCCCGCCGCGCCACCACAACCGCCGGTCCATGCTCCTGCCCCGGCAACACCTCAGCAACCCGCTCTCGCTTCTCTCTGGCCATCTGTTAATGGTCGCACACAGCAGCGCGCCGCAGAACGCGACGGTTGATAGCATCAGAGTTGAGGACCTGAGTGCATACCGTAGATGTCGTTGTTCTGGGAGCAGGCGCCGCCGGGCTGATGAGCTCCATCGAAGCAGGCCGCCGTGGACGCCGAGTCGTTCTCCTCGACCACGCCGAGCGCATCGGCAAAAAGATTCTCATCTCCGGCGGGGGACGCTGCAACTTCACCAACATTCATTGCCGCCCCGAGAGCTTCCTCTCCCAGAACCCTCACTTCGCAAAGTCTGCTCTGGCCCGCTTCACCCCCTCCGACATCCTCGCGCTGGTCGAAAAACACAAAATTCCTTATCACGAAAAGACGCTCGGCCAGCTCTTCTGCGACCGCTCCGCGCAGGACATCGTCACCATGCTCGAGCGCGAGTGCCGCGACGCGAACGTCCGCATCCTGACCGGAGTGAAGATCGAGCGCCTCGACGACCACTCCACCGCACAAACCCGCCGCTTCCACATCGAAACCTCCGCCGGAATCTTCCAGGCCGAATCGGTGATTGTCGCCACCGGAGGACTCTCCATCCCGAAGATGGGAGCGACCGATCTCGGCTACCGCATCGCCGAACAGTTCGGCCTCGCGATCGTCGCCTGCCGACCCGCCCTCGTCCCCCTCGTCTTCAACTCCGAAGACCGCGAGCGATGGTGCGATCTCTCCGGCCTCTCCACCGAGGTCATCGCCGCCGCAAGCTCGAAGCGCCCCGTACGCTTCCGCGAGAAGATGCTCATCACGCATCGCGGCCTCAGCGGTCCGGCGATCCTGCAGGCCTCCTCTTACTGGCAACCCGGCGAGCCGATCGAGCTCGACCTCGCCCCCGAACAACAACCGCTCGCTCCCCTCTTCACCCGCAACGCGCGGCGCGACACCGCTTCTGCAACCGCGGCACTCCGATCCGTCCTGCCCGCAAGACTGGCCGAGCGATGGCTCACCGTTCATCCGCCCGCAGGCTGGAACAACACCGCGCTCGAGCACTTCGAGCAGGACCTCCACACTTGGCGCATCACACCCGCCGGAACCGAAGGCTACGCGAAGGCCGAGGTCACGGCAGGCGGCGTCGATACCGCCGAACTCGACGCCAGAACGATGGAGAGCCGCAAGGTTCCGGGGCTCTACTTCATCGGAGAAGTGGTCGATGTCACCGGATGGCTGGGAGGCTATAACTTCCAATGGGCCTGGGCCTCCGGGGCCAGCGCCGGCCGCTTCGCATAACCTACTGAACGACGAGCGTAAGGTCCACAGTCTGGGTAAGCCCTGCGCTCGAAGCTGTGACCTTGATCCCGTAGCTTCCCGTCGGCGTGATCGCGCCCACGCCGCCGCCCGACCCCGGCCCCCCGGAGGAGGGAATCATTCGCCCGGCACCGCATCCATTCGCAAGCACCAGGAGGCAGATGAGAGCCACAGTCATTCGCCTTCGCCGGACCGCGAAGAGTCCAACCGGCAGCAGGAACACGCCCCAGAAGATCTGGTTTGAAGGATGGACACGTGAAGAGAGCTGCGGTACGCCGGTCAACACTGTAACGGACACTGTTGTTGCATTGCCGTCCAAAGTCAGACTTGAAGGCGTGATGTTGCAGGTCGAGTTCGCCGGAGCGCCCGAACAGGTGAGACTCACCTTCGTGCCTGCTACCGCAGGGCCCGAGCGGAAGAGCAGGGGAAAGACGGCGTTTTGGCCGCTTGAGGTGGTGACCGAGGACGGCCCGTTCGTGGACAGCGTGAAGGATACTCCCGCGCCGGTCAACGGCAGCGTCTGCGGTGAGTTGATCGCGCTGTCGGTGATTGCCAGAGTTCCCTGCCGTGCTCCACCTGCAGTGGGTTTAAACATGACCTGCATCGTGCAGGCAGAGTTTACTGCGAGCGTATCGCCGCAATGGTTGCTGCCTGGGGCGATTGCGAAATCTCCACTCAGGGCAATGGTGTCGACTGAGAGCGGGATTCCCCCATTGTTGGTCAGGGTGACTGTCTGGGCAGCAGAGGTCAGGCCGACTCCGGTCGGAGAGAAGCTCATACCGAAGAGGGGCGATAACGAAACTCCTGAAGGGGCAAGTCCTGTGCCGCTTAGCGACACGCTCTGTGAGCGGAACTCGTCGGAGACAACGAGTGCGCCGGTCGCTGTTCCCAGGACGGTAGGTTGGAAGATTACGCCAATCGAGCAGGTCGAATGTCCAGCTAAAGAATTGCCGCAGGAATTGACTGCGACAAAATCGCCTGTCGTGTGAGCCGCAATCAAAGTGAGTGAGGCATCGCCTGTATTCGTCAACGTCACTCGCTGGACAGAGCTGGAGGTTCCCAGAGGCTGGGGCCCAAACGACAGAGCCGCGGGCGCCAGGGCATCGGTCGCGGGCAAAACTCCCGTCCCGGCGAGAGCGCCGGTCAGGGCATGATCCTCTGCTGCGATCGTGAGGGTACCTTCGCGGGAGCCGGATGCGGTGGGGGTGAAAGTAATTCCGACCGTGCATCCGCTGTTGGCCTTAAGGCTGGAGGTACAGGTGTTCGCGGAGAGATGAAAGTCACCGCTCACCGCTGGCGCTCCAAGACTCACCTGAGAGCCGCCGGTGTTGGAGATCGTGATGTTTTGTGCAGCGCTGGTGGCGTTCACGTTGGTTGCGCCAAAGCTAAGGAACAGGGGCGTTAGTACGACAGAGCCGCCAGGTGTGCCTTTTCCGCTCAGTGCTACCGTCGCCTGTCCACCGCTTACATTACCGAAGATGGTCATCGTTGCGCTGCGATCTCCTGTTGCTGCCGGACCGAAGCGTACTGCGACGGCGCACGTCTGCCCTGGCTCGATGGAAGCACTCACGCAGTTATCCGTCTCGAAGAACTCCGCCTGTGGGCCTAGCGGTAGTTGCGCAAGGCTGATGTCGATTCTGCTGATCGTAAGCGGAGCATTGCCTGTATTCGTCACCACGACGCTCTTCGATTCGCTCGGTGTACCCACAGCCTGTTCGGCGAAGCTTAGCGTTGTGGGATTGAGTGAGATCGCCGGTTGAGCAGGCAGGGTCGCTGTCAGCAATGGAATCTGCCACACTCCCCTGCCATAGGTGGCGGCGCGCAGCAGCCCCGTGCGGCCATCGCCCGTAGCCATTGCAGGAGCCGCAACAAGCTGAGTGACCGGAGCATTCGGCAGACTGGAGCCATACA
>Ga0310811_10007867_pt1 | contig 13667 bp, 10 predicted proteins | sample YCmetagenome_FD_207642 | JGI IMG/M metagenome (GOLD analysis project Ga0310811, IMG submission 207642) | Soil microbial communities from experimental microcosm in Duke University, North Carolina, United States - YC | ecosystem: Engineered > Artificial ecosystem > Soil microcosm > Unclassified ... | reverse complement strand
GGAAAACTTATTTGCGCTCGGATGAAATTGCTGAACTGCCGGACTGGTATAAACGGCATTGGAATTTGCTGCTATTTGATCAGCTTTTGTGGCGGCAGGCGTTAAGACATTAGGAGCCATTTTAGGCAACGTAATAGCTTCATCAATAAGCTCAGGGGTTCCAACAGATAAAAGCCCTTGTTGTTGTTGGGTTATGCTCTTATTAGTTAACTTAGGTCCAGGTATCGTGTTATCAGGGATATTCAATTTTGGATAAGGAATTGTTGTATCCGGAATATTTAATTTTGAGTAAAGGATTGCCCCGTCAGGGACATTGATTATTGCGTAGGGGATATCCTGTCCCTGAAAATTCATCTTTGAATATGGGATGCTATTGTCTGGTATTTTTGGGGGTGTGACGCCGCCGTTAGCAATCTGCGCGGGGCCAACGCTCAAAGGGACAAGTTTTGTGGCTGGCATGGACTGGTCAAGGATGTAATTAGGCGAAACTTTTGTTAAAACCTGGTTACCATTCCCATCCGAACCAACCAAAGTAAAAGCATTGTTTGGGTCTTGTATTCCCGGGATTATGCCAGCCACCAGGTTTTCAATTTTCATGTCAAGCTGGTTATCCCTATCCAGTGCGGCGTTAGCATCATCTTCAAACATTTGGTCTGTTATGGGGGATTTTTCCACCCGCGTACGTATCCTAAATTTACTATCATTTGGAAGCGGCTTGTTTTCATAAGGGGAATCTGGACGGGTAAAATTGCTTAAAGCCATTTCTATCTCTCATTAATGCCAAACAGGCGTATTTTCTTAAAAGACAGGGGGCCATCCATCGTCTGTCCTATGATGCTCAAGTAAAAGGTGGAACTCAGGAAATGCAGCCTATCGTTCGGGAACCTGTAGGGTTCATCAAGCCTCATTCCAGGGGTTTCTGAATTCACATCAAGGCCCTGAGCAAGGTTAACTGTTCCCAAAAGGTCTCCTTTAAAATCAAACTTGTAAGAACCTTCCAGCCTGAATGTTTTACTTAAATCTCCATTAATTACTATATTAACATAATTCTTTTTATTAACAACTACACTTGATGAATATTCTGATTGTACTTCATATCTTTTATTAGACCATCTTCTTTTACTTTTAATTGGCCACGTAATAGCGTAATCAATGGGATTATTGCCGTCATTGTCGCCATACTTAACCTCATCCTCATTACCGTCAGCGTATTGAAAAATCTTGTCATTTATGCCGAGGAAAAGTGAACGTTCATCAGATGTGTAGGCAGTAGCCTTCTGAAAATCTTCAGAAAATACCGACCAGGCGTAAAGCTTCGTATCGTACTTGCAAACAAGGAGATCATTGAACCCAATCTTGAAGCCACAAAAGACGCCAGCATCATATTTAAACGCGCGGCAATAACGGTAGGCATAGTTGGAGTTTGCCATTGACTTGATAAATTGCCTGATCAAGGGGTCAATGGCCCCGAAACTGCTGGCCGCTGCCTGTTTAGCCACATTAAGAGTGCTGAGGGAGTTACATCCATTTTGGCTTATGAAATAAACATCATTGGGGAGTTCAACGAGTAAATCCCCATGCGATACCCCAACAGGAAGGACGGATGAAAACTGAAGGGCATTGGCCGATTGTAAATTAATGGGGTCATTGCCTTGCCATACCTGCGTCCGGTTGCGCCCCATGAAAACAAGGTAATTATTAAGGGTGCAGATTGCCTCAAGATTGTCAGCAATGCCATGTTTCCCTGATATATCAAAGCTTGGCACGGTCTTGGTCGTTTCATTGAAAAACCTGAAACCGTTCGCATCTTCACTTGTCGTGTAGGGATAATAGAACCTTAAAGCTTCATACGGGTCACGGTAAGCATGTCTTACAACACCTGGGCCAAGGGCGTACAACCTATCATGCGCCGCCTTTAGATAACTGAATGGGGGCGGCGAATCCAGGTAGAACAATTCAATCCTGTTGTTTCCTCCAAAGTCGGGAAGGTTTTCATTGGTGGTGATAGTAACAAGCCCGTCAACGACAGTTATGGAGGCAATGCTCAGTATGGAAGGTACCTGGTCAATGGAGAGCTTGATGCTGTTTCCTGCAAAGTATTTTGCTTCATCAAACACAGGGTTGGACGTAAAGGAAAAATGCGTGTTATCTATCCGGTTAAAGGTTTGGGCGAACTCCTTGACATACTCCACATAGACTGCCAAATTTGTCCCGTCCCAGGTCATGATTTTATTAACGCCGTTACATATCCAAAATTTCCCGTCGATAAAATCTCCCCTGGGCGTGCATGATGCTGACAGGTTTTCTATTTTCTGGTTATTTCCAGGCAAAACAGAATTGGTCGCATGGTCGTAGACATCCAGAACGCCGGACGGATAACTTATGCTGACAAGTTCAGGCGTAGAGGATTGATAACGTAAGGAAACCGTGTCAACGCCCGTAAATTCAGGGACAGTGTTTTCATTAAAGACAAGATCAAGAAAACCATTATTTTCAGTGATAGAGTTAATGGTCAGATCATGAATAACATCATTAACAATAAGCTTAATGGCCTGGTTAACCCGATAAAAAAGGTTGAAATCAAACCCTTCAGGAATGGAAAACCGGATTGAGCTATGGCTCACATATTCTATGGTTTCTGCTTGTTGCTGAATAAAAAAATCTTCCAGGTCGTCCGAAAAAGAATTGTTACCCAACTCTATGAGGAGGTGGTTGTCTTCAGTTTGTACGCTAATGACAAAATAATAAGCGGTGGGCGAAAGGCCGTTAGGGGTACTGTAATTCAAGGCAATATAGGTATCGGGTACAATATTGCTTGCATCCTGGTTGGTAACCGTAATGTGGTTCACGTCAGGAATGCTCAGGTTAATGCTATTATTGGGGAGTGGCTTATAAACCTGTCCATACCTTATTGTCTGGCGGCTTCCGGTAGCAGTCCTGTACAAGAATTCATTAATGATCTGGTAATTGGTATCGTTCTGGTCAAAAGTCAGATGGGTACCGAAACGTACTTTTGATTCACCAACTTTGTCTGTGATCATGTTCAATAAATAATAGCAGTATTTCCTTTCATCCAGAATTGCGTCGGAAATATCCTGGTTCATCCCTGCCGCTGGAGGGTAAAGGATGATCTGGTCATAAGCGCTTTCGGAAATCATCAGACGGCGCTATAACTTGAATAGAAAGTCTGGCCGCTCAAGGCCCGCATATAGGAAGCGAGTTCAGTCCCCCCTTTCTCGAAACGGGATTTGGCGTCTGCCATTTTTAAACTGTCTTTAAAACCTGTTTCGGATTGGAATAGGTAATAAGATGTCCCATCAATAAGGAGGGATTGGTAAAGGTCAGGGATATATATGCCGTCCTCTGTGGTGTCAATTGTCATCCGTTGGGGATTGGGAACATAGAAAACGCCAATCTGCCCTGTGTACAATGGATAAACGTTGAGCTTTGCACTGTCATAATACCAGCAGTCCGGGTAAGTGGACGCTTTGTCAGAAAGTTCTGGGTTGAGCTTCATAAGAGCGTCAATATTGGCGCGTTTTAATTGAACCTTTACGCTGGGAACGTAAACAGACCTTATGCTGAATATTTTTTGGGAAGGATTGTCCACGACGCCATCTGTACAATCCAGTGTTTCACGAATCTTGGGGAGAAGGGGATTTGTTAAAGCGGTGACCCTCAACAATTCAAAATAAGCCTGGTTGAGGAACCTTAAAAAGATAGGGATATCACTGTCGCTTGGCTGGTCAAGGCCAATGCTCATATTAGAGACGGTTGTAATGATATCCCTAGCGTCCATAAGAGCGTAAAAAGCCGCTTGTAAAAACGGCTTCCCCTGTTAGGTATTGCCAAGGGCGACAGAGTAAAAGACAGTATCACCTGCTGCGATCATGGTTGACGCATCGTCTCCCTGGTCGAGAAGATATAACCTGGCTTCACCATCCCTGCTGTTATCAATTCCGAACACAAGCTGTGAAAAATGGTCGGCTGTTCCCGTAACAAATGCCCTGAAATTAATATTTGCATTTGCATGGGTAGGCGTTGCGTTTTTGACAAGCCATGCCGCTACAACTTCCTGGATAGGCGGCCCATAAAACTTGGCCAGCAAAAAGCCAGTCGTTGGGTTTGAGGTTGTGTCCCCTGTTTGGCCTGCGCCTGTCCCGATCTCTGGTGCAATAAAAGTATGTTTGTGGATATAAGAGGCAAAATCATACCCCGCACTGACGACTGGTCCTACCGTTAAGTCAATAGCCGCAGGGTTGGTATTGTTCTTGAATTCCGTATATCGAATAACTGCTACCATGTTAAATTCCTTTCCTTAAGCTATTCTGGTGAAATAATGGATGATGCCATTTTCAATGAGCGTTGATTCATCTTCATAAGAAGGGAATTTAAGGGCCTTTTGGCCACGAATCTCGTGGAGGGCCATTTCAACGTTTGTGTCATGGTCAGAATATTCCGTTGTCATCCATGGCATTCCGCGGAAGATAGCCCCAAAAGCTTGCGCCCCGCAGAATAGGTTCCATGCGGCTGTCTTCCCGTTCGCCGTAACACGGAAATCGCCAAGCTCAGGAACTTCGTAGACAAGAACGTCATCAATCCTCATGCGGAATGGAGCGCCGCGTAACAAGGAAGGCTGGTCAGATGCTTCGAGGACGCCACGGGCTACCTGGTTCTGGATTTGCGGATCTTTGGCTATTTTCCGATAAGCCGCGGGGTCTAAAAACAGGATATATTTTGGATCGGCAAAACCGTCTTTCATTTCCATCTCATAAGGCGAGATTACCTTTTCAGCGCGGTAAGCTCCCTTACCACCGTTACGGGCAATATCCCTCATAAATAGGATATCATCGACATTTCCGCCGCTGGCGGTATAATCGGCATTTCCCATAGCGCCTACAGCTGTATCAATGCTTGCATTATAAGCGGCTCCAGAATACAAAGCGCGGTTGTCTACAGGGCCTCCGGTTCTGTCAGGGTAATTGTCAAACGTGGCTGACTTTAGGATTTCATAAATCCAGTTTCGCTTTTGGAGCCTTTGCAAGGCTGGCCTTAATTCACCGAATACGTCTACAGGCGTGTAAAGCTTGGTAAGCTGTATACCCCTTAAGCGGGCAGGCCATGCATATTTGGTAACCTCTACCCTGTCATCGTAAAACTTCAGGTTTTGGCCCTTACCGGAAATCTGATCATAGCCTTTAATGGGGTTTTTATAATCAAGTTCTCGGAAAACAGTAAAATTGGATGTGGGGCCTGAGCCGTTGTCCTTATCTGTTACCTGGATAACGCTGAGCTCAGTTTTGCCCATGAACTTAAAAAGTGGACTGGCCGCAATGATTTCCCGGAAAAATTTGGCGCGGACGTCTTTTGGGATTAAATCTTGGTCATAAGCATTGGGGGAAAGGGGAGAATATTCTGCCATTTTGTACCTTCAAAGTGTAAAAAATTAAACACAGACCCGTAAAAACCTTTACAGATCAATTATTTATTCTTTACATACTCGGGAAGGTACGCCTTGCAGCTTGAGGGGAAGACTGTGGGTCGACCTCAAGGCAAGGTTTCACGCCTTGCATGTTCAGACAGGCTTCAGGAAGCGCCCTCCAGGGAGGGGAAGAAACCCGAAGCTTTTAACGTTGTGAAAACAAGCTGTCCAATATGGATGATGTGCTTTCGTTTCCACTACTATCGGATTTTGAGTCCCCCCTGCTGCCTGTCGGCAAATTCATGGGAGGCTTTTTATCAAAATCCTCATATTTCCTCTTATACTTTTCTACTTCTTTATTTGCCTTGTCAAGCTTTTTATTTAAATCTTCATTTATTTCTAACATTTTTTTCTTGTAATTTCTAACACTTCCAGCGCTATATACTTCGTCGAATACTTCATCATTATATTTTTTACCTATTTCTATGAGTTTCCGCGCATAAGAAGAAGGCGTAGACTCGATATCGGCAAACTCATCGAGTATGTCCTGGATTTCCTGTGAGGATGTAGAATCCCTCAAGAGTTGCTGAAAGGCATACGTGTATTGGTCAATTTTCTTGGGGTCATCGGCATACTCGCGCATGTGGTTAATGCCTTCGTCCCATATCCTGGAATATTTGATAAGCAAAGGCTCGTCTTCAGGGGAAAGCTCTTCATGCTTTGTGTGGTCAAGCAACCCATTTGCTTCATCTTCTGTAAGGACGCCATCATCGATATACTTTTTTACGGCTTTCTCATAAGAGGACAGCTTTTTGCTAAGGTCAGTGCCCCATTTTTGGGAATCCTTATAGCGGCGGTCAGACTTTTCCCGGTCTGCCTCAGACTTTTCAAATTCGGCTTTATAATCTTTTTCTTGTGATTTTTCTTCTGGCTCAGGACTTTCCTCAGCTACGTCTTTTTCTTCAACGGACGCGTTGCTTTCTGTCTGTTTCTTCTCTTCCTTGGCATTAACCTTTTCGGGTTTGTTAGTTTCTTTCTTCACAGGTGCCCCCTCTCCTTCTGGAGGAACCATCCCGTCATCTTTCTGGGCGTTAAAAGGGTCTTCCCTGTTGCCAAACAGATCGCCAAGCACATCGTTATCACCATTGCCTTGCGCTTGCTCAACAGTATTATTTTTCTCAGACATCGTAATTTATTACCTCCGTAAGTTCTAAAGATGACACATGGCTATCAAATCGGTCTCCCGAAAAGCTTGAATTAGCGTATACAAGGTCTCCTGGTTGCATGATAAGTACACTTCCCTTGAGTAAATCCCTTGTTTCGTATGGCGCAAAGACCTGATTCTGATATAGCTGGGGACTAATGACATTGTCTCCCCTTTCCTCCAACGTATTAAGGCTCACAAAAATTTCCTTATTCGTCGTGTTACAGATAAAAATGCTATGAACAAAGGAAGCGTTATCAAAGCCATAGATTAACTGCGGCGTGCTATCAATTTGCCGCGTGGAAACTTTTCTGGGACGCGCCGGAGGGAGGTTGTTAGCCATTTATTTCGACTGGGCTTCCTCTTCGGAAGCATCCCTAAGTTTCTCCAAGACTTTCTCAGAAGCCCTATTGACCTTAACAACATTTTTTCGGACATAGGCTATAGCGTCCTTGTACTCTTGTGTGTCTTTATCTTGCACATTCATCAATTGCTCAATAAACCCAGGCTTAATAAATTGGGAAGAGATATTGATTTTGGCAAATTCGTCTAATAAGTCTGTGTCAGGGAATTGTCCGTATTCAAGCATTTATATTCTCCTTATATACTTTGTACTATTTGAACATACACAAACGATATTATACTTTTCAATATATAATGCATTATGTTGAACCAATAATTAAATAATTCCATATATAGGTATTAGGAAGGGGAATTGTTAATCCGGTAATAATCAATTGGAATTGTGTTGTAGAAGTTTTCTGCATAACAAGATTGCCGGTTAAAGTTGCGGCATTTGGGTTTTCCGCACTAAAAATAACAGAATAATTGGTATTGGGCATTGCAGACGCTAAAGTAAATATAACCCATGTACCTGTGCCACCGCCTGCTGTCGTCGTTATTGAAAATTGACCCGCCATCTCACATCCACTCATGGAAGCGGTAGCACCTGCCCCTGCATTTGCACTCAATGTAAAGGTAGGTGTATTGCCATTTCCAAGTAACCTTTTACTTCTAAATGTGCCATTGCAATCACCATCATAAAGGGGGGCCACAGCCGATGCCCCAAATCCCAATCCAGAAGCATTGACAACCCATTTCGTTGCAGTTCCCGTTCTGTCAATGAAAGCTGCTGTTGCTGAATTTGTTGCGCTTAATTCGTAAAGACGGCCAGTCCCCCCCGTACAATTAATTTCTATTTTTGCTGCATTACTTGAGCTTTGTGCTCGTATAACACTGTCCTCTCCTGAGACATTCTGTACACCTCCCTCAAGATGCATACGAGCAGCAGGAGCACCAGTAGCCCCTAAATGAATACTGCTTGCTAAAGAGACCGTAACTGCTCCTGTGGAAGAGCTTACACTAATTTGGTTAGGGGTTGGCGTAAGGGATGTGACAAAATTAGAAGCGGTTGTTTGAAATGCAGGAACCCCTGAGCTATTTGTCATCAAGGTAGCATTATTAGCCGCAGTAAGTCCCGTAATCACATTAGCAGCAGAGGAATAAAGAAGCTGGTTAATCGTGGTGCTTACTGGATATGTAGCAGATGACCAGGCGGGTATTGCGCCATTTCCCGACATGAATACCTTGTTAGAAGTAGTAGGCGCCAAGAGCGCTAATGCGCTGGAAGTCGAATAAGGTATAGCGCCCGCAGATGCTGTTAAATTTGCTCCACTACCTCCAAATTGCATAGGGATTATGCTTCCATTCCAGACGCCAGTAGTTATTGTACCAAGGGAGGTGATGTTACCTTGAACCGCTGATGGTAATGCGGAGGCGACAGAAGGAACACCCGAAGCATTGGTTGCCACTACACCATTGTTAGCCGTAGGCAACCCAACAATAGTATTATTTGCAGAAGAATATAAAAGTTGATTGATGGTAGTGCTGACCGGATAAGCCGCATTAGACCAAGTGGGGGCGCTTAAATTACCTGATAAAAGTGCCCTAAAAGATTGTGCTACTCCTGGTAAGATGGCTAAAGATGTTGCCGTAGAATAAACAATGCCGCCATTGGAAGCCGTTAAAGCTGCATTCGTCCCACCAAAAGGAAGATCTAATATATCGCCTTGCCAGGTTCCTGTTGTGATAGTCCCAACTGTATTGATAGTTTGTGATCCAATGTCTATGGAAGTATTTGTAACCATGTTAAAACCTCTTTTATAAATTTAAAATATAAGTATTGACCCAGAAGAATTACTAACAATAAACATTGGACCACCAGAATCTATGCATTTTATTGTGATACAATTATATTGATTGGTGCTTTGCAAATAACCGCTACCAGCAAAAGTAGATTGGGAATTAAAGAAAATTTTTGAAAAAGGGGAACCTGCCGGTAAAACTATTTTCCATCCACCACTTGAACCGCCTACTACAATAAAAGTATCCCCTTGAGCGGCGCCTACTGGTAAAGAAAGGGTGACAAGCGTTGAACCATTGTTAATGAAATATTGTGCGCCTGCTACCATAGTGACGGTAGAAGTATTTTGATTGACAATTATAGCTTCTTGGGGATTCTTCCATACACCGATCGCCCCTGGGCCAACAGATGTAAAAACTTGACCAAAATCACCTGTGCCTACGGCATTTTGAAAATTTCCTGTTGATGTAGAACCTGCGCAAATAAGGGAATAAGGAGTAAAGCTCGTTTTCCCTGTTCCCCCAAAGGGAACAGTATGAGCAGTAGCATTCCACGTCCCTTGCGTTAAAGTGCCAACTTTAGTGATAGAGGATTGTCCTGGATAGCCGGTAAAAATGATAGGTGTAGTGCCGACGGTGAATGGGCCGTCCCCTGTTTCCATCCAGGAAGTTTGTTCATTCACAGTTCCCGCAGCAATACATACACTTGTACCTTCCACGATTGCTCCGCCAGCACTTCCGTCAAAGTCGGTAGTTCTCGTAATAACCCAGTTTGTGCTTGAGCTTCCCGTATTAGTGACGGCATAAATGCCATTCTGGTATTGAGTTGTTTGAAATGGGACTAAAATCCTGTCATTAACATTTAATGTAATGCCATCAATCACAAGAGCTGTTTGCGTACCATTATTTGTTAAAGTAGCTCCTACACCGCTTGAACCATTGTTGTAGGTAGCATTCAAGTTTCCAGTGGCTGCCACTCGACAAGGAGAACGGGCTGATAAAGAAGGTATGATGTTGTCGAGAATATTACTGATAGCAGCTGCATTTGTGGCTATATTTGATGTATTAGTTGCAATATTTGATGTATTATTGTTAACTACATCACTTATACTACTAGAATTGGTCCAATTTCCTATATTATTTAAAATACCTGTAATTGTGGATAAAATACCTGTCACTGGAGCAAAAATAGTTGTAACGATACCTGTGACAGGGTCAAATAAAGTAGTACTTATTGTGCTAATAGCAGATGTATTATTTGCAATGTTGGTCGTATTGTTTGCAATATCAGAAGTATTATTTGCAATATTGTCTTGTATCTCATCAATCGTAGAGGTATTGTCTGATGCAATTAAAATTCGACCTTCTGTATTGATTGTAATTGCTGGCCATGGATATGCACCTGCTACAACTCCGGTTGGCGCAATGGTAAGTTCTGGAGTCGTAAGAAGACTTGCTCCGATGGGAATTGGAAACGCCTGGTCTAAACCATCTCCTATCCACACATTATTAAAAGGTAAAATTGGTAAATTGGTGCGGTCTAAAATGGTGATTGGAATAATCCTGCCTGATCCACCCGGGTCACCACTGAAAAGCTGATAGGGAAGCAAACCAGTGGTTGTAATTTGACCAAAACCATTTCCTATGAACATTTGTCCCCATGCCAGTCCCCTTTGAATAATTTGCCCAGGATTTTCAAAATCTCCCATAAAGATAGTACCAGGGTCTAAACCTGTTTCTTTTGGAACGGCATAGCTTTCCCCCACAATTGGCAATGCTCCCCGTGCATCCCAATTTAAATCCCCACTCACCGTTACCCCATCAACCCCAATTGTAATAAGGGGGGGGGTAATGTTGACTACCCCCATGTATATTTTTCCTTTTGACAAGTTTGGAAGGTTGCTGCGGTCTATCCGTAAGGTAGTAGCAGGTGCAATCGGCTCAGATACGCTAAGGTTAATCCCTCCCGTGTAAAGGTTATAAATTCCATAGTTAACGGTAGGATCTTCACTCAAAAAGGGAGGAAGGTTTACAAGGTCAATCCGTTGCTGAGGAACCAATCTGTTGCTTGAATTTGCCAGCAATAGTTTGTGGTAATCAACATCTGGCAAATTATCCATCAGAATAGTTGGGCTTGCTTGCGCCAGGTTATCTGTATCTCCTAAAAATACATTTTTATAAGGAAGAGCGAGCGTACCTGTCCCCGGAACTTCGATAGACAAAATTCCGTTTTCATTATTATAAAGGAATCCTTGTGCAAGGTCAGAAAGCCCTTGCGCATTTGGGGCAAAGAAATTGGATTGCTGAAGAATAAATTTGAGTTCTGTAAGTTTCTGAAGAAGCGCCCTCAACTCTATAATGTCAAGCCTGACATCAATAAGAGCGGGACTGACTATAGCATCTCCTTGATAATCTCCAATAATTATATAGCCTTGACTTCCAAGGGAAGGAAATTGGGAAAAGCTCCTCAATTTCCCCGTAAGAGAGGACATAAACATGTCCGTATAACCAACAAGATATTTCATGCCGTTAAATGCCCAAGAAATGAAGAAATTTTAATTGAATCATTATCATATAGTACAGATTCGGTAGTGTCATAATAATTAAGTATTGATGTGTCAGTATTATCTAATTCTGTATTTTGTTCTGAATCAAACTGTGTTTGAAATCTATATGAATATATTTGATCTAAAGTATTGGTAGATTCTATTCTAATGGCCTCTGCTATAGACTCTTGCCCTCCTGTAGCCGCTATTTCAAATAATGCAAAAATCGCTTGGACAGTATCAAAGGCAAAAGTACTGATACGCGCCAATTCTTCTGCGATTTTAACTTTTTGCTCAAAATTAGGATGGGTTTGGCATAAATGCTCATAAATTGGGGTTGACCTAAACTGTTCGCCATCAATTCCTGAATAATGAAATAGGTTTCTCTTTTTTTCTTTAAAGGTATTTTGGATTAAGGGGGAAGGAGGAGGGCCATCATGGCCAGTTGGATCAAATCCAAGCTCTCCCCTTCCAGTTCCGATAGAAAGGATACATATTCTATTTGCATTTTTCTTAACAGTTTTTCCCAGGGCAATCCCAAAAGAAGAAGCATTGTTTTGATAAACACCTCCATCAATATAATTGTCTCCCCCAATATTCCATGCTGGAAGATAAACAGGGGCAGCGCCAGTAGCTAAAGCACAATCAGAAACAAGGAAATTTTGACCTATAAGACCCCCAATATTAACGTTTGAGAATAAAACATAAGTTCCAGTGGTATAATTAAAGGAAGGAATAATAACATTTGTATTCAAATTTTGAAGGGTTTTACTTCCAAACTGAGTTTGGATGGTATTTTTCAGTAAACCTGATCCGTAAAAATCGGCAGTGGGGCCAGAGGATTGATAAAATGGCGTGCTTGCTGCAATTAATATCAATTTATAAACTAAGCTGGGACGCCAGCCAGCAAAAAGAGAAGTTAAGCTAAATATATAGGGGCCTTGAGTGGTAAAAAATGGGTCAAGCTCATCTGGTGTCAACCCGTCAGCTAAAGATAAAGCCATAATCCCACCAACAGATGTGCCACATATAACATCAAATTGTTGCGCCAATGTGGATGGGTGAATTCCCCATTGGTTAACAAATTGTTTTAAAAATTGATTAGCGAAATACCCCCGCTCTCCCCCTCCGTCAATAGCTAATACCTTAAGCGTATTTGGATCAGCCATTTACCTTCCCCCCAATGGGTACGGGTGATATAGCTTCTTGTTGGTTCTGAGGAGCAGGAAGAGGCATATTTCCCCCCTGTTCCATAGCTGTCTGTTGTTGCTGGAGTTTTTGCATTGCCCCTGCTATCTTGTCCGCATAACGGAACCGCAAGAGCTTCAGCAATTCTGGATTTTGCAGGATAAGCGGCGCAGATGGGTTGGCAAGGAGAGCCTCCAGGGTTGCTTGTTGCTCTTCAGGGGATGAGTCATAGTCAGGAACACGCTCAACATAGACATCAACGGGGAGCGTACGTACGTCATTGAAAATGACCTTTTCGCCATCAATTTCCCTGACAAGGTTAAGAGTAATGGCATCCATTTCATCATCATCGAGTATCTGGATGTCCATATTTTCAAAATCGCCTCCCTGGATTTGGTCAAGGAGCATTTTCCCTTCGCGTTTCTTTACGTACCCGAACGCATCAAATCCATAAGCGAAATTCTTTGCGGAGCCTATTTGCCTTTGTTTAATGGCAATACCGCTTTGGGCATTGGTAGGCTCTCCCAGAGAGTCGCTATAAATACCACTTATTTGCTGCAATTCCTTGTCATTGCGTTCGGCTTGCCTTAAATAGCTTGCCGCAAGATCCACATTAGGAATGAGTTTAACTTCGTTCTCCCGCGTTTCAAGGAAAACGCCATCTGGCCTGGCAGCTTCGTCACGGACATCTTCAAGGCTCTGGCCTGGCAGCATTGCATCTGCTGGCATTACAACTCGGACAGAATTTAATGCATTCATATTTTTGGCATTAAGGTAATTGATCCCCCTCTGGAGGTCTTTAAGGCCATCAACAATGCCTATGGGTAGCGAATCGCTTAATCTTCTGTCCCACACAAGGGGGATATAGCTGAAATTCTTGCAATTCGGGATGTTAGGGTATAAAGGGGAATGGTCAAGCAAAATGTCCTTATAGAACACAGTGCGCATAATCTGAGTCCCCGTTTTCTCCTCAATATCACTTTTGACGGGAGAGAGTTTGTCCGCTTTTTCCTCATCAAACGTTTCAAAATAATAGCCACTGTTATCAATGCTGCAATAATACTTTCTGGGTTCTTTATATTGGCACTCAATAACAGGCGTCTTGCCGCCCATATAGCTTTCCGTGAGGGGGAAAATCCAATCAGACTGCCTATTCCAAAGCTCA
>Ga0310811_10007865_pt1 | contig 13668 bp, 8 predicted proteins | sample YCmetagenome_FD_207642 | JGI IMG/M metagenome (GOLD analysis project Ga0310811, IMG submission 207642) | Soil microbial communities from experimental microcosm in Duke University, North Carolina, United States - YC | ecosystem: Engineered > Artificial ecosystem > Soil microcosm > Unclassified ... | reverse complement strand
CCCAGCAGTTTGAGGGCTGCGGCAAAACGCTGCTCCAGCGGCAGATCGAACATGATGTCGGCATCTGCACGCACCGTCAGCCAGCCGTTCCGCGTAATTTCGTCCTCGAGCTGGCCCGCACCCCAGCCCGCGCAACCGAGGCTGACCAGCATGCGTGACGGCGCACGGCCGACCGCCACTGCTTCGAGAATATCCTTGGATGTCGTCAATGCGATCTCGTCGGTCACCGGCATGGTCGACGAAAAATCACCGTAGGGCGCATGCAGCACGAAGCCGCGATCCGACTGCACCGGACCGCCAAACATGACCGGCGATTTCTCCAGCAACGTGGAAGGCGTCAGTACATCGGGAGCGATTTCGAGTTTCAGGTCGATGCGATCGAGCAGTACATCGACCGTCATATCGGTCGCCTTGTTGATGATTACACCCAGCGCCCCGTTGGCGTTGTGTTCGCACAGGTAAACCACAGCACCGCCGAAAACCGGGTCGGCCATGGCCGGCATGGCAATCAGGAAGTGGTCCGCGAGGTTCAATTCATCGCGCGGCGCATCCGCATCGGTAAAATCAAGAGATTCCCAGGCTGAACCGGGATCATTGGAAGAGGGACTGGTCTTACGTTGCTTCGCCATGGCCGGTATTTTATCAGTTTTGCCCGGATTTTCAGCGCAAAACAGCGCCGCCCTTGCCGCCTGGAAGGGATGCCAAGCGCGGTTCATATCGGCCCCGCACAGCCTTATCATGCGGCGCGGCATCAGGCATTGACGCGTAGCAAGCAAGGCCCGCTGTGCGTTCGACTTCAATCACGCTACTCTTAAATATCTTCGTCGATAAGTTAGCGTCTTGGAGACCGCCATCCAAAAGCGGCTTTACGTCGCGATAGCGGCAACAAAAAATCCCGCCTGAGCGGGATTTTTTTGGGAGGCGAAGCACGCCGATCAATGCGTTGCCGCTTCGCGGCCGACGAAGCCAGCGATCAGTTTGAGCAGCGCGTCCTCCTGATACGGTTTGCCCAGATACTCGTTGACCCCTAACTCCATCGCATAGTTGCGATGCTTGCTGGCGGTGCGCGAAGTGATCATGATGATCGGGATCGCTCGCGTACGCTCGTCGTCACGCACGTTGCGCGTCAGATCAAAGCCATCCATGCGTGGCATTTCGATATCGACCAGCATCACATCCGGCGTGATCGATTGCAGGTGTTCCAGCGCATCGACACCATCCTTCGCCAATACCACTTGATAACCTTCACGCGTGAGCAAACGTTGCGTGACGCGCCGCACCGTCAGGGAATCGTCCACCACCATCACGATCGACTGCTTGCGTAATCCCTGCACCGGTTCGACATGGCGTGCCGCCGGTTCGAAGCTCGCCATCTCGGCCACTGCGCCCATGTCTTCCGGCGCGTCGGATGGCGTCAGCCGCGGCGCGCGGATGTTTTCATGCAATGCGCGCTGCGCCAGCGGCACCGGGTTCAGGATCAGCACGATTTCACCGGAGCCGAGCACCGTGGCGCCGGCGATGCCGATCAGGCGCGACAGCTGCGGCCCGATATTTTTCACGACCACCTCACGGTTGCCGAGAATTTCGTCGACGTGCAGCGCCACGCGATCGTTACCGCTGCGCAGGATCAGCAGAGGGGAATACTGTTGCGTGACTGGCGCTGCGGCCGTGTCGCCAAGCAGGGCCGACAGATAATGCATGGGGATGCGCTGCGATTGCCAAATGACCGCACCTTCGTTGTAGGCCGCAGTCAGCGGGCCGGTCTTCAATTGCTGCACCTGTTCGACCAGCACGGACGGCACCGCATAGGTGGTACCGCCCGACGAGAGGATCACCACCTGCGTAACCGCCAGCGTCAGCGGCAGGTGAATCGTGAAATGCGCCCCTTTGCCTGGTTCGGAAGCAATCGACACGCGGCCGCCTAGCGATGCCGCTTCGGAACGCACCACGTCCATGCCGACGCCGCGGCCGGCGAGTTCGGTCACTTCTTCCGCCGTCGAGAAGCCCGGATGAAAGATCAGATCGGTGATTTCGGCTTCGGACAATTCTTCGTCCGGCTTTACCAGCCCATTCGACAACGCCTTGTTGCGAATATTGCTAAGGTTCAAACCCTGACCGTCATCCGAGAAGTGAATGACGACTTCGTTACCTTCCTGCCGCACTTCAACACGCAATTCGCCGGTCTCGTTCTTGCCGGCGGCGCGCCGCTTGTCACGCGATTCGATGCCGTGCACGATCGCATTGCGCAGCAAATGCTCGAACGGGCCGGCCATTTTCTCCAGCACGCTGCGGTCGATCTCGACTGCACTGCCGCGTATGTCGAGGTTGACGCGCTTGTCCATTTCCTTTGCCGCCTGCCGCGTCACGCGGAACAGTCGCTCCGAGATGCTGGCAAATTGCACCATGCGTACGCGCATCAGATCCTGCTGCAGATCGCGTGTCAGCCGCGCTTGCACGCTCAATCCGCCTGCCGCATTGTCGACTGTACGATTCAAGTTCTGCTGCAACGAACTGACGTCATTGACGCTCTCCGCCATCATGCGCGTCAGCTCCTGCAGGCGCGTGAAGCGATCGAACTCCAACGGATCGAATTCGCGATCGGCCGAGATGCCCATGCGCGAACTGATTTGTGATTCCGCCTGCATCTCGATTTCGCGCAACTGATCGCGCAGGCGTGAAACGTTTTCCGACAATTCGCCCAGTGACATGCGCAAGGTGCCGACTTCGGTTTCGAGCCTGGAGCGCGAGATCGACACTTCACCAGCCTGGTTGACCAGACGGTCGAGAATATCGGCGCGCACACGTACCAGTGGCGACTGTGCAGCTGCAGCCACCGGCCGCTCGGCCTGAGTCGACGGTGTGGCGGGAGCTGCAGCCGCAGGCAACAATGCCGGGATCGCACTCAATTCCGGTACGTCGGCAGGTGCAGCCGATGCAGCCGCTTGCGCATAGGCAGACGGGACCTGGCGTGCAGCGGTATTGGGGTTCTGCAATAGATCAAACAGATACAAACTGTAGTCGTGACGCGACAGCAGATCGTCCAGCGCCACGCCCGATGCCCGGCCAGCATGCGCGATATGCTCGATACGCGTTTCCATCTCGTGGATGTGCTGGCCCAGTGCCATTGCACCGGCCATACGGGCGCTGCCCTTGATGGTGTGCAGCAAACGTAGCAGCGATTGCGGATACGACATCTCGCTCAATGCGCCCTGCCATCCGCGCAAGGCTTCGCCCACCTGCGGCAGCATATCGCGGCCTTCTTCGATAAAGACGGGCAGCAGGTCTTCGTCGATCTCGTCCTTGATGACAAGTGTTGAATCAGCGATTTCGTCGGCAGCGTAGACGGGCTCTTCAAATGGCGCATCGATTGGCGCGGCATGGTCGCTATGCGGAATCGACGCAATCACTGGTGCAGCGCCCGATACAAATGCCGGCTCGGTATCGACCGGCCCCGCAGCCCGGTTTCCATCGGCCGCTTCGGCCGGATGCGCGACTACCTGCGGTGCGCCGCCGTCTTCGATCGATGTGCGTGACTGCAAGTCATTGAATCCCGATTGCGCACGCCGCTCCAATTCTTCGCGTACGCCTTCCAGTATCCGCACCTGGTCCGGTTCGTCATCCGGCATTTCGCCAAGTGCAAACATTTGCAGCATGTAGCGTATCCGCTCGACACCGTACTCCAGTGCGTCGTATTCCTGCTGCTGCAGCTTGACCGGCTTGCGCGCCAGATACTGCAGTATTGCTTCGAGCGCGTACGCGATCTGCTGCAGCGGCTTGAAGCCGACGGTTGCAGAACTGCCGGCCAGCGAATGCGCCGCATGCACGGACTGGATGTTGACGCCACGATCCGTTTCGTGGCGCCACTCGTCGATATCGTGCGACAGACGCCGGACCAGCTCATCGGTTTCGGCGAGATAAATGTTGTATAGCGGCAGACTGATTTCGAGATTGCCGATGTACTTGATGTTGTCATCGCTTTTGGCAACCGGCGTCTTGCCAGGAAAGTCGATCACCTCGGCCACCGGCTGCAGGGCAGCTTCGCTCGCCGTTGCCGACGTGCTCTCCTCTTGCGTATCGGGTGCCGCTTCGGGGGTCGCATCGAATTTATGGAACAGTGCCAGCTCTTCGTCGCTCAGGTCCAGTTCCTCGACCTCGGTAGAAAGCGGCGGCACTTCTTCTTCCTCCGCGACCGGCCGCATTTCCAACGCGGTCAGTGGCTCGCCCGCATCATCGTCGTTCGCACCATCGGCCGCGGCGTCATAGGCGAACGCACCACCGTTCTTCACACGTTCGGCAGCCTCAATCAGCGCGCGGCCGGTACGGCTGGAACGCCCTTGCGTACTTAGGTCGCCAACCCACGCTTCGATTACCTGTGCCGCATTCTCCAGCATTGCATACAGTTCGGGATCGCCGGGACGCGTTTCGGACAGCCGCAGATTCAATACTTGTTCCACGCTCCAGGCCGCTTCGCCCAGCGCGGTCAAGCCGACCATACGGCCGCTGCCTTTCAATGTATGGAAGGAACGGCGCAAAGTGGTCAGGTATTCCTGGTTGTGCGGCGCATTGCGCGATTCGGGAATAGTCTGGCGCACGCATTCCAGCACTTCGACCGCCTCAGCCAGGAAGATTTCCAGCAATTCGGCGTCCACCGCTTCATCGGTTGCAGGCGCGATAACAGGCGCAAGCCGCTCGACCTGCGGCGCGGCCTTCACCGCCGCTGTTGCCTGTGCGATGTCTTCCATTGCATCTGCCGATGGCACGAAATCCGGATTCTCCAGCATATCGATGACAGCGCGCGCGCGGTCATTCACTTCCGGATTGTCGACCAGAGTTGCATCGAGTCGAACCTGCTCCAGCGTTTCCTTCAATTGCTCGTGCAGTTCAGGATTGGTCGGTTCGGCCGCGAGCGACAAAGCCAGTTCTTCTGATTGCTTCTGATGCAGCGCAAGTTCCGCTTCGACGGTCGGGGCTTCTGGCACTGGAGGCGGCAAATCCGCAGCGTTGCGAGCGTCGAAAACCGGCACCACCGGAACGTCGATCGGTTCACGCGCGCTGCTGTTTTTTTCAGTCAGATTCGCACGAAAAGAGCCACTCCGTTCATCGAAGACAAAACGGTTTTTGACACCGTCCGGATGCTGCTGCAGTGTCTCGATGAAAAAGCTGAGCGCCCCGACGTTCTGTGCAACCTGCTCGAATTCATGCAGCGGGGGCACCTCTTCCGCATCGATGAAACGGCGTACCGCATCGCGCGTATGCTGCACTGCGCGTGCAGCATCGTGCTGGTCGAGGATCATCAACGCGCCGCTGATCTGATGCAGCACCGCGTCGAGTTCGCCGAGACCAGCGCGCTGTTCCGGTGCGCGGAAATATTCGTCGAGCATTTTCTCGACCTGGCGCAGGCTGGATTGCAATTCGCTGCCGAGCGCGCCCATGGTCTGGCGCTCCTGTGCTTCGCGCGACATGTCATCGAGCCAGGAGGCAGACAGTGCCGGCGTTTCGCCCGATACGATGGATAGCAAGCGTGCGGTCAATGCTTCCGCATGCTCGGCAAAGTCGTCCGGCAAATGACCGATCTGCTGCAAGGCGTTTTCGACGAACAGCAAGGTAGTCGCGATTTCAAGGCTCAGGCTGTCGCCTGGTTGCGAATGCGCCGCTAGCCGCGCAATACCGCTCAATTCACGCAGCAGCTTCGACAGCGATGGCGAGTTCAAATGCGCGCCCGCTTCCGCCAGGCCGCCCATTTCCTTCTCGAAGGCGACCGCCGTGCTGGCATCGCCACTGGCAATGCGATTCCAGAGGCTCTTCGCTTGCGACAGGCGTTCCTTCGCATTCGCCAGCGATTGCGCATCGATCTGACCGTAGCGCTTCTTCTCGTAATCGCTCGGAACCGCGCCGTTCAACTGATAGGCGTCCCGAATCTGGCGCACCGTCGCGGTCGGCTGCTCGACACGCGCAATGAAGAACAGCGCGTCTCGCAGCAATCTTTCGGTGATGCTGGAAGAACCTTCGCTCAAGCGCCGTATCTGCAGATTAATGCGTGCGAACAGCTGCTTGACATAGAGCTCGCCCGGCACCTGTCCGGCTGCCACTGCATCGGCAAAGCCGGCCATGACCCACCAGAAACTGCGTACCTGTTGTGCGCTTTGCGCATGCTCGACGCGCAGCACGATATCCCGCATCGCCGCGGCACTCGCGCGTCCACTGGCATCTTCGCCATTCTTCAGGAAAAGCAACAGCGCGCGCTCGAAGCGTTTGCGCAGCTGGACGTAATCGGATTGCGTCAGCGATGCACTGGCTTCGGGCAGTTGTGGGCGAATTGCCAGATTGGGGAAAAACAGGTCGGCCGGATGAATGCGTTCTGCGCCGCGCACCTGCAGCAGCGCACGATAGTAGGGGAACAGGCGTACCGGCTGATGCGGCGCGCCCGCCAGCAACTCTTCCAGATATTCGACCAACGCCTGATAGGCGTGGCCGATCGCGTGCACGATGTCGTCGCTCGGTTCCAGCTGGCCGTTTTCGAAACGCTCGAAAAGGTCTTCGACGGTCTCGGTGACGATGACGACGCCATCGATATCGACCATCTGCAAAGCGCCGTGCGCCTGGTGCAGGTAGACCTTCGCATGGCGCAAGGTGGTGGAGCGGGTTTCCGCATCCTGCATCAGCGCTTCGCCCAGGGCAACCTTGGAACGTGTCAGCGCTTCGCGGATTTCACCGATAACCCAGGACAGCGGACCCGTATCGAACTGGTCCCTGTCAGGATGCGGCGCAGGGGAAGAAGGGGTAATCATGACTGCCTCGCGGGTACGAAACGGCAAATCCGCGCGGGATCTGCCGCTTCAATTGCTGTTGGACCTCATGCTGCCGACAGGCGGCGTATCGGGGCCGGTGCCGTCAAGCCGTTACACGGAAGCGGGATACGGAGTTCTTCAGTTCTTCAGCCAGCTTGGACAATTCGCGAATCGACGAAGCGGTCTGTTGCGTACCCTGCTGCGTCTGCTCGGTAACCGTCAGAATGCCCTGAATGTTTTGCGCCACGCCGTTGGCCGAAGTCGCCTGCTGCTCCGTTGCGGACGAAATGCCCTGAATCAGTTCCGCCAGGCGGTTCGACACGCGGCGGATATCGGCCAGTGCAGCGCCTGCGGCGTCGGACAGTTTCGCGCCCTCAACCACACCCTGCGTCGATTTTTCCATAGCGGCGACCGCATCGTGCGTATCGGTCTGAATGGTACGCACCAGCGCACCGATCTGCTTCGTTGCCTCACCGGAACGTTCGGCGAGTCGCTGCACCTCTTCCGCAACCACCGAGAAGCCACGGCCGGCTTCGCCTGCCGATGCCGCCTGGATCGCCGCATTCAATGCCAGCACGTTGGTCTGTTCGGTAATGTCGGAAATCAGCTCGGTGATCTCGCCAATCTCCTGCGACGATTCACCGAGACGCTTGATTCGCTTCGAGGTTTCCTGGATCTGCTCGCGAATCTCGTTCATGCCCTTGATCGCGTTTTCCACCGCGCGTGCGCCTTCTTCCGCCGCCGTCACCGACTGGCGCGCCACTTCGGCGGATTCGTTGGCCGACTTCGAGACATCGGTAATCTGCGCCGCCATGTCGAGCACCGCCTGGCCGGTTTCCTGAATATTGCGCGACTGCTTCTGCGACGCTTCCAGAAGTTCGGTCGAAATATTCTGCGCCTGGTTGGACGCCGAAGTCACCTGTTCCGCAGTCTTCGTCACGCGTCCTACCAGACCGCGCAGTTCTTCCACCGTATAGTTGACCGAGTCGGCGATCGCGCCGGTGATGTCTTCCGACACCGTGGCCTGGATCGTCAAGTCGCCGTCCGCCACTTCCTGCAATTCATTCATCAGGCGAAGAATCGCGGACTGGTTCTGGTCATTCGCCTGTTTCGCTTCCTCTTCCTGCCGTTGCGCTTCCAGACGCTGGTTTTCCGCTTCCATCCGTCGCGCATCCGCTTCCTTGGTGCGGTTGCGGCTGTCCTGCAGCAGTACCAGCGCAATGCCGGCAGCAGCGACCAGCGCGGCCAGCACGCTGAGCAACATCGCCCAGAACGGCCACGTCAGCGACTGCGAATCGCTGCGATAGGTTTGCTGCAGTTCACCAAGACTTTGTTTCAGCGCTTCGTTTTCCTTGAAGATGGTTTCTTCTGCAGCCTTCGCCGCGATAAAGTTCTGCAGGTTACCGAGAATCAGCGAAATCGATTTCTGGTATTCGGCAAACAGGTTTTGCAGATCGACCAGTTTCTCGCGTGTTTCCGGTTCGGTTGTCTTACTCAAACGCAGCGTTTCATTGCCGTTCAGGAAGCCTTCGGTGATATCACGGAAGGTATTGGTGTCCTTGCCTAACAGGAAGGCGGTCTCCGGGTTCACACCTTCGGAACTCAGAAATTCATTCGCGCTACGCGCCAGACGCTGCGTCAACATCACCAACTGGCCAGCCGCAGCGATCTCGCGCGGCGAGGCGCCACTTTGCGACTTCAGCGTGGAAATCTGCTCTGTCAGTTCCAGCAGATCTGGCGAGATCTCGTTCATCTTTGCCAGCGTGGTACCGAAGCCCGTCAGTTCCTTCTGCAGCTTCAGGATTGTGGCGGCCGACTTGTCGGAGTTCTGCCATAGCTTCTGCGTCTTTTGCAGCGCCGATTCCATCGAAGCGCCCGGCTTCCTGATGCGCTGGCCCTGATACTCGCCGCCGTTCATCAGAATCGACAGGTCGTTGTTGAATTCCTTGCGGCTGTCCGCCAGCTGGCTGAAGGCGACCGGATTACCCTGAATCGCGTTTGGCGTCGCCTTACCGACGCGCTGCGAGTGCATCAGCGCATCGCCGGCGATCTGGGTCTGCATCGAGGTCAGTGCGGTGTAATCGGAATTGAGCCAGACGAAGGCAGCACCGAGCACCAGCGACGCACCCAGCATCGTCAGCAGGATGCGAACCTGCCGTTGCAGCGGCAGATGGCCGATCAGTGGCAGGCGAATATCACCACTCTTTTGCAGAACGTCGCCGATATAGGTTGCGTTCGGATTGAGTGTCGAGTTGTGCAGCGCCGCGCGATCGGATGCGCTTTTCGCGGCGGCCGCGTTTCCTTCAGATGGCAGACCGCTGTCGGCGCCTGCGGCATCGACATCTTTCTTGTCTTTGGAAAAGAGCGGTAATGTAAACGCCATTCTGATTCTCCTGATTCTCTGTTTAACTTGCGTTCGAGTTATGACTCTCGAACTGCTCAAAGTCCCACGTGCAGAAATTGCGGGTCCTGCACCACCGAGGCAAGGTCAAGCTCGGTCCATGTTTGTGACTCGCGATCCACGTACCGTTTACCCGACCACGGCGCGTCGTTCTGATCGGCCGCATCGGCCTGCATTTCGGCGGTATTGCGCAAGCCGAGCACGCGCGACACCAACAGACCGCTATTGAAGGACAAGGCCGGCGCGAATGCGACGATGCGGCTGTCCTTGTCAATCAGGGATGGCGGAGCGCCATGAAAATGCGCAAAATCGATCACGCTGATCAGATTGCCGCGAATATTGGTCAAGCCGAGGAACCACGGCTGCGTCAACGGCACCTTCGTGATGGCGCCGACCGAGACGATTTCGCCCGCGGATTGCAGGTCAAGCAGCCAGCGCTTGCCGCCCATCATGACGCCGAGCCGGCTGTGATGCGCATCCTCGCCGCTGCGCGCGGTCTGCATGCGCTCGACCAGCTGCGCCTGGAATTCGCGCAGCCGGGTACGCCGTGCACCGACGTCCGGCTTCTTGAACGCGGGGTCCGTCTGCAATTCCGACGTGGGCTGGCTCATTGGAGACGATCAGCCGAGCGCTGCGATCTTGGACAACAGTTCGCTAGGATCGACCGGCTTGACGATATAGTCACGCGCGCCTTGGCGCAAACCCCAGATGCGATCGGTTTCCTGGCCTTTGCTGGTGCAGATGATGATCGGGATGTCCTGCGTTTCCGGATCGCGGGAAATTGCGCGCGTGACCTGGAAACCGTTCTGGCCCGGCATCACGATATCCATCAGGATCAGTTGCGGCTTGTCCGCCTTGACCTTCAGCAGCGCTTCCTCGCCGTTCTCCGCAGTCGAAACGGAGAAACCGTTCTTGACCAGGATGTCCGTGAGGAAATAGCGTTCGGTGGGAGAGTCGTCGACGACGAGGACTTTTTGGATGGCCATCTGGAAAAACCTTTAAATCAAAATTATCGTGCCACTGCTTCAGCCGTATGCTCGCGCACGGTTTTCAGCAGGCTGTCTTTGGTGAATGGCTTGGTCAGATAAGCATCCGAGCCGACCATGGCGCCGCGCGCACGGTCGAACAAGCCATCCTTGGATGACAGCATGATGACAGGTGTGGAATGGAATTTGGCGCTTTTCTTGATCAGCGCGCAGGTTTGATAGCCGTCTAGGCGCGGCATCAGAATGTCGCAAAAAATGAGCGCAGGTTTGTGATCGTTCATTTTGGCCAGGGCATCAAAGCCATCATCCGCCAATACAACCGTGTAACCAGCCTGACCAAGAAATATCTCTGCCGAGCGACGAATGGTGCTGCTATCGTCAATCACCATGATCTTCACATCAGCGTTTTCCGTTGCTATTGCCATGATTCATCTCGTTGAACTGTGCGAGGACAATATAAGGCGCAACAGTGACAAAAAGCAAGATTCTTGGACGAACCCTCTGGCTACACGCTTCTACCTCGTCGTTTTTTCCACAAACTTACCAAACTCATAACACCCAAGGAGTGGATCAGACTTTTACCATTTCAAAGTCTTCCTTGCGTGCGCCACATTCCGGGCAGGTCCAGTTCATTGGCACATCGGCCCAACGCGTGCCCGGCGCAATACCTTCTTCCGGCAAACCTGCCGCCTCGTCGTAAATCCATCCGCAAATCAGGCACATCCAGGTGCAGAACGGTTCGTTCGATGTTTCGTTATTACTCACGACTGATAACCCTTCAAGTAAAATTGCGCAGTCAGCTATCTTAATATACCGGCCGTGCAAAACCAAACTTCTCCGCTTATCCTCACCTTCGGCCCGACCGATCCAGTCGGTGCCGTCGGCATCCAGGCGGACCTCGCTTCATTCGCTGCGATGGGTTGCCACGGCCTCTCTGTCGTGACCGGACTGCTCATCGGCGACACCGCGCGCATCGAAGACATGCAGGTCGTCGATGCCGACTGGGTAGCAGACCAGGCGCGCGTCGTGCTGGAAGACATGCCGGTCGCCGCCTTCAAGGTCGGCGCCGTCGGCAGCATAGAGAACGTAGCGACCATCGCTGAAATCGTTTCCGACTACGCCGACATCCCACTGATTTTTGATCCTTTCCTGTCGTCGCTGACACAGGACGCGCCGGAAGCCGAAGAAATGCTGATGGCTACGCGCGAACTGCTGATTCCGCAAACCACGCTGCTGATTGTCTCCGCCGGCGAACTGACACGCATTGCCGAAACCTGGCGCGAGCCGTCCGAGGAAGACATGATGGCAGTCGACGTCATGCGCCTGATCGAACTCGGCTGCGAATACGTGTTCGTCACCGGCACACCGTCCGACCTGACCGACGTCGCCAATACACTGTTCGACGAAAACGGCGTAGTGCGCCACGACAACTGGCAGCGTATTTCGGGCGCTTACAACGGTTCCGGCGCCACCTTGTCAGCCACGATTACTGCCTTGCTCGCGAACGGACTCGATGTGCCGGAGGCCGTGTTCGAAGCACAGGAATTCACTGTCGCATCGATCGCCAACGCACAGCGTCTCGGCATGGGCCGGCTGGTGCCAGACCGTTATTTCTGGGCACGCGAATCGGACGACGATATCGATCCCGGCACGTCGCCGGCTATGCAATAAGCTCCCTATTCCTTCCGCATGACTTCTCATAACGACACTCTTTTTGCCCGCGCGCAGCGCAGCACGCCGGGCGGCGTCAATTCGCCGGTACGCGCCTTTCGCTCCGTCGGTGGCACGCCGCGTTTCATCACGCGCGCCGAAGGCCCGTATTTCTGGGATGCCGACGGCAAGCGTTATATCGATTACATCGGCTCCTGGGGGCCCGCCATCGTCGGTCACGCGCATCCCGCCGTCGTCAAGGCTGTGCAAGAAGCGGCGGCACGCGGTCTGAGTTTCGGCGCGCCGACTGAAGGCGAAATCGAGATGGCAGAGGCCATCTGCAAACTGGTGCCGTCGATCGAGCAGGTACGACTGGTTTCCAGCGGTACCGAAGCGGCAATGAGCGCATTGCGACTGGCGCGCGGCGCTACCGGCCGTGACATGATCGTCAAGTTCGAAGGCTGCTATCACGGCCACGCCGATTCATTGTTAGTAAAAGCCGGCAGCGGCTTGCTGACCTTTGGCAATCCCACCTCGGCCGGCGTGCCGGAAGACTTCGCGAAACACACGCTGGTGCTCGATTACAACGACCCGCAACAACTCGAAGACGCGTTCCGCAAGATGGGCGATCGCATTGCCTGCGTCATCGTGGAACCGGTCGCCGGCAACATGAATCTGATGCCGGCGACGCCTGCCTTCCTCCAAACCATGCGCCGCGTCTGCAGCGAATACGGTGCCGTGCTGATTTTTGATGAGGTGATGTCGGGCTTCCGTGTTGCGTTGGGCGGTGCACAGTCGCTGTACGGCATCACGCCGGATCTGACGGTGCTGGGCAAGGTCATCGGCGGCGGCCTGCCGGTTGCCGCCTTCGGCGGACGTGCCGATCTGATGAAGCATCTGGCGCCGCTGGGCGGCGTATATCAGGCCGGTACGCTGTCGGGTAACCCGGTCACTGTGGCCGCCGGTCTGGCGACACTGGCGCTGATCCAGCAAGGTGGTTTCTACGAATCGCTGACAGCGCAAACCGCCAAGCTGATGCAGGGATTGATTACCGCGGCAAAAGAAATGGAAATCACCTTCTGCGCGGATGCGGTCGGCGGCATGTTCGGTCTGTATTTTGCGCCGGAGATTCCCCGTTCTTATGCAGCGATGATGAGGTGCGACAAGGCGCGCTTCAGTACCTTCTTCCACGCGATGCTGGACGCCGGCGTCTATCTGGCGCCGTCCGCCTTCGAGGCAGGATTCGTCTCGGCACAACACGACGATGCAACGATAGAAGCCACGATAAAGGCAGCACGCGCGGCATTCGCCGAACTAAGCTCTGATTGATTGGATAAAAAACGCCGCTATCTGCGGCGTTTTTAATTTATCAGGTCAGCCAGCCGCGCCGGCGGAAATACCACATCGGGACCAGAGCGCTGGCGATCATCAGCAACACGGTATACGGATAACTGAAGGAACCGAAGAATTTCAGTTCTGGGAAATTCAGGTTCATGCCATACACGCTGGCAATCAAGGTCGGCGGCAGCAGCGCCACGCTGGCAACCGAGAAGATCTTGATGATCTTGTTCTGATTGATGTTGATGAAACCAACGGTTGCATCCATCAGGAAGTTGATCTTGTCGAACAGAAAGGCCGTGTGGTTATCCAGTGATTCGATATCGCGCAGAATCTGGCGCGCTTCATCGAACTGATCCGAATTCAACATGCGGCCGCGCATCAGGAAGCTCACCGCGCGGCGCGTATCCATCATGTTGCGGCGAATACGACCGTTCAAATCCTCGCCATGCGCGATTGCGTTCAGTGTGGATGCGGCATCCTGATCGGTGAATTCCTTTTGCAG
>Ga0310811_10007864_pt1 | contig 13668 bp, 8 predicted proteins | sample YCmetagenome_FD_207642 | JGI IMG/M metagenome (GOLD analysis project Ga0310811, IMG submission 207642) | Soil microbial communities from experimental microcosm in Duke University, North Carolina, United States - YC | ecosystem: Engineered > Artificial ecosystem > Soil microcosm > Unclassified ... | reverse complement strand
CGTGTGTATTCGGAGTGCAGCGATGAGGATCTGTGGCTGGACGAGGAGAACTGCGATCGCCGGAGAGATGAGGCCGCGGCCCAGAACAAAGTGAAGGCGATGGCCTTCGATCATCTTCTCTATCGGCATTGGGACTCGTACATCGGGCCGAAGCGGAGTCATGTGCTGGTGGTGAGCGCGACCGACGGCAATGCAGTCCGTGATCTGACTCCGAGGCGATGGATCGGAGACGCGGAGGCTCCTGTTTTTTCACTGGGCGGCCCGGTTGGATATGCGTGGGCTCCGGATTCGCATGAGATTGCGTTTGTCGCGAACCTCGATACGGTTCCGGCGGCAAGCACCAACAACGATGTCTTTACGCTTCAGCTGGACGAGCAGGGAGCGCGGCCGGTGAAGATCTCGACCTCGCCGGGAAGCGACGATGCTCCGGCTTACTCCCCCGATGGAAGATGGCTGGCGTTTCGTTCGCAGGCAAGAGCAGGGTATGAGAGTGACCGTTTCCGTTTGATGGTCTTCGACCGGGAGTACAAGGGCGCTGCTTCGGTGGAGTCGCCAGCAAGCCCGATGGCTGATTCTGCTTCTGCGCAAAATAAGAGATCAGCGAACCGTAAGGCGTCGACCTCTGGGCGGCATGCGGAGGTTGCGGGGCCCATCAAAGAACTGCTGCCGAAGCTCGATAGCTGGGTGAATGAGTTTGTATGGTCGAGGAACTCGAAGACGATCTATTTCGTAACCGAGGAGATGGGTGACGCGAATGTGATGTCGGTCGGCGTGGATCTGCCGGAGGCGACGGCGATTGCAAATAAAGCCGAATATGGCGAGCTGCAGGTTTCTCCCGATGGCCGTACTCTTGTGACTTCGATGATGACGGTGCGGAGCCCGGTGGCGATCTCGGCGATTCCCCTGAATGCAGAGGGGCTTGGAGGAGCGGCGGTTGTTCGATTGACGCACGTCAACGATGCGTTGCTGAGCCAGCTTGAACTGCCACGGATGGAGAGCTTCATGTTCCCCGGAGCGGAGAGCACAACGGTGCAGGGCTTTTTGCTTCGACCGCCCGGGTTCGAGAGCGCGAGGAAGTATCCGGTAAAGTTTCTGATTCATGGCGGACCGCAGGGCTCGTGGGGCAATGCGTGGAGCTATCGCTGGAACCCGGAGCTGATGGCCGCGAGCGGATATGTGGTGGTGATGATCAATCCGCGAGGATCGACGGGCTATGGCCAGTCGTTTATCGACGGTGTGAACGGCGACTGGGGCGGGAAGCCGTATGTGGACCTGATGAAGGGTCTGGATTACGTCGAGCAGCACTACAGCTTCGTCGATAAGACACGCGAGTGTGCGTTGGGCGGAAGTTATGGCGGGTATATGGCGAACTGGATTCTGACCCACACGAATCGGTTTGCCTGCCTCGTGACTCACGATGGAATGTTCGATCCGCAGAGCGCGTATGGAACGACGGAAGAGCTCTGGTTCAACGAGTGGGAGTTTCGCGCGCCTGGAGACAAGGAGCCAGGACAGCCATGGCGGTATGCGAGCCGCCCGATTGCAGAGGATCCATTTCGAAGGTGGTCTCCTCTGCTCTTCATCCAGAATGCGAAGACGCCGACGCTGGTGATTCATGGACAGAAGGACTACCGGCTGGATGTGAGCGAAGGGCTTCAATTATTCACGGCGTTGCAGCGGCTGAATGTGCCTTCGCGGATGCTTTATTTTCCTGACGAGGGGCATTGGGTGTTGAAGCCGCAGAATTCGCAGCGGTGGTACGAGGAAGTAGGCGAGTGGTGCGACCGGTGGACACGGTCAAACACTTATTCGGACCGGGTGCAGTGATGGCCTTTGTGCGGAAGAAAAAAAGCAGAGAGCCACTCAGCGAAGAGGCGCTCTTTGAGTATGCCGTGGGAGCGCTGGCGCGAAAGATGCGCAGCGTGCGCGATCTGAAGCGCTTGATGCGAACACGGGCAGAAGAGGGCGAGGCCGGGGAACGCGCGATGGATCACGTGGTGACTCGGCTGAAGGAACTGAAGTATCTGAGCGATACGCGTTTTGCCGCTGACTATGCGCGGTTACGGAAAGAGAACGAGAAGTTCGGGCGCAGGCGGGTGCAGCAGGACCTGGCGCAGAAGGGAATTCATAAGGATCTGGTGGCTTCAACGCTGGCAGAGACCTATGACGAGGTAGATGAAGTTGCGCTGGCGCGGGAGTATATCGCCCGCAAGCGAATGAAGCGGCCCGAAGGAGAGGACGCGAAGAAGCAGGCAGCGCGGGCGATGGGCAGGTTGATGCGGGCGGGATTCTCTGCCGGGGCGATCTTTAAGGTGTTGCGGGAGTGGGATGTTGAGGTTGAGGAGATCGAGGAGCCACAGGAAGAGGTGTGAGTCTCGGTACCGGCTGCTATGGCGTCTCCCCATTATCTGAGATTGGAAAGAGGTCGCAATGTTTCGTCTTGTGCCGTATGCTCTGCGTCAGCTTCGAGGGAGACCGTGGTTTGCAACGACCGCCTTCCTGACGCTTGCCATCGGAATCGGAGCCTCCACGGCCATCTTTGCGGTTCTCGATGCCGTGCTTCTGCAGCCTCTTCCGTTTGCGCAGCCGGACCGGCTGGTTGCTGTTGTTTCGCGTCCCGATGATACGGTTTCGATTCCGACGATGCAGGATTATCTGGCGCAATCCACAACTTTCTCGAATCTTGCTGCTTATCGGCAGTGGTCGCCGGCGCAGAGATCGACGGATGCAACAGCGGCGTATCGCATTCTCGAGGTGTCGCAGGGATTTTTCTCGACGCTGGGGACCAGATTCGCCTTTGGCCAAAGCTGGCCCATTACAACTAATGAGCAGGACTGTTCTCTGCAAGTAATCGTAAGCGGCGCTTACTGGAAACGCCTGGGCGGAGTATGGGGACCGAATGCAAGAACATTGAATCTCGATGGGCGGGATTTTCAGATTGCAGGCGTATTGCCGCAGGAGCAGGCGATTGAAGGCTCGTATGGGCTTAACCAGCCAGAGGTTTTTGCTCCGATCGGGTGCGATCGTGAGCAGCATCCGAACTCGCGCGGCAGTAATAGTTTTCAGTTGATCGGACGGCTGCAGTCCGGTGTGACCGTAACGCAGGCGAGTGCCGATCTGGAACGGATTGGGCAGGTCTTGCGAAAGGAATATCCGAACGAGTATGGCAGCGATCGAGCCGAGTTTCATCGATCGGTGCTGGTGATTCCTTATGTCGAGATGCTTGTGGGTACCGGGACGAAGCCTGCTCTTTTGCTGACCTTTGCGGCATGCGGCTTGTTGCTGTTGATCGCATGCGCGAATCTCGCGAACCTGCTGCTTGCACACAATACGCGTCGGCGCAGCGAGTTCGCTACGCGAGCGGTGCTCGGAGCGCGTCCTACGCAGTTGCTGAAGCAATTGTTGATAGAAAGCGGTGTGCTCGTCATTGCAGGAGCGGCAGGAGGTGTAGCGCTGGCTTACCTCGTTCTGAAGCTATTGAAGACGACCTCTGCTCTGCATCTGCCGCGGCTCGCACATGCTTCGTTGAATCCGGCAGTTCTGACCTTTGTGGTAACGGTCTCCGCTGCGGTTACCTTTTTCCTTGCGGTGCTGCCTGCACGACGAACCCTGCGACCGAACCTGATGCAGGATCTTCAGGGAGTCGGACGCAGCTCTGCCGCCCCCAGCCTGCGGCTTGCAGGACGTCTTCTGGTGATGGTCCAGCTTGCTCTCAGTGTGGTTTTGATTGCATGTGCAGGATGGATGATCGGGAGTGTGTATTCGCTTCTGCACCAGCCGCTGGGCTTTACCCCGAATTCTTTGCTGATGATGCGAGTGTCGTTGCGGCCAAGTCATGCAGCCAAAGAAGAGGCGATGCAGTCGCAGCTTCGATTGGCAGGGATGACTGAGGACGTTAGACAACTGCCGGGAGTGGAGGCGGCATCTTTGACGGATCACGTTCCGTTGGGACATGCCATCAATCGGTACGACTTCTGCTCTGACCTTCATCCTGAGGAATGCAACCTGCAGGTGAAGATCAATCCCAACTCTTACGTCGTCAGCTCCGGTTACTTTTCGACGATTCGACAGCCCATGCTGGAAGGTCGGGACTTCAATACTGCAGACGATGGCCGCAATCCTGTTGCGATCGTGAACCAGGCTTTGGCGGAGCGTGAATGGCCGGGACAGAGTGCCTTAGGGCATCGTGTGCGGACGGGCGAGGTGAAAGACAAAGACGGACACGAAGTCTGGTCGACGGTGGTCGGTGTTGTGGGAAACGTGCATAACTACGATCTGGTTTCAGCGCCAGGACCCGATCTTTATCTTCCGCGTGCGGAGGATCCGTATGCCTCCGCGCAGCTGGTTCTCAGGGCTGAGGGTGATCCGGCAAAGTTGAAAAAAGAAGTCCGAGATTTTCTGAAGCGAGAGAATCCGAATGCGCGGATCTCCAGTGGAGAGACGATGAGTGAGGAGATGGCGAGCGAGGTCTCCGAACGCGCTTTTTTGATGCAGGTTGCGAGCGCTTTTGGTGTCGTTGCTCTCTTTCTCTCGATTGTCGGGACGTATGGACTGCTGGCGTATGAGGTCTCGTTGCGCGAAAAAGAGATTGGCATTCGCCTGGCGCTGGGTTCTTCCAGAGAGCGTATCGTGACGCTGTTGCTGCATGAAGAAGGCCGCTGGCTTGTTGCAGGGATTGTGCTGGGGTTGGGATGCGCAGTGATGACCGGTTACGCTTTGCGCTCGCAGTTCTATAACGCGCATGGTACTTCGCTGCCTGTTCTTCTGGGATCGGTCATGCTTCTGGCGATGTCAGCTCTGATGGCGGTGACGGTTCCTGCAGGAAGGGCGTCCCTTCAGGACCCTGCCCAGACACTGCGGAAAGAATAATGGCAGGAACCAGCATCTTCAACTGAAAATCTCAGTGCGAGTGTCATTCGTCACTTTTATGTATACGCTGTATACGGTGGATGTGGTATACGGTGTATACATGAATGTGAAGTCAACTTCGGAAAAGATCTACCTGGCGGCCCGCCGGTTACTGGAAAAAGAGGGTTCGGACGCGGTAACGATGCGTCGCGTGGCGGAGGCGGTTGGGATTACCGCAATGGCGGTATACCGTCACTATCCCAATCGTGACGGTCTATTGAATGCGCTTGCCGACGATGGATTTGCGGAGTTGGGGAACCGGCTTGCGGGTACACGTCTTTCAGGGGACACAGAGAAGAAGCTGAAGAAACTGACCTGCGTCTTTGTGGATCATGCTCTCGAGAAACCGCGCCTGTTCGAGCTGATGTTTTTAAAGCCCCGAGAAGGGGCACGGCAGTACCCACAGGACTTTAAGGCAGGGCTCTCTCCTACTGCTAATCCAACGGCCCATGTTTTGAAAGAAGGGATGGAGTCCGGATATCTGCGCAAGGACGATGAGTGGGAGATCTTTTTTGAGATGGGCGCGCTGTTGCAGGGTTTGATCATGCTTTATCTCGGCGGGCGTATGGCGATGCCGCCTGCGCAGTTTCGTAGTTTTTGCTGCAGATCGATTGAGAGGTATCTCCATGGAATTCGCAACCAATAGCCTTGGTAAAACCGCTGCTGGAGTCATTGCGGTTGTATGCACGGCAACGCTGATGTGGTTTGGCAACGGTTTAAATCCGTGGTGGCCGTGCCTATGGTTCGCGATGCTGCCGGTGTTGTGGTTTGCATTGCGCCACTCGTGGTGGAGCACGGCGATTGTGGCGGTTGTGTCGATGATGCTGGGTGGGCTGAATCTGTTCTATTATCTGCACTCCGTTCTCGGCGCACCCATTATGGTCTGGGTTGCGGCTTATGCGTCGGTCGCGGTTGCCTTTGCCGCAGGCGTCTTGTTGTTTCGCGCTTTGCTGTTTCGCGGTGCGGTGTGGAGCGCATTGGTGGCGCTGCCTGCTGTGTGGGTCACGCTCGAGTATGCACGAAACTTTGCGACGCCTCATGGAACGGGAGGGAGCATCGCTTACACGCAGCTTCGGTTTCTTCCCTTTCTGCAACTGGCATCCGTTACAGGCCCGTGGGGTATGAGCTTTGTGTTGCTGCTGCTTGCTCCTGCAGTTGCGATTGGAATTTATCTTTGGCCGAAGCAGCGGCAGCGTGCAGTGCGCGTTATCGGTGCGACTGTGGGATTGATCGTGCTGATCCTGATCTTCGGTGCAGTCCGGTTGGCACAACCAACCGGCGAGACGGTGCAGATGGGACTGATTGCATCGGACGAGAAGCCGTATTCCTCAATTGTGGATGAAGGAAAACCTGCGGAGCAGCTGTTCCAGATCTATGCGGCACAGGCTGAAATGTTGGCGGAGCAGGGCGCAAAAGCGATTGTGTTGCCCGAGATGCTCGCCGTAGTTCTCGAGACTCGACGCCAGCAGGCCGATGCGATCTTTCAATCGTTGGCGGATCGCACTGGAGCGACGATTATCGTGGGCACGATTCATGTCGTGGTGCCGTTGACTTATAACGAAGCGAGAGTCTATGCGCCGCATGTTGTGATGGCGAGCTATCGCAAGCATCACCTGCTGCCTCCGTTTGAGTCGAGGACAACGCCGGGGACGACGATGACCGTGTTACCGCGAGGCGACGAAACCTGGGGCGTAGCGATCTGTAAGGATATGGATTTCACGAGATTGCTGCGCCGCTATGGAGAGGCTGGTGTAGGAGTCATGCTGGTGCCTGCGTGGGACTTCAGGGTGGACCGGTCCTGGCATGGGCATATCGCGGTCATGCGCGGAGTGGAGGATGGCTTCAGCATGGTGCGTTCGGCCAAAGGCGGTTACCTTACTGTGAGCGATAGTCGTGGAAGGATTATTGCCGAGAGCCGTAGCGACGCAGCTCCATTCTCCACGTTGATGGCGAATGTTCCTGTGGAGCATCACCCGACGATCTATCTCCGGCTGGGAGATTGGTTCCCCTGGGCGGCAATGGCGCTGTTGGTGTGGGTTTTGCTGCGCCTGGGATGGAGGCGCAACGCTCACTAAATAGCGCGTAGAACTCTTGCCGGAAGAAAGAAGAGAGCCGCGATCAGATCAAAGGCTCCGCCGACAACGATGCCTACAAGACGGAAGGGCAGCAGTAGAAGCCAGATAAGCGGATAGAGCACCACCGCAGCGATGGCAATAGGCCAGCAGGTGACGAGAAGCAGACAGAAGAGGAGCAGTTTGAGCATCGGTAATTTCTCTCCTCTTCTGGATACGCGCACTGGCGCGGAAAGTTCCGCCGTGGTGGGATGATGGTGGAATGGCGTTGCACGCGGGCGAGTTAGAGAGGATTGTGGCGGTGGACTGGTCGGGCCGGGTAGATGCAACCGGTCAGCGTCGCCACATCTGGGCAGGTGTGTGGACCGCCGGGAAGGTGACGCTTGAAGCCGGAAGAACACGCGAAGAACTGATGGAGTGGCTGATTGCCATGGCCCGCGAGACACCGCGCATGGTGGTGAGTTTGGATTGCTGCTTCAGCTTTCCCGCGTGGTTTCTGGCTGAGCATGAGTGCGCGACGGTCTTTGAATTCTGGAAGAAAGTGGCAGAGGGGCAAGGCGAACGCTGGCTTGCACGGGAGTGCGAAGAGGTTGCGCGAGACGTGCGTTTCTGGGGAGCTCCGCACAAGCGTCCGGAGGAGTTCTGTGGCGAGAATCTGCACCGGTCGATGCGGCTGACCGACATGGACAACAAGATTACGCCGAAGCTGCTTGAGGGTGATCCGGAACGCGCGGCCAAGGTGAAGGGAATCACGCCGAAGTCGCCGTTTCAGATTGGAGGCTCGGGTAGCGTGGGAACGGGAAGCCTGCGAGCGATGCCGTTTCTGTTGCGCATGTGGCAGGAGGGGTTTCGCGTATGGCCGTTTGAATCGACTCGACTTAGCAGCGCAAAGCCTCAGCCGCTCGTGGTGGAGATGTATACGCGGCTGATGACCGGTGCGGTGGCCAAGAGTAACGAAGAGGCTCGTGCGCGATATCTTGCAGTGAAGAAGAAGGATGACAAAGTTTATCGGCGTCTGGGGGATGCGGTACTTGAGCGCGCACTAGCTTCGGAGGATGCCTTCGATGCGCTCGTCAGTGTGATGGAGATGGTGCGATGGCAACAGGAGTTCCCACGCCTGAAGGCAACGAGAGACGAGGTGCTTCGTCTGGAAGGGATTACCTGGAGACCGGGAATTCAGAAGGGAAGTCCTTGTAAATAAATCGTCGCGTAGGGTCTGCCCTGTGCCTGGTATGTCCGAAATGGGGCGATGCGCTGATAGACTTAAAAGTCTATGAACTACAGGTCTGGAAGCCAGATTCGCGAAGATTTTCTACGGTTTTTTGAGGGCAAAGGGCACCGGAGAGTGCATTCCTCTTCGCTCGTACCGGCGAACGATCCTACGCTGCTGTTTACCAACGCGGGCATGAACCAGTTCAAGGACGTCTTTCTTGGCCTTGAGAAGCGCGATTATTCGCGCGCGACGACCTCGCAGAAGTGCGTACGCGCCGGTGGCAAGCACAACGATCTGGAGAATGTTGGATTCACGCGTCGCCACCATACCTTCTTCGAGATGCTGGGCAACTTCAGCTTTGGCGACTACTTCAAGAAGGACGCCATCGCCTACGCGTGGGAGCTGCTGACCTCGAAGGAGTGGTTCGGGATCGATGCGGCGAAGCTTTACGTCACGATCTTCGAAGGGGACGAGGGAGTACCGCGCGATGCGGAGGCCTATCAGTACTGGCTCGATGTAGGGGTTCCTGCCAAGCGCATCTTCGAGTTGGGTGCGAAGGACAACTTCTGGGCGATGGGCGATACCGGACCCTGCGGCCCTTGCAGCGAGATCTACTACGACCTCGGGCGTGAAGCGGGAGAAGATCCCGCAGTCGATAAGCCCTTTGGCGAAGACGAGCAGCGCTACGTCGAGATCTGGAACCTGGTCTTCATGCAGTTCGACCGCACGATGACTCCGGGTGGCCCTTTGCTGACGCCTCTGCCCAAGCCTTCTATCGATACTGGCATGGGGCTTGAGCGTATCGCATGTGTGCTTCAGGGTGTGCTTTCGAATTTCGAGACGGATCTGTTTACTCCGTTGATTAAGCGTGCCGAGCAATTGACCGGTCACAAGATCGAGCCGGATCAAGAGATAGACAATCGTTCGCAGGCATCGCTGCGTATCATCGCAGATCACTCGCGCGCGGCAACATTCCTTATCGCCGACGGTGTACTGCCTTCGAACGAAGGGCGCGGCTATGTTCTGCGCAAGATCATGCGGCGCGGCATTCGGCATGGGCGCCTGCTGGGGCAGGAAAAGCCCTTCATGCACGAGATGGTTTATGCCGTGCGGGATGAGATGGCCGCGGCGTATCCGGAGCTGAAGGAATTGGCCGACCGCGTAGCGAAGGTTGTGCTTGCGGAAGAGCAGCAGTTTGCGCGCACGCTTGAGCTTGGCCTGCGGCAGATGAACGAAGAGACGCTGCGGTCAGGCGCAGCGGCGTTTCGTCTGTACGAGACCTTTGGTATGCCGCTGGACTTTATGGTCGATGCCGCGCGCGATGCCGGAATTCCGTTCGACATGGATGGTTTCGAGCGTGCGCGTGCGGAAGAGCAGGCGCGTGCCCGTGCAAGCTGGAAGGGCGGATCGCAGAAGACGGCGGCTCCTGTATATCGCGAGCTTACGCCGACCGAATTCGAAGGCTACTCAAGCCTGAAGGTCGAGGGAGCAAAGATTCTAGCTCTGGTAAAAGATGGTGCAGGAGTTCCAGAGTTGAAGGCCGGCGAACAGGGCGAAGTTGTGCTCGATGCGACGAGCTTCTATGCAGACTCGGGCGGTCAGGTGGGCGATATCGGCTGGCTGTACTCGGACGATCACAATACCGTTGTGGCCGATGTTTTTGGCGCGACCAAGCCGGTGCAGGGAGTCTTCGCGCACAAGGTCAAGGCGCGTACGGCGCTTGCTGTAGGCGATACGGTGGATACCGTCGTGAATGCGGAAAATCGCCGCGCCACCGAGCGCAACCATACCGGAACCCACTTGTTGCACGCTGCTCTGCGCGAGATTTTAGGTAAGCATGTGAAGCAGGCGGGTTCCCTGAACGATGCAACGCGTTTGCGCTTCGACTTCTCGCACTTTACGGGAGTCGCTGAGGAAGAGTTGCAACAGATTGAAGACATCGTGAACCAGCAGGTGCTCGAGAACACTAAGGTGCAGACACTGGTGGATGTTCCGATTGATGTCGCTGTCAATGAGCTGGGTGCGATGGCTCTCTTCGGCGAAAAGTACGGCGAGCGCGTACGGGTGGTGAAGATCGGCGACTTCTCGACGGAGCTCTGCGGTGGAACTCACACGGCGGCGACGGGCGAGATCGGTCTGCTGAAGCTGGTTGGGGAAGGCTCGGTGTCGAGTGGAGTTCGTCGAATCGAGGCGGTCAGTGGAATCGGCGCTCTCAGCGAGTTCCGTCGCGACTTTGATGTAGCGCGTGTTGTAGGGCAGATGGTTGGAGCGAGCGATGCGACTCCTGCAGATGCTCTTCGCCAGAGAATTGCCTCGCAGGAAGAGGAGATGAAGAAGCTGCGCCGCGAGCTGGAGCAGATGCGGATGAAGGCAGCGTCTTCGTCAGTTGCGGATGCGGCCTCTTCGGCCGTTGAGGTGAAGGGCGTGAAGGTGTTGGTGCAGCGCGTGGATGCTCTCGACAAGAGCCAGATGCGCAACCTCGTGGATGAGCTGCGTGGAAAGCTGGGCTCAGGTGTTGTAGTTCTGGGTGCGGCAGCGGACGGGAAGGTCTCTCTGATTGTTGGCGTGACCAAGGACCTGACCTCCCAGGTGCAGGCTGGCAAAATAGTTGGTCAGATTGCGACGATGGTGGGTGGCCGCGGCGGCGGAAGGCCGGATTTGGCTGAGGCTGGTGGAAGCGACGTGAATGCTCTTGATAGTGCTCTCTCGAAGACGGCTTCCGTTGTGGAGAGCCTGATCTAAGAGTTCCATGAAATTTGGCTGCAAATGAGGCGGAGAATTTTCTTCGCCTCATTTGCTGTTTGGAAGAAAAGTTGCGTGCATTTTGCGGGGGTGTCGCAGGGTGTACCGCCTGAGTTTTCATACCGGAGAGCTGTGGGGGAGGCTCTTAAACTGAGGGTGGTGATGTCGATGTGCAATAGGCTGCGTAGTCTCGGAGTATGGTGTGCCGTTTGTGCGGCTGGGCTGAGCTGTGTTGGTGTAGCTGCGGCGAGTCCGAGAGCGCGAGTCTCTGCGGGTCAAAGGCGTGCGGTGGAACTGACTCCGTGGGAGAAGGCATCTCAGGGCCGAGATTCGCTGGAGGCGATTGCGAATGAGAAGCGCACTCGCGAGGATTACACGCGAGCGATGAATCGGTTTCGCGATATCTACCACAAGGATCCGGGTGACAAATACGCTGCTGCTGCGGTGAATGCGGTCGCGGAGCTGCTGACCGAGCAAGGCCGCGATCTGAAGGATCGGAAGAGCCTTGAGGATGCGGTGGCTCAGTATGAGTTCCTGCGCAAGCAGTATCCGGGCAGTTCGCTGCGCGTGAGTGCGCTGCTGGCCGAGGCGCAGATCTGCGAGAACGATCTGCAGGATACGGCTGCGGCGCGTGAGAAGTATGCGCTGTTCGTAAAAGACTATCCGCACAACTCGCAGGTGGAGGAGGCGAAGGCCGGTCTGGCTTCGCTGAACCGAAACGCGAAGCCGCAGAGAGCGAAGACAAAGAATAGCGAGGCACGAACTTCGAAGCCAAGTCAGGCAACGGTCCTGGACGCTGCGTCTGCATCGGATCGAGCGCCGGACGCGGGAGCGTTTGCTCCGATGCCGACGACGGGAGCAGCAGCGGCCAATTTTGCGGCGCGTCACAAGGCGGTTGCAGCGGATGTTCCCGAGCCGGTGAAGACGGTTGCATCGCAGGCTTCCTCGAATTCATCCGATCTGGTCAAAGATCTTTCGAAGGACTCTGCGGGGATTGTGAGTGGGCCTTCGCATGTGGCGCAGGTCTCAGCGAGTGGGCGGAACGGCTTCGCGCAGGTGACGGGAATCCGGCATTGGTCGACGCCAAACTATACGAGGGTGGCGATCGACCTGGGCGACGACGTGACGTATGAGGCGGCGCGGGTTCCGAATCCGGATCGCATCTACTTCGATCTTCACGGTACGAAGCTGGCTCAGGGACTTGTGGGCAAGAACTTCACGGTGACCGACGACGGGTTCCTGAAGCGGGTTCGAGCGGCGCAGTTTTCGAACGATGTGACTCGGGTGGTGCTGGATGTGAACGATGTGACCGAGTACTCGGCGTTTCTGCTGCCGAATCCTTACCGGTTGATCATCGACGTGCATGGCAGCAGCCAGCCGACGCAGCAGGTGGCGGAGAATCGCGGAGCGAAGGCTCCGGCTCCGACGACCGCACCGGAGGTGAAGTCGTCGCCGCGGCGGCCGGTTCCCGGCTCTGTCGAGACGAGCAACGCCGGGACGGAGAGCGAAGTGGCTGAGGTGAGCGATCAGCCGGGCAAGGTCAAGGCGACGAAGGTTCCGACGTCGCGGCCGATTTCTGCGGTGGTTCCTTCGAGTTCGACCTCGAGCCGCAAGGGCAGGAAGGTTGTCGATCCGGCTTCGCCGGCGCGAGCGGCGGTTCCGACGGCGGATGGAGAGACTTCGCTGGTGCGGGCGCTGGGGCTGAAGATCGGTCGAATCGTGATCGATGCGGGGCACGGCGGTCATGACTCGGGAACCATCGGCGTGGATGGTCTGGAGGAGAAGGACGTGGTGCTGGATGTGGCGCTGCGGCTGGGCAAGCTGCTGCACGACCGTCTGGGCTCGGAGATCATCTACACGCGCTCGGACGATACGTTCATTCCTCTGGAGACGAGGACGGCGATTGCGAACAAGTCGCAGGCGGATCTGTTTCTTTCGATCCATGCGAACTCTTCGCGGGATTCAACCGCTCGCGGTGTGGAGACGTATTACCTGAACTTCACGTCGCAGCCGGATGCGCTGGAGGTGGCGGCGCGTGAGAATGCGGTGAGCGATCAGTCGATCTATCAGCTGAGCGATCTGGTGAAGAAGATCGCGCTGAAGGACAAGATCGACGAGTCGCGGGAGTTCGCCTCGGATGTGGAGTCGAACCTTTACGCGGGACTCGAGCGGGGCAATGCCGGGCTGAAGAACCGCGGGGTGAAGAAGGCTCCGTTTGTGGTGCTGATCGGAGCGAATATGCCTTCGATTTTGGCGGAGATCTCGTTCGTGACGAACCCGAGGGACGCCGATCAGCTGCGGCAGCCGGAGTATCGGCAGCGGGTGGCGGAGAGCCTCTTCCAAGGCGTGTCGAAGTATGAGGCCGGGCTGAGCGGCTCACGGACACGGGTGGAGCAGGCGCAGGCGGTGACCCGGGGGACACCCCCTCCCGCACAATGATGCCAAAATCCTCATTACAAATAATTTAGGTCTGGACCTCGGATTTGGACGAGGTTTTAAAAATAAAGCGGGAAGGGCAGGATTTTGGACTTGACCCTTCCCGCTATGTCTCTTTTAAGGATAGCAATCGGCGGGTAACTGATCGGCGGATTTAAGGCTTTTGGATTCAGGGTGATGGAGGGGAGTGGGGTTGACAGGTTTTTGGAAAGCTGAAGAAGTCGGGATAAACGCAGATCCTTCGACTTCGCCCTTCGGGCTTCGCTCAGGATGACATTACTTTGGGGATGGTTGGTC
>Ga0310811_10007862_pt1 | contig 13670 bp, 11 predicted proteins | sample YCmetagenome_FD_207642 | JGI IMG/M metagenome (GOLD analysis project Ga0310811, IMG submission 207642) | Soil microbial communities from experimental microcosm in Duke University, North Carolina, United States - YC | ecosystem: Engineered > Artificial ecosystem > Soil microcosm > Unclassified ... | reverse complement strand
GGAATGCCGGTCGCAATGCGGCTGACTTTCAAACCTGCGCGACGCAGTTGGCCGTAAAGATAGGTCGCGGTCGCTTCGCCTTCAACCGTGGGATTGGTCGCAAGAATAATTTCTTCCGCGCCGCCGTCTTCGACGCGCTTCATGAGATTGGAAATTCGCAATTGCTCCGGACCTACGCCGTGGATCGGGGAGATCGCACCGTGAAGCACGTGATAGACGCCGTTGTAATGGCGAGTCTTCTCTACGGCAGCGATGTTGGTGGGTTCTTCAACAACGCAAATCAGGCGCTGATTTCGGGTGGGGCTTGCGCAGTACACGCAGGGATCGACATCGGTGATGTTGTTGCAGATGGAACAGAGACGCAGGCTGGCCTTGACGTCGTGAATGGCACTGGCGAGCGAGTTGGCATCATCCTCGCTTGAACGCAGGATGTGAAACGCGAGCCGCTGTGCGGACTTGCTTCCGACGCCGGGAAGCTTTTTGAGCTCGTCGATGAGACGAGCCATGGGTTCAGCGAAACGAGACATGGATTATCGGATGATCGGATGATCTGGTGATCGTGTCATCGGGTCATCGGGTCATCGGGTGATTTGAACCCGCTCACCTTCTTGCTGTTCTATATGAGGCTGCAAAAATCGCAACCAGTTCGTTTGCTTCCGTCAGAAGATCGGAAAGAAGCCCCGCTTTACGATTCCAGCCTCGATCAGACACTCGAGCCAAAAGACTGTTTCATCTGCTTCTTCCAATACTATTCCAATCTTTGCCGAAAACTCCGCACCTGATCGTGCCCGACCAGCGGCGCGATAATTCGCTCCAACTGAAGTCCCTGATCGAAGCAACTGTTTTCCAAGAATTTGTGCTTCCGGAGTTCGCGGGAGTTTTTGAAACAATCGCATGATTCGAAGTGCGAACTTCTTTAGTTCTGGCCCGGAGATCCTCTTGTTTGCTTTCCATCGCCCGAAATTTCAGATTACCCGATCACCCGATGCCTGGCATTCCTCCCAACATTCCTCCCATGGCGGATTGCATGCTTTCATCCACTTTTTGGCCGGCGCTGTTGAAGGCCGCGGTGATCAGATCCTGAAGCATTTCGAGATCTCCTGATTTCACCGCTTCCGGATCGATCTTGACGTTCAAGACTTGCTTGCGCCCATCCATTTTGACGGTCACAGTGCCGCCGCCGGACGAAGCCTCGACGACCGTCTCCTGCATTTTCTTTTGCAGGACTTCATATTGCTTTTTTGCCTGGGACATCAGTTCCTGAATATTGAATCCGCTCATAAGAGATCCGATTACTTATTCTTTCGATAGTCAATGATGGTGCGAATTTCAGCGCCGAATTTTTCTTTCATGCGTTGTACAACGGGCTCCTGTTCGGCGCGTCCGCGGCCGCTTCCATTGGGTGCTGACGCTTTTGCCTGGACCGGTTGCGCGCTGCCGCCGGGCAAAATCTGCAACTTGGCAGGACGGCCAAGAATGCCGCTGGCTGAGGCAATGATCAGGCGCTTGGCCTCGCTGCTGACGGACATGTCGATGAGCGCGGCAGAGGCCGCAACTTTTACCATGATTTCGTTTCCCACGAGTTGCCACTCGCCGCTTTCGAGCATTGAGGTGAGGACGGTCTGCTCGGTGGATGAAAGCGTTTTGAGAATGCCGTCGCGCACAACGTTCGCATCAACCGGAGGCTTTGGCTGAAAGCTGGGTTGCGGTGCGACCGCAGGCGCTGCAGCTCCCATGATCACGCTGGGGGATGTAACGGAGGCCGGGGTCTGGCGGGCCGGCATCATGGCGACCTCTTCACCTGAGGCCTCCGAACGCGGCACACCCTTCCTGGCCGCATCTGCTGCGAATGGTGACACAAACGACCTGGCCGGAGCCGGGTCCGGTCTTTTCGTTTCGATTGGAGCAGAGGATCTGGTACTGGCCTGCGCTTGCCGCGCAGGTTCAGCCCCACTCAGCAGCTGTTCGAGTGGAAGCAGACGTTGTGCGTGGGCAAGTTTCAACAATCCGAGTTCAAGATGAAATCTCTGTTCCTGCCGATAACCCAGCTCCCCATGCGTGCGCAGCATGATCTGAAGAAACCGCGCCAGGTCTTCTTCGCTGAATGATTCGGCAGCGCGGCCAACTCTGGCGCGCTCGTCGGCAGAAATCTGCAGCAGTGGCGAATCAGCGCCGGCGACCTTGGCGACAATCGCATTCCGCAGAAAGCGTACGAGCTGGCGAGCAAAATGAACGGGATTCTGCCCCTCGCTGAGAAGGCCGTCAACGATGCGCAAGATGTCTTCGCTCGAACTCCGCCCCACCGCGCCCATGATTTCTTCGAGGATTCCGGAAGGCGCAATACCGATCAACTGGCGAACTGTCTCGACGGTCAATCTTCCTTCGCTGGATGCGATCGCCTGATCAAGGATTGATAGCGCGTCACGCATCGAGCCATCCCCGGCTTCGGCGAGCATGGCTAAAGCCTCTTCATCCCCGGCAATGTTCTCGCGCGAGCAGAGGTCTTTCAGTTGCGCAACGATCTGGTCGAACTTCACCGCCCGAAAGCTGAAGTGCTGGCAACGCGAGCGGATGGTCTGCGGAATGTCCTCGGGCTGGGTAGTCGCAAGCATGAAGACGATGTGGCTAGGAGGCTCTTCCAGAGTCTTGAGCAGGGCGTTAAACGCAGCATCTGTAATCTGATGGGCCTCGTCCAGAATATAGATCTTGAAGCGGTCGCGGGCCGGGCGGTAACGCGCCGCCTCGCGCAGTTCGCGAATCTCGTCGATGCCGCGGTTGGTCGCGGCATCGATCTCAATTACGTCAACTGAGTTGCCAGCGCGGATTTCGATGCAGGAATCGCAGACGCCGCAAGGTTCCGTTACAGGTTTCTCGGACGACCTGCAATTCAGTGCCATTGCCAGGATCCGCGCAATTGTTGTTTTGCCTATGCCACGATGTCCACTGAAAATGTAGCCGTGCGCGATCCTCTCCTGCTCAATCGCATTCTTCAGTGTGCGGGTGACGTGGTCTTGCCCTATCACTTCTGAAAATTTTTGGGGACGATATTTGCGCGCGAGGACCTGGTAGCTCATGATGACAAGATGGTGTGATTATACGTGAGCCACGGTGGCGAGCTTTGGTTGCGAATATCGCTATGTAGGGATAGGCTTGTGTGTCATTAATGAGGGGGATTTCCATGCAATTGAAGATCAACGTGCGCACGCTGGACGACGGGATCATCGTCGCTAATTGTGCGGGACGGATTGTTTTTGGCGAAGAGACCGCAGAGCTACGCGATCGCGTCCGTACCTTGATTCAAAAAGGCAGCCGCATCGTGCTGAATCTCGCGGATATTACCTACATCGATAGCGGCGGCCTCGGAACTCTGGTTTCGCTTTACATCACCGGCCAGAATACGGGCGGCGCGGTCAAATTGGCCCGCCTCACGCAGAGGGTTGGCGACTTGTTGCAGATCACGAAACTACTCACCGTGTTTGAGGTCTATGACAGCGAGGAAGAAGCGGTCGAGTCGTTCCGCAAGGGCGCCGCAGCATAAGTCCAGCACAAAGACCCGGATTTCCCCCGAAGGACGCATTCGCGCGACCATTCAGAAAATCCCGCGTGGCAAAGTGTCTACGTATGGTGCTATCGCCCGTGCTGCGGGTATGCCCGGGCGGTCGCGCCAGGTCGCTCGCGTGTTACAACGCTCGTTCGGTCTTCCCTGGCAGCGGGTGCTGGGCGCAGGTGGCGAAATCAAGCTTCGCGGGGATTCGGGAATCGAGCAGCGCTTACGACTGGAATCGGAAGGTGTGCGATTCCGTGGCCGGCGCGTTGATATGAAGGCACATGAATTCGGGTTCTCAACCTGAGCACCCGACTGTTTCTCCAGAGACTGTCAAGTTCCACAACCGAAACGTAACCCCACTTTGGGTACTACGGTTACGCACGTTTTCCCTTTTTGATACTTCCCCGGAACGAAACCCGCTAACATCGCTTCAGTAACTCCCCAAACGTACATCCCCAAAAACTGAACTTCCGACTGGAGATTTTCATGAAGAAAGCTCTGTGCGCAGCTCTGTGCCTGATCGCCGCAACCCTGACTGGTTGCGCGGGCGCGGGAGGGTCCAACGGATCGGGATCATCCTCATCGTCAAACCAGGCCACCGTCTCATCGATTCAGGTTGCGCCGAGCTCGATGTCCATTGGGGCCGGGGCTGGACAGCAATTCACAGCTACTGCCCACATGTCGGACGGCACCAGCAAAGACGTGACCGCAACAGTTCAGTGGAGCTCTTCGGACTCGAATATCGCCAGCGTTTCGAACGGCGGAATGGCAACCGGTTCTGCTCCGGGAAAGGTCACGATCACTGCGCTGTCCGGAAGCTTGAAGTCAACTGCTGCTCTTACAGTAAGCAGCGCGGCGGTGAATCTCAGCTCGATTGTGGTTACGCCTGCGGCTTCGTCCATGCCGGTGCACACCTTGCAGCAGTTCACGGCGACGGGCAACTACAGTGACGGCAGCAGCGCAGATCTAACCGCGCTGGTGAGCTGGAACTCTTCTTCCACCAGCGTCGCGACTGTAAGCTTGTTGGGAGCGGTCACAGGCGTGGCAGCGGGGCCGACTACGATTTCGGCTTCGTTGGGCGGAGTTTCCGGATCGACTTCGTTGACAATATCAGCGCCCACGATTACGTCCATCACGGTGACGCCGGTGGGGCTCACATTGGGAATCGGTATTAACCAGCAGTATGTGGCGACTGTAACCTACAGCGACGGCAGCACGGCTGACCTCTCGGCTGGCGTGACCTGGACATCGTCTTCGACTTCGGTCGCTACGATCACCAGCGCAGGCCTGGCAACAACAGTTGCAGCCGGCCAGACCACGATCACAGCGAGCGTCAGCGGAATGAGCGACACCTCGACTTTGACGGTGGTTCAGGCAAACCTGACCTCGATCGCAGTCAGCCCGGCGGTTCAGACGATTGCGGCAGGGACCAGCCAGCAGTTCAGCGCTATCGGCAGCTTCGATGATGGAAGCACGCAGCTGCTGACCTCGGTCACCTGGAGTTCATCGGTGAACGCTGTTGCTACGGTTGACGTAAACGGCCTGGCAAATGGGGTTGGCACGGGCGCGGTGACAATTACGGCGACTGCCGGATCGGTGAGCGGCACCGCGTCACTGACTGTTTCCGCAGCGACCCTGGTTTCGATCGCGGTCACACCTGCGAACTCAAGCATGGCAGTTGGGACTACGAAACAATTCGCCGCGACGGCCACGTTCAGCGACTCGTCGCTCCAGGACGTAAGCGGCGTGGTGGTGTGGACTTCGTCGAATCCGGCAGCTGCGACGATCAATGCGCAAGGAATGGCGTCAAGCGTCGCAACCGGCTCGACGACGGTAACGGCCACTTACGGAACAGTCAGCGGATCGACCGGGCTGACGGTTTTAAGCGCACATCTGGTTTCGATTTCGATCGTGCCTGCGAATCCGTTTATCGCCAAAGGCACTTCTATCAAACTGACTGCGAGCGGGACGTTCAGCGATGGTAGCGTTGCAACGAATCTGAGCGGCGTGTCGTGGAAGTCCTCGAAACCGAATATTGCCAACGTGCGGGGAAGTGGGATCGCTCATGGCAAGAAGGGCGGCTCGGTTACGGTCACGGCGACGGCCTCCGGAATCAGCGGCACCACGACTTTGACGGTCCGCACCGGTACGCTGGTTTCGCTTGCGATCACTCCTGCTACGCCGACGGCGGCTGCAGGAACCAAACAACAATTCACCGCGACCGGTACCTTCAGCGACGGCAGCACGCAAGACATCACGCTGAATGCGCACTGGAGTTCGTCGTCGGCAAGCGTGGCGACGATTGCTAATGCTCCGAGCGTGGCGGCGCTGGCCACCTGCAACAACGCGGGAACGACGACCATCGGCGCGAACTCGGGTGGGATCACCGGGTCGGCGGTGTTGACGGTGCAGTAGAATCTGCCGGAATCCCAGGTCTCCCAACATCGGGAGACCTGGGGCACCCCATTTCAAGACTTCTAGCCTTCTAAGGGCGAATCTCTATCGGTGTGCCGTTGTCCACTAACTTCCAGATCTCTTCAATCTCTTCATCGGTGACGGCGATGCAGCCGTAGGTCCAGTCATGCGCGCGATGCGCGGCGCCGATGTAGCCTTCCCCGTTTGGTAGTCCGTGGATTGAGATGTCCCCGCCCGGCGCTACGCCAAGTTTGCGGGCACGCACGCGGTCGGCAGCATTCGGATACGAAATGTGCAAGGATCGATGGCAAGAACTTTTCGCATTACGGCTGTCGATGACGTACACGCCCTCGGGCGTGCGCAGGTCTCCCTGCTGTTGCTTCGGGCCTGGGCTACGTCCTAGTGCGACCTTGTAGGTCTTAATGACCCTTCCGGCGTACATGAGTTCCATGGTGTGCTCTTTCTTGTGGACGATGACACGGTCAACGTGTGGCCGTGGTGCGGCGATCGCTACGGCTAGTGGGAGAACCGCAATGATTATTGCTCGCACGCGGTTTGAAGGTAATTCTGAGTAGATTGACACCGCCGATGGCAACAAAGAGCCCATCGTGCTGCCCAATTTGGGAAACGGGTGTGATATTTGCATCAGCGCGATAACTCGCGCCTCTATACTTTTGAAATGTCCAGCCCCGACCTTCGCACCGCGTTGCAGCAGTATTGGGGCTATTCGTCGTTTCGTCCGCTGCAGGAACAGGTTATTCAAAGTCTGCTCGCCGGCAGTGACACTTGCGTCGTCATGCCTACCGGAGGCGGGAAGTCGCTGTGTTATCAGTTACCCGCGCTGGTACTGAAAAAGACTGCGGTCGTCGTTTCACCGCTCATTGCCCTGATGCAAGACCAGGCGGTGCAGCTCGCACAGATGGGAATTCCTGCGGCGGTGCTCAACAGCATGCAGGATTCAGGCGAGCAATCGCGCGTCATGATGAAGGCGCGTGCCGGCGAGTATCGGTTAATTTACCTGTCACCGGAGCGGCTGGCTCGAGAAGATACGATTGGCTGGTTGCGCGGTGTGCCGGTTTCCTTCTTCGCGATCGACGAAGCGCACTGCATCTCGGAATGGGGGCACGAGTTCCGGCCGGAATACCGGCAACTGAGCAAACTGCGCGCGCACTTCCCTGACCTGCCGATTGCCGCGTTCACGGCCAGCGCTACGCGGCGGGTGCGGCATGACATCCTGCAGCAGCTGCAGCTGTCGAATTCACATAAGTACATTGCGAGCTTCCACCGAAAGAACTTGCGCTACCTGGTGCGGGAGTGCGCCGGTTATGAGCAGAACGCGCTGCTTGCGCGCGTATTGGGAAATTATCGGGACGGAAGCGTGATCGTGTACGCGCCAACCATCCGTCGCGTGGGAGAGGTTACGGACTTTCTGCTCGAATCGGGAATTCCGGCAATTCCCTACCACGGCCGCATGGATGCTGCGACGCGCAAACAGAATCAGGAGCGGTGGACGTCGGACGAGGTGCGTGTCGTGGTCGCGACGATCGCGTTCGGCCTGGGCATCAACAAAGCCAGCGTTCGCGCCGTGATTCATCTTTCCCTGCCGAAATCCATCGAGCAGTACTACCAGGAAGCCGGGCGCGCCGGCCGCGATGGCCAGCCCGCGGATTGCGTGCTGTTGTGGAAGCGGCAGGACACGGCTCTGCTCGCGCATTTCATCAATCAGATTCAGGATACGGCTGAAAAAGATCGCGCGTGGCAACGCTACCGCGATATTGTCGGATTTGCGGAATCGCGGAGCTGCCGGCATCGGCAAATCTGTTTGCACTTTGGCGAGACGCCGAAGTGGACGAAATGCGAGAGCTGCGATGTGTGCAGCGGAGTGCCGGCATGGGTCAGCGCTCCGGTGGAACTGGAAGTCTTAAGCGGTGGGAGGACGGGCGTGCCCGCGCGTGCGGTTTCCTCACCTTCTTCGAGCAGCGCGGGCAAGGACGTCCGCGCCCCCAGGGTCGAGGCTGATCCTGAGCTAGTCGAATACATGCGGGAATGGCGGCGCTCTGCAGCACAAACGCAGGGTGTCCCCGCGTTTGTGGTGATGCACGACACTACGCTGGAAGAATTGTGCCGCAAGCAGCCGAAATCGGTGGATGAATTGATGAGTGTCTCCGGATTCGGCGTCAAGAAGTCTCAGACGTACGGATTGAAGATTATTGAAGCGCTGAACAAATTCCGGGCCGGTGCGCGACCAGCGGCCAGGATGGAGAAAATGTCGCCTCCGGCGCAGGAAACCATGCGCTTGCTGGCCCATGGAAAGAGTTTCGAAGAGATCGCAAAAATCCGCGACCGGCAGCTGGCTTCGATCACAACCCTGGTCGCGGATCTGATCGAGCAAGGAAGGCTGGAGTTTGATCCGGCGTGGATGTTGGAATCCAAGCGCGCCCAAATTGAAGATGCGTGCGCGAATTTTGGGCTTGACCGTTTGCGGCCGATTAAGGATTCTCTGCCCGAAGAGATTACATATGACGAAATCCAGCTGGTGGTGGCTCTGCTCCGACGCCGACAGCATGCCGGGCTCGAAGTTGCGGGATGACCGCTACCCATACGCGGCGCGGTTTACCATGGGTTGGTGAATCTTCCGGTAAAACCGCCCGTTCTCCCAATGTTGGCTAAGCGTGTGGCTGAGATGCCCGAAGGGGATGACTGGATTTTTGAGCCGAAGTGGGATGGATTTCGCGCGCTGGTGTTCCGCGATGGGGATGAGATTTTCATCCAGAGCCGCGATGAAAAACCTCTCAACCGCTACTTTCCTGAATTGTTGGATCCCATTGCTTCGGCTTTACCAACTCGATGTGTGCTTGATGGTGAGATCGTCATCGTTAAGAACAACGAACTCGATTTTGATCTGTTGCAGTTGCGCCTGCATCCGGCAGCTTCGCGTGTGAAGCTCTTGTCGCAGCAGACTCCGAGTTCGTTTGTTTGTTTCGATCTGCTGTGCGTGGGAGATCGTGACCTTTGCAGCGAGCCGTTCGAGATGCGACGGCGGGAACTGGAGGCTTTGATTTCTGCTGCAGCTCCGCCGATCCATCTGACGCCGGCGACGCGTGACCGCAACGTTGCTTCTGACTGGTTCCGGCGCTTTGAGGGCGCGGGACTTGATGGGGTGATCGCGAAGCCACTCGCGGGAACTTATGAGCCTAACAAGCGCGTCATGTTCAAGGTAAAGCACGAGCGCGATTGCGATTGCGTGGTGGCTGGTTTTCGCTGGCACAAGAAAGGCGATCGCACGCTGGTGGGTTCGTTGCTGCTGGGCCTGTTTGATGACGCGGGCTCGCTGCAGCACGTTGGAGTCTGTGCGAGCTTCTCGAATGCGAAACGCCTCGATCTTGCCGAATTTCTCAAGCCTTACCGCAAGGACGCACTGGCGAACCATCCGTGGAAAGTCTGGGCGGATCCGGAGTCGGTGTCAGGTCGAATGCCCGGGGGGCAAAGCCGTTGGAGCCAGGGCAAGGATCTTTCCTGGGAACCGCTGCGGCCTGAACTTGTTGTGGAAGTCGCTTACGATCACATGCAGGGAGATCGGTTTCGTCACACGGCGCAGTTCCGCAGGTGGCGTTCCGACAAGAACCCGAGCGACTGTACCTATGCGCAGCTCGAAGTTGTTCCTCCGCAGGAAATCGCCGCCATTTTTCCCGCGGGCCGGTAAACAGCACACTATTTCTTTCTTTCAGCACTTTTTCGCAGCTCACGCCATGCGCGTGTGGGATCGTCATCCGGGTCGGGAGTTTCCTGCGGCGGGCGCAGGTGTTCGGGCACTTGGCGCAGATTGATTCTTATGCGCGTCCAGGTTGAAGAGCGGCCGCGCATCGAGTCCACCAGCACATCTTCCGGCGCGAGCAAGGCAGATGCTTCGGCGTGTTTGGTCTTCCATCTTTCCAGACCGGCGAGCGCAGCTGCTTTGTCGGGAGAATTTGCAACCACGATCAGCGGCATCTTGACGCGGGGCTTCTTCGCCACCGTTTTGGCTGACTTCGCCCTCGAAGGCGCCACTCGCGAAGCCTCGCCTTCCATCTTGCGAAAGTGCGGAGGCCAGGGCGCATCGCCGAGGCCGGCGGCTTCGTCTCTCGCGGCCAGTTCCAGCAGCGGTTCAAGGGAACCGGGAGAGGAATCCATGTTCGCGTGAGGATCGCCGATTTCTGCGAAACGTTTTGGGACCGTGAACATAGTGAAGTCCGCGGGATCGCAATCGGGAACTTCGTGCCAACCGAGCGGGGTCGAGACGCGCGCATCGGGCTGCGGGCGCACCGAATATGCTGAGCAGGTCGTGCGGTCCTTGGCATTCTGGTTGTAGTCGAGGAAGACGCCGTGGCGTTCTTCCTTCCACCATTTAGAGCTGGCCAGGGCGGGAAGGCGCCGTTCAACCGCGCGCGACAATGCCACCGCAGCGCTGCGAACTTCAGCGAACGTCCAGCGCGGTTCGATACGAACGTTGATGTGCATGCCGCGCGAGCCGCTGGTTTTCGGCCATCCGCGCAGTCCCAGTTCTTCAAGGAATGATTTGACTTCGAGAGCGACTTCGCGCACATCATTCCACCTGACACCCGGCACGGGGTCGAGATCAATTCGCAATTCATCAGGATGCCCGAGATCAGCAGAGCGGACTGGATGCGGATGCAGTTCGATGCAGCCTAAATTGACGATCCAGGCAAGCCCGGCGGCATCATCGACAACAATTTCTTCGGCGGTGCGGCCTGAGGGGAAAGAAAGGGTCACGGTACGCAGCCAGGAGGGACGCTGCTCCGGCGCGCGCTTCTGGTAGAAGGCAGGAGCTTCAGCTCCATTCAAGAAGCGTTTCAGGACGATGGGACGATCGCGAATTCCTGCCAGCGCGCCCGGCGCAATCGACAGGTAGTAGCGAACCAGGTCGAGCTTCGAGATGCCGGCCTGCGCGAAGTAAATTTTCTCGGGATGCGTGATGCGGACTTCGCGCCCATCAATAGAGAGCAGCTCGCCAGCTTCCTGCTTTGCCACGAAAATAGGCTAACTCAAAACGCGTCGATCCCGGTCACGCTCTGCCCGATGATTAGAGTGTGAATATCGTGGGTACCCTCGTACGTCTTGACCGACTCCAAGTTCGCCATGTGGCGGAAGATGGGGTATTCGTCAGCGACGCCATTTGCGCCAAGGATGTCGCGGGACAGACGGGCGCATTCGAGCGCCATCCAGACGTTATTGCGTTTGGCCATAGAGATGTGCTGGAAGCCGGCTTTTTCCTGATCTTTCAGGCGGCCGACCTGCAGCACGAGCAACTGGGCTTTGCTGATCTCGTTGATCATCCACGTCAATTTTTCCTGGATCAACTGATGAGAGGCAATCGGCTTGTCGTGGAACTGTTTGCGGAATAGAGAATACTGCAGAGCGCAGTCGTAGCAGGCCATGGCGGCGCCAATAGCTCCCCAGGCTATGCCGTATCGCGCCTGATTGAGACACATCAGCGGAGATTTCAGGCCACCGGATTTTGGCAGCAGGTTTGAAGCCGGAATGCGGACGTCTTGCATTGATAGCGAAGAAGTCACCGAAGCCCGCAGCGACCACTTCCCATGAATGTCCTCTGCGCGGAAACCAGGACGGTCGGTTTCCACCAGGAAGCCGCGGACTTTGTTGTCTTCGTCCTCGACTTTCGCCCAGACCACGGCGACGTCGGCAATCGATCCAGATGTGATCCACATCTTTTCGCCGTTCAGGACGTATTCGTTTCCAGATTTACGCGCGCGCGTGCGCATGCCGCCTGGGTTTGATCCGAAATCCGGCTCGGTAAGGCCAAAGCAGCCAAGCTTTTCGCCCGACTGGAGCGCCGGCAGCCAGGTGTTCTTTTGCTCGTCACTACCGAAGGCATAAATGGGATACATCACCAGCGCCGATTGCACGCTCACGAACGAGCGCACGCCGGAATCTCCGCGCTCAAGTTCCTGCGTCACCAGGCCATATTCCACGTTCGACATCCCGGCGCAGCCATATCCTTTCAGGCTGGCGCCGAAAAAGCCTAGCTCGCCCATCGGCTTGACCAGTTCGCGCGGGAAGCGGCCGGCCCGGTTGCATTCCTCGATGATGGGAATGAGATTGTCTTCGATGAATTTGCGCGCAGTGTCGCGGACCAGGCGCTCGTCGTCGGTCAGAAGCGTGTCGAAGTCGATGAAGTCCACACCGCGAAATTTCATGGCCATAAGAAACTCGATTCTGTCTCCGAGCTCGCGTGGCGCGGGCACCCTCGCCCGCGTTCTCCCATTAAAAGCCTGCCCCGAAGCGGTCGGACAGGAATGTCCGACCCACACAAGCCTTGCCGATCCAGGGAAACGTTTGACCTTAGCAGAGGGTAAAGAGCGGGTCAAACCGGCGGAAGGAATTGCGCATCCGATTTACAACTCTTTTACAGAACGTGGGTTGAGGAGAAATGACGCCTGGCATCTATACTTATACGGCCTGAAATGAGCAGGATATCGAAAACACTCGCGGCTATGTGCGCCACCCTGGTTCTTTCACTGATGGTGTCGGCTGCAGATGCGGTCTTCACCGCTCCCCCGCTCGACCACGGATTTCAACTTCTCTATAACCTCGAGTTCGACCGGGCGCACGACATCTTTTCCCGCTGGCAGCAGGGTCACCCGGACGATCCCATGGGACCGACGTTTGAAGCAGTTGGTTTGCTGTTTTCGGAGTTCGATCGGCTGGGAGTGCTGGAAGGCCAGTTTCTCGTGGACGACAAGAAATTTGAAGATCGTCCCAAGCTAAATCCTGACCCCAGTGTGCGCGCGCGTTTCGATGCGGCGGTCACAAAGGCGCAGACCACGGCGCGGGCGCGGCTGGGGAAGAATCCAAAAGACCGAGACGCATTGTTCGCGATGACGCTTACTAACGGCCTCGAGGCCGATTATGCTGCATTGATCGAAAAGCGCAATGTGGCTTCGCTGCATTACACCAAGGAATCCACTGCATGGGGCGAGCAGACCCTCGCAGCCGATCCTGATTGCTACGACGCGCATATTGCAGGGGGAATCAGCAAGTACATCATCGGCAGCATGGCCGCCCCGGTCCGCTGGCTGGTGCGGCTAGGCGGAGTCTCCGGAGACAAGCAAGCGGGAGTGAAAGAGCTCAAGCTGGTTGCGGAGCGCGGACATTATCTTGCGCCGTTCGCAAATATATTGCTTGCGATAGCTTACGTTCGCGAGCATGACAAACAACATGCACGTGAATTGCTGGCTTCACTGCGAGATCAGTACCCCAAGAATCCGCTGTTTGGAAGAGAAATCGCGCGGCTGGATTCGGCGCATTAGGCGCGTGACTTCCCACCTGCTGGTACGATCCTCACAGTGAACCCTCTCATTCTGTACTTCGTGTCAGGTGAGTCGTTTTACCCAGGCGCTGCTCTGCTGACATTGATGACGGTTGTCTCGCCTTCGTTAGCGTCGCCTCGTCTGCGAAGAGCACGGAATGTGCTTGCGTGGGTGAGTCTGCTCCTGATCGTCATGGCCTGTCCACCGTTTCCCTGGTTTGCATATGCTGGCCTAGCGTTGAGCTTTGTGGTCTGGTATTCAATCTCGAACTTTAGAGCTGTCGGCACATCAACGCGATGGATGTGCAGCGTACCGCTCGTAGGCTTGCTCGTGGGAATGACCATCTCAGAGCTACCACACCGAACACTTCCAGTCATAAC
>Ga0310811_10007861_pt1 | contig 13670 bp, 16 predicted proteins | sample YCmetagenome_FD_207642 | JGI IMG/M metagenome (GOLD analysis project Ga0310811, IMG submission 207642) | Soil microbial communities from experimental microcosm in Duke University, North Carolina, United States - YC | ecosystem: Engineered > Artificial ecosystem > Soil microcosm > Unclassified ... | reverse complement strand
CGCGCAACACTTTCACCACTATCCGGATGCGTGCCTGTTATCTCGTCAACATCTGCTGGCGAAGGCAGGTAAGCTACAATTGCATCGAGTAAAGGTTGCAAGCCTTTATTTCGAAATGCCGCGCCACATAACACGGGTGTAAACTGCAGCGACAGCGTTGCTTCACGCACAGCCTGCCTGATTTCCATTTCACTTACTGTCGCTGAAGCCGTATACTTTGAGAAAATCTCTTCGTTGACTAACGCCAGTTGTTCAAGCAAGTGATGTCGCCAATGAGTAGCTTCTTCCATCAACGCATCAGGTATAGGTATACACTCATACGATTTTCCATCGGCATCATTCCATACAATCCCTGTCCACGCGATGAGATCAATGACTCCGACAAATGAATTCTCTGCACCAATAGGCAATTGCAACGGCACCGCTATAGTATTTAGTTTGGTTCTGATCTCATCTACCACATTTATAAAATCAGCGCCTTGCCGGTCCATTTTGTTAACCATAACGATACGAGGTACGCTATACTTATTAGCTTGATGCCACACAGTTTCCGACTGAGGCTGCACACCCGACTTCGCACAGAATACAGCAACGGCTCCATCCAGTACACGCAAAGAGCGCTCTACTTCAGCAGTAAAATCTACGTGGCCTGGAGTGTCAATCAGGTTGACCTGGTAGCGAGTTCTTTCCATCTCCCAGAATGTTGTAATGGCAGCAGAAGAGATTGTAATTCCTCTCTTCGCTTCTTGCGGATCGCTATCCATCACCGTATTGCCCTCATCTACATTCCCCATTTTATGAATCATGCCCGTATAATAAAGTATGCGTTCGGTAACGGTAGTTTTACCGGCATCTACGTGAGCCATAATTCCAATATTTCTTATTTGTCTTAACGTTGTCATATTTAGATTCTTTAAAGTGTTTGTAAGTAATACAATAAAAAAGCCTCTCATCCGAAGATGAGAGGCTCGTGAGTAAGCATGCAGCTTCCTCGTGCCTATGTCTCCGGCATTTTCGGGATATCACCTACTATAAATTTTAATTGTGTTTTCATTGTTGCTTTGTTCTTTCAGTTAATAAGTCTCAATGGGAGGCAACAAAAAAGCCTTTCCGGAGAGAAAGGCTTGATATGATCTTAGTCATGATCTACATACCTCATTCTTCCGAAAACATATTGTGCCCCCCATCTCCTATAAAGATGATGTGGCTACTGGCAATAATAGCTTTAATGGCCATTTTACCTGCAGTGATGCTACGAATTTTGAAGTTTGTTGTCATGGCCTTTAAGTCTTAAACTTTTTACCGGGGGCAAAGATATAAATATTTTCTTATATAGAGATTTTTTGCCCAACGAAATAACACAAAGAAGCTTCGACTATACTATCACAAGCTCCAATAAATGACATCACACATTAACAATCGAAAATAGCATGCGTGCTTCCCTCATTCAACACCCTAACTAACTAAGTGACTACTACGATTGACGGAGTCAATACATCCACTAGTTTATTTAAGCGTAAACTCATAAAAAACATTTACGCTATGAAAAACCTGATTCTATTTTGCTTCGCTGCGATTGTCAGCACATCTCATCTACTAGCACAGTATAAAAGCGAAAATCTTAAACTTGATTCGCGCGCCGTAACTTCTGGTAATAAATATCTATTTCAGAATTTACAACTTTATCCAGTTAGGGCCAATAAAACATTTTTGACATATCATAAAGGGCTATCCAAATATTCAACTCTTAAAGAAGCACTAGAGAGAAAAAAGGTTGCCATCACGGAACAGTCTGATGGTGGAACTGTTAACACATTGTTTATAGAGAATATTTCCAAAGACACAATCATTGTGCTGTCAGGCGAAGTAGTGAAAGGAGGTAAACAAGATAGGGTTATTGCTCAGGATTTTATTCTCTATCCAAAAAGCGGCAGAAAGGATGTATCGGTATTTTGCGTTGAACATGGACGATGGAGTCCCGAGGATGGCGACACTTCCTTCAAACAGTATTATGATATTTCAACTAATGAAGTTCGTAAAGCAGCCACAGTAAAGAAAGATCAACAGGAAGTTTGGAACAAAGTATCAGAGACTACAAATAAGAACAATGCTAAAACATCCACGGGCACGCTTACTGCACTTCAACGATCTGCTTCATTCAACACAGATCTTAAGAAGTATACAAGTCATTTTCAAAGTTTGCTCTCAGCAGAAGCAGACGTTATAGGTGTTGTTGCTGTATCTGGCAATAAAATACTTGGATGCGACATGTTTGCAAATCATGAACTCTTCATGAAGTATCTTCCAGGTTTATTAAATTCCTATGCTACCGAAGCAATTACTTCAGGCAGTAAAGTGAGTGTATCGTATGACAAGGTTACAGAGTATCTTTCATCTATCATCTCAGACGAAAATAAACAGGAAAGAGAGATCGAAAAGAAGGGCACTATGCTAAAAGACGGATCTAAAAAAATTCACCTTTCAGCATTCTAAGTTGCACCTATTTCTTTAAGCAGAGAAGTGACCTGAAATAGTTTGGGTCACTTCTCCATTCATCAAATACCTCTTTAACATTTTGTTTACAAGAGGAATTCTCTTTTCTACTATGTCACGATTAACTATTCCGGAAAACCCTTTCCATCATTCACCAATTTTAGGAGACTGTCTTTGATGTGGTGCGTCCATCCGGGTTTACAACTCTCATAACATTCACTGTCTGGCGTCATGCCCTTGTGGACAAAATCAATCTGAGTTTTCGTACCATTCTCAGTAAGAGTCCAGATAACTTCTGTATTTTTCCACTCCTTCTTATCTTCTATCCAATCAAGATTGCAGTCTGTTACTAACCAGGTAATTTTCTTGTCTGGCATAAGTTCGGAAATTCTAAAATTCACGTAGGTCTCTCCAAAGTACACGGTGAATTCATCATTTAATTTGTGAGCCTGCCCTTTGAAATCTTTTGCCCACCACAAATTAACCTGGCCAATCCTTTTCAGAGTCTCTTTTGCAGAAGCCTTTACCGCAAGGCTATAGCTGAAGTCTTGTTGCTTTTTCATATTGATCTTGATTAAAAATTTATATGTAACTTAAAGGTTACCCAAATTTATAGGTAACTTTTAAGTTACGCAAATCTTTAACGAGAAATTTATGAAGAAGAGTACGAGAATTGAAGTATTCTAAAGTGTGCTAGCTATCAGGCTGAACTATTGGACATTCTTTATTCTACTCTTTCGATCCTATGCTATGGCGAAATCTATACCCGCAGCAAGCCACGGAACCCTCGGGCAGCATAGTAAGATTCTGCACCATTGTGATACATGAAGATAGTGTCATAACGACGATCGCAAAAGATGGCACCACCGAGTTCTCTAATCTCAGCTGGTGTTTTCACCCAGCTCGATGTTTTCGTATCGAACTTTCCAAGTTTCTGTAACTCCCGATACTGTTCTTCTGATAAAAGTTCAATGCCCATAGCAGTTGCCATATCAGTAGCGCTATCTTTTGGTTTATTTTCCTTTCTTGACTCCAGGGCTTCACGATCATAACAAAGACTTCTGCGGCCATTAGGACTTTCAGGTGAGCAATCGTAAAAAATGTACTCGCCAGTTTTTTTATCATGACCAACAACATCTGGTTCGCCACACGTTCTTTCCATTTCATTTAGCGACCACAGTTTTCCAGTCTTGCCTTCAAGCTTTGATTCTACTTTAGCCCACTCAAGACCTTTATGACGGCTCATGTTTTTCTCAAAACGGGCTCTCAATGTTAAGAGTAGTTCCTCACGTTCTTCTGGTGACAACTTCTCTTCTGGTCTGATTTTTTTTGACATAGCTTTTATGTTAAAGGAGAAATAAGTAGTTCATTAATTTAATAAATATTTTTTTAGGAACATTAAGAACCAGACTTCTCCCCTTTCAATTATCACGATCTGGTTGCTTCCTGTTGATGATAATTTGTAGGCATACTTCCCACTGCGTGGTCTTGTTGGCTGCCATCAGTGTCGAGTCGTTCCGCTTCCAGTCTTAAGTCATTTGCATAGGCCTCAAATATGCCTTTGAAATCAGGTAACATGCCCTTAACCAGTGCGAAAACTAAACCATGAAAGTGTTCTTTCATTATAAATAGGGTCGAGCCGTTGTCGTTTGGTTTTAACACAAAGGATCGTGTTCCTTTGAAAATCATTGGAACTCCATCGCTCCATATCATGCGTTCATTCTGCACTACATCTGTAACCCTTGGCGTGAATGTTCGCTTTGTACCCGGCACATGAATGCGAATTCGTTCGCCTTCACGGATCACGCCATCAATACCAGTCACCGTGGAGTTCCAGCGAGCAAAGTTATTTGCATCAGTCAACAGGGCCCACACAATCTCAGGCTTTGCCTGAATGTTAACCTCTACCTGGCACACCAATGAAAAGGTGCGCTTCACTTGCATAAATCTTGTCTCTTTCATTTTTTTAGTCTGTTTTAATAAATAACAGAACAAAATAAATGAACGATTGCCTTGCAGAGAACTATAAAAAGGTAATTAGAAAAATCCTGTCGGTCATTCAAAGATAGCTGTCGGTAAACGAGCTATTCAAAATGTTTGAATATTTCACCGCTGAATCATTGTCATCAGGATTCAACTGCTTGCAGAAGATTTACTAATCGTCTAATCCTTTTCCCTCCAGAATTTGAGGCATACATTTTTCAATTCTTGCTTCACGGGTTTTAGATTGTTTGGCTTGTGAAAAATAAAATAAGTATCCTCTCTGACGTCCGGGGGTAAGCGCTTCGAATGCTGTTTTCAACTTCTTGCTCTTATCTAATTTCTTCTGAAATTCCTCCGGGACTTTGTAGTCCGTTGTCTTTTTCAATTTCACCTTCAAACCAGCTTCTTCAGCTTCAACGGCTTCGTAGATATAAGCCTTCAGAGTTTTTTCCAGCTTGGTAATTTCACGAACATTGGTGAACCGCATCTGGCGCGCAGCCTGCACATTCTCTGTTTGCTGAATCAGAACGCCCTTACTATCTTTTAATAATGCACCTTTAAAAAACAAAACAGCACAATATTCTTTGAACACATGGATTAAGACGATGTTACTTTTCTGAAACGTGTAACAAGGACAACCCCACTTCAATTCTTCAACCAGGTTACAATCAAGAATGATTGTTCGCAATTTCTTGATTTCTTGCTGCCATTTTTCGGCTTCAGTGAAATACCAATCAACTTTAGGATTCATGCTGCTGCTATTATTGATTAACTGTAACTATCGGAGCGACCTTTCTACTGGCCGGTCTGAAATACCAAGATACTATAGTTAGAATTAATAATAACAATGAAGGCAATATGTCAATTACAGATCCACCCGTCGCCATGTGTGAAAGTATTGCTCCCGTCATAGCAAAGAAAAAACCTGCATAAGCCCATTCTTTTAGTAAAGGAAATTTAGGAATAAGCACGGCTACAACTCCCAAAAATTTCCATATGCCAATTATGGTTAAAAAGTAAACAGGGTAGCCCAACTGGGTAATGCTATCCAGTCCTCCTGCTCCTTCTTTCTGTTTCAATAATTGTACTGCTCCGGTTGATACCATTCCTAACGCAAGCCAGATGGTAGCGATCCAATAGATAATTTTATCTCTCTTAGTCATAATGTGTTATTTTAGTTTGCTTACTATTTCTTGTAGTCTGTTATGTGCCATGTTTATACCATAGGAGAAAGGCATCTTCAACACCTGGTCTCTGTGCGCAACTGATTCATATATGACGTGCATGTTGAGTCTGCTGGTGTCATCAGTGAGTTGCTCAAATTCTAAAACCTCAAGCTGAACACCAAAGGGCATCTTCTCAAACTCAAAAGTTCGTGTGATTTTCTGATTCAGAACGAAGTCATGAATTGTACCATTGAACCGGTGCTTGTTCCCTTGAGGATCGGTTGTTTCAAATTGAAAACCGCCGTGCTTTTTGTTTTCAAGTTTCAGCACTTTCGTTCCCATCCATTGCTCAACAATATCAGCGTCTTCATACGCTTTAAAAAGTAATTCTAATGGCAAATCAAATTCCCTTACTATTACTAAATCTTGTTTGCCGTCTTCGGCATTGATTTTTGTTTTACGTTCCATAGTATTGTTGGCAGCGGTGTTTTGTCTTCACTAATTTTCAATAAGTCCGATGATGTTATTGTCTTTATCTTTTGCACTTGCAATTAATCTTCCTCCTCCAACATTTTTTACATCTTGAATAATTTCTGCACCAGCGTCAAGGAGAAGTTGTAAACTGTCTTTAATGTTATCGATATGATAAAATGCTGTCATGCTTGAATTATCAGGAGTGCTGGGAACTAATCCAATATCCTGATCGCCAATTTTGAAACCAACATAATAGGGTTGGTCTGAATATGGTTCAACACCTAAAAGTTTACGGAATAATGTCTTTGACTGGTTTACATCCTTAACAGGATAAATAACAGTTTTGATACCCTTATTCATAGAGTTTTATATTTTCATTTGTTCCTACTCTTCTGGATTTTCGGTGTCTCCCGTTTTTTGTTGTGGTTTCTGTTCCACAATAGTTTTTAATCATAATCAGTATAGTTGAACGATTCGCCTTCGTCGCTGTCTTAGCACTGACTTTTGTTTATCGTTCTTTACTATTCTTATTTTTTTGTTTTGTATTTCTTCATGATGGCTTCTAATTTATTAAATCGGTCATCCCACATTTTGCGGAATGGTTCAATAAAGTCGGCTACTTCTTTCATTTTTTTTGCGTTGATGTAATAATAAACCTCTCTGCCGTTTTGTTCTTGCTCAAGTAGTTCACACTCTGTGAGTATTTGCAAGTGTTTTGAAACAGTAGGTCTGGCTGTATCAAAGTTTGAGGCTATGGCGCCCGCTGTCATAGATTGCGAAGCCACCAACAGAAGTATAGCCCTTCTTGTCGGGTCAGCAATGGCCTGGAAAACATCTCTTCGTAAATTCATTATGTAGTTATATGGCTACAAATATATATGAAGCCATTTAACTACACAATAGTTTTGAAAGAAATTTTTATAGGGATTAGTACAGAAGTCTTAATAACTGTCAATAGATGACATTATTATCTCTCCTTCATCGCAATATCTCTTGCAATTTTTTGAGCATCGAGAGCGATCTCGCGGATTTGCCCGGTTGGTGAGATCCAGAATCCACAGAAATACAAACCATCTTTGCCAAAATACTTTTGCTTGTCTACGCAAACTTTCAGATCGTCGAATCGATCTTGATCAACATCAATGATCTCGGCGTAGTCTCTGTAGTAACCAATGCCTGCCACTATTGCGTCGAAGTCTTTGTTTGTGTCATCATCAAAAAAAACTGTTTTGTTCTGGATGTAATTTATGTTGCTGTGAATTTTGATGTTCCCTTTCCTGATATGATCAATCGTACCAATGTCTAGCAATGGTGCTGCACCATCTTTTCGAATTTGTTCCAGCGGACCGTACGAAAGTTCCTTAAGTCCAAGTTTACCAATATCACCAACGAGCAACCGAATGAGTGGTGCATTCATTTTATCTGCTAACCTCGGGGGCAAAAAGTTCATGATTAAACTTAATCGTTGAACAGAAATCCCAACGATATCACGTGGTACTACATTTACAGGCGATCGAACTGCCATAGATGGCATGGCACCTTGTTCAAATAAATCAATGGCGATTTCACAGGCAGAATTACCAAAGCCTACAACGAGAACATGTTGTCCGCTGAAATCTTTACCTGTTTTATAGTCATAGCTATGCACTATTTTTCCAGGGAAAGTTTGCATGCCCTTAAAATTTATTGGCTTCGGTTTTCCAAATGGACCTGTAGCGACGATAACATATTTAGATTTGAATGTACCGTTCGTTGTTTCAGTGATCCAGTATTGGTCTTGCTTCTTTACTGAAATGGCTTCGGTGTTAAAAATGGGATCGATCTCAAATTCGCGCTGATAATCGATTAAGTAATCAACCACCTGCTGACGTGATGGGTATCGTGGAATTGCTTTGTCAAATCCTTTAAAAGGCAAGCCAGACAATTTTTTATTGGTGTGAAGATGCAGTCGGTCATAATGATTCCTCCACGTTGGCGCTATTTGCAATTGCTTCTCGATGATAAGATAGGGTATACCTTTTTTTTGAAGTGACGCCGCACTGGCTAACCCTGAAACGCTGGCACCTATGATGAGTGTATTAGCTTGCCTGGTTGTCATAGTAAACTGTTTTGTTTTCCATGGTTATACTCAATCGAATATAACACATATCATCAATCATAGGATGGCTATCGTGCTTTGATTCGCGATAAAGCACTCCATTGCAAACGTCTTAAACAGTTTAGTGTAATTCTTCCTTCAATAATATTCAATCTCTTCCGGTCTTTTTCTTGGCAATCCTATTTTGATTGCGCATTTTACTAGTTGAGAAACCGAGACATTAACCTAAACAGAATGGCTACAAAAAAATACGATGTTGTTATTATTGGAGGAGGACACAATGGCCTTGTTGCTGCGAGCTACCTGGCCAAGGCTGGTAAGAGCGTTATTGTGCTGGAGGCCAACGCCGAGATAGGTGGCGCCACAGCCAGCGTACGTGCCTTCCCTGATTTCGATGCTCGCCTCTCACGCTACTCCTACCTGGTTTCTCTGCTGCCCGATCAAATCGTTAAAGATCTTGGTCTCAACTTTAAAACTATTTCAAGAAGCGTTGCCAGTTACACGCCCTTCAATAATCAGGGCCTATATGTGTCACGCAACTGGGACGACAAGACGTTAGCCTCCTTTAACGCTCTGCACGGCGGAGGTAGTGAAGCAGACGCATGGCAAAAGTTTTATAGCGAAGTATCAGAGTTCGCGCAATACATAGCGCCATCATTGCTCAAGCCTTTGCCAACCCGGTCAGAACTGAAAAAAGAAATTGGCCTTAGCAAAGTTTGGGATTACCTGATTGAAAATCCTATAGGTGAAGTAATCACAAAAACATTTAGCCATGACATTGTGCGGGGCGTAGTGCTCACCGATGCACTCATCGGTACGTTTGTTTCTGCTTTTTCAATACAGGCCAATAAGTGTTTTCTCTATCATGTGATTGGTAATGGCACTGGCGAATGGAAAGTGCCTGAAGGAGGCATGGGCAAACTTGTGCAAGAGCTAGAACGAGTTGCCAGAGCATCGGGCGTAACCATTGCTGTTAACAGCCGGGCTACAAAAGTGGAATCTGGTGGAAAAGAAGTTAGTGTTACACTTGATGATGGAAACACTTACGTTGGAAATTATTTGCTTTGCAATGCAGCGCCTGCTGTGCTTGCAAAATTGCGAGGTGTAGAAACGCCAGCGAGTCTTGATGGTTCTCAATTAAAAATCAATATGCTGTTAACGCAGTTACCAAGACTCAAATCAGGAGTAGATCCGCGTGAAGCTTTTGCAGGCACCTTTCACGTTAATGAAAGTTTCGAGCAGATGGAGTTAGCGTATCAGCAAGCCAGCGCTGGTAAAATTCCTTCGCCACTTCCTCTTGAATTGTATTGCCACACACTCACAGATCAGAGTATCTTAAGTGAAGAGCTGCAACGCAAGGGTTATCACACCTTAACACTCTTCGGACTTCATACACCGGCGAGTCTTTTTGATCATAACCATGATGAGCAACGAACACTGGCGTTGAATGCTGCCATCGCATCTCTGAATGAATACCTGGTTGATCCTATTGAATCGGTGCTTGCACGATCTTCAACGGGTGAGCCTGCGATAGAAGTGAAAACTCCGCTAGACATTGAGAGAGCTATTGGATTACCGCGCGGAAATATTTTTCACCAGGATCTTGATTTTCCTTTTCGTGAAGATGACGATGCTCCGGGATGGGGCGTTGAAACAGACGATGCCAGGATCTTCATTTGTGGAGCCGGTGCCAAACGCGGCGGTGGTGTAAGCGGAATCTCAGGTCATAACGCAGCGATGGCTGTGTTGGCAAATGATTAGTTGACTCGAAGTTAAATACCACGAAGAAAGTCGAATCAAAACGAATCGTTGTCAATCAGATTTATCAGTGTGTGTAAGTAAGAGAGCACCTTTCGGGTACATATCCCCACAAGGTGAAAATCATTCACACTGTATTTGCTAATGTTCGCTTCTTTGTTTCAGAGTTTATTTCTCTTTCACCTTTATCCATACATCTTTTTCAAAGGCAAGCACCTGCGTGGTTTCTCCTTTAGCATCTTTGGTAAACTTAAGGGGGAAAGGAAAATCTCTACAGAAAAATTCTGTGTCTGACTCCGCTTCGAAAGTGATCTCTCGTCCGTCCCAACTTTGTTTCAAAGTGAGCTTGTCGTTTTGAGTTGTAAATTTCAAGTGAATATTTTTATTGCCTGAGGCTTCATAAATACCATCAAGTAATTTCCATTGTTGAGGAGTAAGTGTGGCAATTTTTTTTGTGATCGGCGTGTATCCATGCCATCCATAAACTGAGAAAACACTGTTAACAACTTCTCTCAAAATTGTACCGTTATCTGAATTTACCATAACAACAACACCATTACCTCCCTTCACGCTCCCCATGTATATGCAACGAAAACCTTCGTTACCACCACTATGTTCAAAGTATGCATCACCTTCTAATTCATTAATAAACACGCCTAACCCAATCTTGTCGAGAATAGGTGTGAGCCTGGTCTTTGTATAAGATTGTGAAAGTACTTTCGCTGATTTTCCTTCCAGCGACAATTGTGTTTCGATAATATACTTCGATAAGTCTGTTGGATTAGTCCACAAGCCAGCGGGGGCCTGTTCAGGATAAATATGATATTTACCTTTTACTTCGCTGCCGTCTTCATGATAAGCCGTTGCCAGTAAAAGTTTCTTTGCCTGAGGTGGTGGTTGTGTGAAGAAGCTGTTATCCATACCCATTGGCTTCAGTACGTTTGCTGACATAAACTCGTCATAGGGAGTATGCGTGATGTCAGTAACAATAAGTTGTGTAATGGTTGTTCCGCCACCCGAGTATTCTGGCCTCACGCCGGGCTCGAACATAGAACGTACAGCATCTGAGTTTGCAGGCTTTTTACCATCCAGTATCTCAACGATAGTTGGTAGCTTTTCACCTTGCGCATATCCACGAAAGCCATGAACCGAAAGACCTGCAGTGTGTGATAACAGATTAGCAATTGTAATTTTCTTTCCCTTCGAAACATCGTCATAAGGAAATTTCCACGACGTGAGATATGTATTGATGTCTGCATTCAAATCAATCTTACCATCCTGGGCAAGCTTAAGCAGGCCAACGCCATTAAGCGATTTACTTATGGAGGCGGCCTGAAATAAAGTCTCTTGCGTTACCTTTCTCTTCTCACCTGCATCGGCCCATCCGTATCCTTTTACCCAATCAATTTTATAATCCTTAACCACAGCCATACTTAAACCTGGCACCTTATAATAGGTCATGCGATCTTCCAACTTCCATTTGCCTTGTCCGTCGATACGAATAGCGCCGACGAGGCTTTCTTCAACTTGTTTGATTCTGGTCTCTACATCTTGAGGAGGTTGTTGTACCTGGCTGCATGCTTGCGTGCAAACTATTACAAAGAATAGTAATGTGAGGAGGGATTTATTTTTTTGCATAGTGATGATTGGTTAGTTCAATAGTTTAGTTGATTTCGTCTTGGCGATGCTCCACTGTATCTCTATAAAGATAATACTTATTCGTTGTCTTGAACTGACAATAGTTTAGTAAGTGCGTGTTGCGAAAAACAAAGTTGGAATGAATCATGAGATAATTTCTCAGCGATTTAATTTATCTATCTAATGCATAGATTGATAAAAGTCACAATAAATAATGTCGAATGGTTTTACCCCACTATGCAAGCACAAATCTTACTGCGAATCTTGTGAGTCTATTCCTTGAGAAATAAACTCATACAACTAAGCTGTTGCTCTAAATGATATTCTGAATTTGTACTATGTAACTATTTGCTGGTTGAGAAATTCTGGTTACTCGTCTTTCTCCAACTTCAAATCACCACAAACATAATCAAGCAAGTCAGCTGGGTTGACTTCAATAGCAAGTGCGATCAGATAAAGTTCTTCAGCAGTTAGTCTCGCACTTTCCTTATTTGATAACTCGTTAAGCCGTGTTGTATGGATTTTTGTTTTCCGAGAAATGGCTGCTCTGTTTACTGATTTTCGAGCTAAAAACTCTCCTAGTCTTGTCATGAATAATGTTTTTAAGAACATTAATATAATAATTAGGCATATCTATTAAATATTTAAGAATTATGATTGCGAATTTATTCCTAAATTCATTATAATTGTTCCTATAAATGGAATAATTAAGAGCCATGTTAGTTCACGATCCCATTAAAAAACAGCTAAAAGTAGAGATAGAAATTTCGAATATTGAAGAGCTTCATAGCTATCAAAATGGAATTCGAGGCATATTAAGAACGATAGAAATAGCAAGCTGCAATCAGGAGTTGAAAGAAAACCTTAAAGCAGTTTATCAACTCCTCTCCCACCTTCAGCCAGAGCATGCGTTGGTAAGTAACAACAACTCCTCACAACACAATTTAGATCCTGGTAACGCTTAACGCTATGGAACAAACAACCGAATTTTTTAAGTTGAATGAGATAGACCGAAGAGTATTCTTCTGGTTAATCGATCGTGTTAATATCAAAGCCATTAAAAGCTGGATAGATTACATTGAAGAAGAGTACGCAGAAAAATCAATATCAATCAATGCAGATCTTCTGTTTAATGAGGTTCTTGAGTTACGCAAAAAACATTCTGTTGAAAAAGTGTGAATGAAGTAATCATAAATTATTCTACAATGAAATTACCTTCTCATACCGAACTCACACTCCACCTCATCAGAGAAGAATTAAAATGCCGCAAGTTTTTCAACAGCCTCCGTAAACTTGGCTTCCACGATTGCCCCTACCAACCCAACCTCGACAACCTCATCATGGCCTACGTTGGCTTGCCTGATAATGATGATCAGATTTTTAACTTTTACTATACTGTTATGGATACGCATAGTGAGCTCATTAATGAAACGAAGGAATCCGTTTTGGAGATGGCGTTGGAGGTGTATTGTGAATTAATGGCAAGAAAGTGAGAGGCAAGGATTTAATTGGAGATCCATCTGCCTAGTTGGATTTATTTCTCAATTATGCTTAGCTGCTTAAAATCTACGAAAGTTGGATGGAGTTTTTTTATCCGTTTTAAAATGTCTATTTGAATTTCCTTGTGATTATTAAAGGATGTCTGACACCTTGTAATTATTTCAGTTTTCCACGTGCTCCTTTTAAAATCTTTAATATTCAGTAAAACTATAAAAATAGAACCAATTGAAGCGGCTGATAAATTTGCAATTGCTACTCCAGAATCTCCTCGGGCCGATTTAAATCCAACGTCAAAAATTTGCATTGACTTCTGAATTAGGCTTAGACACAAATCACTTATTTCCAGTGGAATATCGGTTGCTAAAACCTCATATTTTTGCTTTTGCTCTAATAGCACTTTTTTCTTTTTATCGTCTGATTCGTCAGAAGCCTTTTTTCTAAATTTTGACACCATACTAAAAACTTCAATATCCTTATGAAATAATTGAATCAATTTTGGTTCGAATTCTGTTTTCAATTCATGCTTAAACTGCTCCATAAGAAGGTGACATTTCTTATAA
>Ga0310811_10007860_pt1 | contig 13670 bp, 13 predicted proteins | sample YCmetagenome_FD_207642 | JGI IMG/M metagenome (GOLD analysis project Ga0310811, IMG submission 207642) | Soil microbial communities from experimental microcosm in Duke University, North Carolina, United States - YC | ecosystem: Engineered > Artificial ecosystem > Soil microcosm > Unclassified ... | reverse complement strand
AGGGCATCATAGAAGATGTTGTACGCAGTGTTCTTCTTACCCTGCCACATCAGGTTGTTCACAAAACGGGTCACCAGGATGTCATTGTACTTTGCGTCCGGGGCCAGGGGTATTTTTTTGGGTTGCGTCTTCCTCATTGTTTCGCGAAATTATATCTTGATCAGTTTAAATTTATTTCTTTCCTGCAGGTTTGGCCGCGGCGCCTTTTGCACCCGCCTTCTCCTTCTTCGTACCATACTTGCTCCGGCTCTTCTTCCGGTCCTTTACACCCGCCGTATCAAGGCTACCCCGAACGATATGATAACGAACGCCCGGCAAATCCTTCACACGACCACCACGGATCAGCACGATCGAGTGCTCCTGGAGATTGTGCCCCTCACCCGGGATATACGCGATCACCTCCACCTTGTTCGTCAACCGCACCTTCGCTACCTTACGCAGCGCCGAGTTCGGCTTCTTGGGCGTGGTCGTGTAAACACGGGTGCAAACCCCACGGCGCTGCGGACAGGCGTCCAAAGCCCGGGATTTACTCTTTGCACGGATAATCTCTCTTCCTTTTCTTACTAATTGCTGTATGGTAGGCATTCTGAACCTATTTATTTTTGGGACTGCAAAAGTACATTCCGTTAGCTTACAATCCAAATTTTTTTGATCAGCCCCGCAACCCGATCGGGCTCCCGTTGCGACGCTCCGTTCAACCGTGGTGCACCCCAGGCCTAGACCGCAAACATCCAACCCCTCGAATCCGCCCTCCGGCCCTCCCGGATATCCGTCAGCACCCGCTTCACCGTCGGCGCCACCACCCACTTGTCCGTATCGAAGCTCATCGTATAGTCCTCATAAACAAGCTCTTTGATCATCGAAATGGTCGCCGCGGTCCCCGTCCCGAACACCTCCTTCAATTCCCCGGCCTGCCAGGCCCGGACAACATCGTCAATATTAATGGGGCCTTCTTCAACCGTATACCCCTCATCCCGTAACACCTCGATCGCGCTGTCCCGCGTGACCCCCTCGAGAATGGTCCCCGCCTCCAGGTCCGGCGTCAACACCTTGTCACCAATGACAAAGAATACATTCATCGTCCCGATCTCCTGGATATATTTATGTTCAAAAGCATCCATCCACAACACCTGGTCAAAACCCCGCTGCTTGGCCACCGCGGTCGCCAGCATGCTCCCGCCATAATTGCCCGCAGCCTTCGCAAACCCAAAACCACCCCGCGCCGCCCGCGTATATTTCTCCTCCACATAGATGCGCATCGGCGCAGAATAATAAGGGCCCGTCGGACTCAGCAGGATCATGAACTTATACGTGTCCGAAGCCTTCACCCCGATCGCATCGTCCGTCGCAAACATGAACGGCCGGATGTAAAGGGAAAAATCGTTCTTCATCGGGATCCAATCCCGGTCAAGATCGATCAACCGGCGCATCCCCTCGATAAAGATATCCTCCGGTACCGCCGGCATCATCATCCGCTCGGCTGAGATATTGAATCTGCGATAATTATCCCACGGCCGGAAGATGAACGGCTTCCCATCCCGGTCCTTATACGCCTTGATACCCTCGAAAATGGACTGACCATAATGAAGCGCCGACAACGCCGGGGAAAGCTCCAGCGACTGATACGGCTTGATCTGCACCCGCCCCCACTCGCCGTTTACATAATCCACTTCCAGCATGTGATCGGTGAAATGCTTGCCAAAGGGAAGATTATTAAAATCGATCTCGTGAAGTCTCGTCTTCCCCGATTTCGTAACTTGGATATCCAGGGCTGCAATCATACGTAGGTAAATTTTGTATCCACAAAGAAACGAACAATCTTTGTGTCATCCAAATCAAAAACTAACAACCGTTAGCCTGCCGCCGAACAAATTATGTCTATCAACAACATCGCACTTTCCGATCTTATCGTCACCGAATGGTACGGCGACACCGCACTGGTCCCCGGCCCGGCAGGCCCCCCCGCCGTAGCACAGCCCATCATGGAAAAGCCCGCCCCCATCCAACCCGTCGACCCATCCACCTACAAGTTCCTGGGAAAGAACAACCGCCGCATCTCCATCATCGTCGACTCCCCCGGAGCCGCCTTCCTCCCGGACCCCCAGCTCGAATTCCTTACCAAAATACTCGAAGCCTGCCGCATGAACATCGGCGACGTCGCCATCATCAACCACCATACCACCCCCGTCGCCATCACCGCGCTCCGCCAGCAGCTGCAGCCGCAAAACATCCTCCTGTTCGGTATCGAGCCCACCGCCATCCGCCTCCCGATCAATTTCCCGGAGTTCAAGCTCCAGCCCTATGACCAATGCACCTATCTCTCCGCCCCACCCCTCCAACAGCTGGTAGCTAACACCGCCGACGCCAAGCTGCTCAAAAGCAAGCTCTGGGTCTGCCTGAAAACCCTCTTCAACGTATGAGCAGGCCGGAACCTAACAGCGAACCATGGCCGAAATGGGCAGCTGAACCGGTCCGGATCACGGAACCGGACCCCGCCTGGCCCGAAAAAGCACGGCAGCTGCAAACCGAACTATCCGCCTTCTGCATCCACAACATCGAACACATCGGCAGCACCTCCGTGCCCAACCTCCCCGCTAAACCCATCATCGACCTGGTGGCCGAGATCCCCTCTTTTGACAACCTCGAAACGATCATCAACCCCCTTCGCCAGAAAGACTGGCATTACGTGCCCCCCGAGCTCGATCAACGCCCCTCCCGGCGCCTCCTGATAAAAGTAGAGAACGACAAACGCGCCGCCCATCTCCATCTCATGCTCCCCGGCAGCCAGGAACGAAAGGCCGGGATCCGCTTCCGCGACCTGCTGATCCGGCACCCACAGCTAAAAACACAATACGCCGCCCTCAAGCAACGCCTCGCCGCCGAGCACGCCGGCGACCGCGAAGCCTATACAAATGCCAAATCATCCTTCATAAACAACGCCCTCGCCATGGCCGATAAACCCCATATCGTCTTCGCCACAAACAACCAGCATAAAGTAACCGAGATCCAATCCGCCATCGGCGACAAGCTCGAGATCATAAGCCTTAAGGCCGCCGGTATCGACATCGATATCCCCGAGCCACACGACACCCTCGAAGCCAACGCGACCGAAAAGTCCACCACCATTCACAACCTCACCGGCGGAAACGTCTTCAGCGAAGACACCGGCCTCGAAGTATACGCCCTCAACGGCGAACCCGGCGTCCTCAGCGCCCGCTATGCCGGCGAAGACAAATCCTTCGAAAAGAATATCGCAAAGGTCCTCAAAAACCTCGGCGACAACCCCGACCGCCGCGCCCGCTTCCGCACCGTCATCAGCCTTATCTACAATAATGCCGAGCACCTCTTCGAAGGCATCAGCGAGGGACAGATCCTCAAAACCCCCGATGGCGCCGAAGGCTTCGGATATGACCCTATATTTGTGCCGGACGGCGAAACCCGCTCCTTCGCCCAAATGACCCTCGAAGAGAAGAACCGGTACAGCCATCGCCGGATCGCCGCCGATAAGCTCGTCGCCTTCCTACAAAAACAAATTTGATTGCCATGCCAAGAGTGAAATTGACCCTGCCCGAACATTTCTCCTTCACAGCCGAGATCCCCGTCCGCATCACCGACCTCAACTACGGCGGTCATGTCGGCAACGACTCCATCCTCTCGCTCATCCACGAATTGAGAGTGAAATTCCTCCGCCACCACGGCTACGAGGAATTGCATATGGCCGGCGTCGGCCTCATCATGGCCGATGTCACCATCGAATTCAAAAGTGAATTGTTCTACGGCGATCCTCTCCGCGGCTCCATCACCGCCGCCGAATTCTCCCGGGTAGGCTTCGATCTCTATTACAAGCTGGAAAAGAGGATAAACGACAAATGGGTGGCCGTAAGCTACGCCCGCACCGGCATGGTCTGCTATGACTACACGGCAAAAAAAATCGCCCCCGTACCAAAAGAGGCGATGAACAAGCTTTTGTCCTGATCATCTACACAGTGTTCCAGATCCTCCAGCTCTCCTCCGCCTGCAGAAGCAGCATGGCATGCCCATTCTCCACCACCGCTCCCCGCTCCTCCGCCCTCCTCAGGAACAATGTCCTGGCCGGATTATAGACCAGATCAAAAAAATAATGCTGACTCCCAACCGCCTCATAAGGCAGGGCTGGGCCCTCGTCGACGTGCGGGTACATCCCCAATGGCGTCGTATTCACTACCAGCGTATGCGAAGCCATAACCGCCGCATCCACCTGCTCATACCCCAGGTCGCTCGTCCCTGCCCTCGGCCGCCGTGTCACCAACCGGTAGGCCATCCCAAGCCTCCCCAATACATACTCCACCGCCTTGGCAGCCCCGCCCGTCCCCAACACCAACGCCTGCTGGTGATGCAACCCCAGCTTCGGCAGCAATGACTGCTCGAAACCTACGATGTCGGTATTATGCCCCGTCAAGATCCCATCTTCTATTTTAATACAGTTACAAGCCCCGATTGCCGCAACCACGGGACTGCGCTCATCCAGCAAGGACAACACCTGCTCTTTATAAGGAATGGTGACATTGAGCCCGCAAAGCTCGGGGTCGGCCAGCACGGCCGGAAGCTCATCGATCGATGCAATAGGAAAATTGCTATAGGCACAACCCCTTATCCCCTCGCGCTCGAACTTTTCCGTAAAATATTTCTGCGAAAAAGAATGCGTCAGCGGGTAGCCGATCAGCCCATACCGTCTCATCGCACGGCGTCTTTGTCCAGGAACAAATGGAAGGTGTCCCCCCGCAACCCTACCCGCATCGCTTCCATCGCGATCACCTCCGTAGGGGCAATATTGCCGAGGTTGACATTGCAACCGATCAGCTCGATAAAATACAGCTGCTGCGCCTTCTGCGGAGCCTCCCAAAGGATCCGCTCAGCTGGGATCTGCGTCAGTATCTCCTGCACCAACCCTTCCCGCACCTCGCCGCTGCCGCGATAGATACCCACATTACCCGCCTCACGCGCCTCGGCGATCACATAAGAGGCGCCGGCGCCCAGCTCCGCCGACATCAGCTCGATCCACTTATAAGGCGGAATGATATGCGCCGCATCCTTGCTGCCCACCTCGCTGAACACCGTCCCATACTTGGTCAGCTTCTCGATATACCCGCATTTCTCCGCATGCGGTATGGTAATGCTGCCGTCGCTTACCTCCATATGGGAGATACCGTAATCTTTGCAGACGGCGATATAGTCCTCGAATTGACCCCGGATCAGGAACGCCTCGAAAAGGGTGCCTCCAAAATACACGGGAAGCCCGAATGATTGATATACTTCGATCTTCTCCCGGAGATTGGGCGTTACGAAAGAAGTGCCGAAACCCAGCTTCACTACATCCACATGGGGATGCGCTACACTCAAGAAATTCTTCGCCTCATCGATACTCAACCCTTTGTCCATTACCATCGTAATTCCATTCTGCCGTGGCTTTCCCAGCCGCTCCGGCATCTGCGTGAGTTTAAAATTCATCCTGTTGTTTTATTGAGTCCGTAAAATGGATAAACACGGTTTCACAAAAACCTGCCCTGCATCGCTTACTCCGTAAAAACGTAGTGACCGGCGCAAAAATAGGAAACAATCGACTTTTAGAAAGATTTATTCTTCTTATACCGGGCGATGATGTCCACCACCGGCTGATACTGGAGAATGACGGGATTCAGCTCCAGTAATTTCTTCAAAAGCTTCGGAGCCTTCGCCATCGCGTTCTCCAGCTGCAAAAGACCCTCGCGGCTCCGGCCAAGGGCAAAATATACGGCAGAAAGATAAAAGACAAATAAAGGTTTTCCCCCCGTGATCCGGATCGCCGTCTCCACCTGCTCGAGCGCCTCCTCGAAATATTCCGCATTATACAGACACCTGATCAGCGCTTCCCAGCTGGAGATATTGCGTGGCCTGATCCGGACGACATTAGAAAAATATTGAATAGCTTCCTTGAACTCCCCGAGCTGCATCTTGCATTCCCCCATCGCCAGGTTATACTCCGGCTGCATGGCATGGATGCGCATCGCGGCCTCCAGCTGCTTCACCGCCTGCCCCCATTGCTCTTCGTTGATATAGGTACACGCCAGCTTGTAGTACAGCTTGCTGTCATCCGGATTGAGGTGCGAGGCCTTGCGATAATAGAACCGCGCCTGCGCATAATTGTCCAGCTTGTCATAGCAATGGCCGATCGCTTCATAGATCACGTCCTCCGGCCTCGACAGCTCCAACACTTTCTCGAGCGACTCGATCGCATCCCGGTACTTACGCAGCCGGATATACGCATCCCCCATGTTACGGTAGGCATAGTCGAACTTCTCATCGATCGCCAACGCATACTTGTACGCATCCACAGCCTTCTCGTACAGCTTCAGCCCCTGGAACGCCGCCGCCAGGTTGAACCATGCAAGCTCGTTATACGGCTTCTCGTCGATGATCGATTGATGCAGCCGGATACTCTCCTCGTTCCGCCCCGTAAAATCGGTCCAGAAACAGATCTTGTACAAGGCCTCCTCATTCGAAGGGTCCTGCTCGAGGATCAACTTCAGACAATCGAAGATCTTATCGAACTCTTCATAATCGTCATAGACGTCCGCCAGCTCGAAAAGCAGCTCCACCCGCTCCTCTCCCTCGAAATGCAACAACGCGCTCTCCAGCAGCATCGCCGCCTTCTGTGGCTGGTCAAGCGCCAGGTAAGCGTCCGTCTTTAAAATGTAAAGGTTGATATCGCTGCTGTCCAACAGCTCCACCTGCTCCAGTATGGCGAGCGCCTCATGATACCGCCGGGTGGCGATCATCAGATCTGCCTTTTTCACCATCAAAGCCGAGGAATATGGATATTGCTCGATCCCCAACTCCACCGCCTCTATCGCCTGGGTCAGATCCTCCGTGTCATCAAAATAGTCGATTATTCTTTCAAATGCTTCTTCCTCCAAAAAGGAATGTTGCCGTCCATTTTTCAAATCCGAATACTGCTTCAACAAATCCTTCATTTCTTCGCGGTCCTGATGGTATGGATTTTCTTGCATGTGTTAAAGGTTATTGTAAGTTACGCCATTCGCCCCGGTCCACCGAAAAATAATTTCTCTCCAGCCTTGCCTGCAGGCACGCTCAAAAAAGCCTCACTCTCACAGGTTAAAATATCGGCCCGGGCGGCAACCCTCCGCGCATATTTAACGTATTTTTAGTAGGCAGCTGAACACTAATTTGTAACATTATCGGCTTCAGGCCGTTAAAGGTTTACTAAATTTTGTGATAAGCGGTTAAAAATTACCCAAATTTTTTCACTACATTTGTATCGGAATGCTTATACCGACTACCATAACGGCTGACAATTGTCCTTCGGACAAGATCCCTCCAGGGTCTTTTTGGAGAAAATTGATGCGCAAAACGCTCATCAGCGGCCTCATGATCGCCGTGGTCAGTCTCGCCTTCGCCAGCAAAGGCGGCGGCGGTGAGAAGAAAGCAGCCAACAACAGCCTAAAGACAAATTTCACCCCCATCCGCACCACCACCGGCTTCACCCTCAAAACCGGTCCTTCCTTTAGCGGCAGCGTCCTGCTGGGCGCCGAAAAGAAAGACAACTACGTGTCTTTCAACACTTTAGTAACTTACGAAAAGGGCAACTCCATGTACATTATGCCCTACCGCTACAAGATCAACAGCTCCCTCTTCCTCCGCAATAGCAGCAATAGCAGCCTCCAGTTACTGGACCTGCACATCAACATGAGCCATCGCTAATCACCGGAAGCCAGGTCAACGATTACCCATTCAACTTCTTGCTTTCTTCGTAATTCATCTCCCGGTACCCACTTGTCGGGATATCGAATTTAGACGCCGGCACGGGGTTCAGGCTCATTTTGGAGAATCGGTAGGAGATTTTCACATTCCCATTCGTGAGGTCATATTCCAGCGGTAGCCCTCCCAACGTCCTGAAAAGCGGATCATACTGCTTATTCTCGGGAACAAGCTCCTTCGTATAATACACCGTCACCACCGCCCCGGCCGAGGTCTGCCCCGTAGCCTTGATACAATTATAACCCGCGATCACCTTCCCCTCACCCGTATTCTTGAACACCAGGCCGTCATACATCCGATTCTTCTCCGACCAGTTGTCGGGATTCATCCGGATCAGCAGTTTCTGACCACTTAACTCCTTGAGGATCACTCCAAAGCCAGTAGTTTCATCATAAATGGAAGTAGAGGAGAATAGCTGGTTGGTCATCTCGCTCCGGCTCTTGCTGCCTTTGATATAGATAGTGTGGGAAGCATTGCCGACCCCTTCCAGCTTATTACCGCCCTCAATGGTCACGGAATAATCGTATACCAGGGTAAGCTCGGAGATCCTCTTCTGAGCCCGCGCCGGCACGAAAAGAATACATAGGAAAAACAGGCAGAAAGGGTTACGAAGGATATTAAACATTGATTAAAAGTAAGAAAGACCCTTCAAACCTCCAAGTAAGGGTAAACCGCAACCGGACCCGCCGCCGCAAACGCAGCCGTCAACACCACTACCGTCACCAACACCGCCAACACCACCAGCCTCGCTGGTCTTCACAACCATCCAAAAAAACCAACGCAAGATAATCCGCGCGACAGACGAGGACGTCCCGGTCCGGCCGAGCCGGGAAAACCGGCTACTTACGGGGCTGCGCCTTCTTCTGAGCCTCCTTCTGCGCCTCCTGCATCTGCTCCAACCGCTCCTGCCACTTCGACTTCGTCTTCGGCTTCGTCCGGTTCTCCTGCAGCTTCGCCAGGATCTTGGAATGATCAATGATATAGTTCTGGATCACGAACTGCAATGCCAGCGTGATCACATTGGACACCGTATAATACCACGTCAGCGCCGAGGCCAGCCGGTTAAAGAAGATAAGCAGGAAAACCGGCATGATATACGGCATATACTTCATCGCCGGGTTGCTCTGGTCCGGCGTCATGCTCATCCCATACAGCGAGATCAGGAAGCTCGTCACGACCGCGCACAAGGCAAAAAGGCTCACGTGATCGCCATACCCCGGGATCGAGAACCCAAAATTCAGGACACTATCGTAAGACGACAGATCATGGCTCCACAAAAAGGTTTCGCCCCGCAACCCGATATTGCTGCTGAAAAAACTATAAAGGGCAAAAAAGATTGGGATCTGCAACAACGCCGGGATACAACCCCCAAGCGGGTTTACCCCCGCCTCCCGGAACAGCTTCATCTGCTCCATCCCCATCTGTTGCTGATCGTCCCCCACCTTCTTCCGCAACGCATCGATCTCGGGCCGCAAAGCCTTCATCTTCGCGCCGCTGAGATAGCTGCTGTACACCAACGGTGAGGTGATCAACCGGATGAACAACGTCAGCAGCAGGATCGCGATCCCATAGCTGGCAATATATTTCTTGAAGAAATTGAACACCGGCATGATGATATATACGTTCACCGGGCGCACAAAGCTGTACATCCCCCTCCCAAGGTCGAGGATATGCGTCATCCCCGGCTCTTCCTTCTCCAGGATGGAAAAATCATTGGGCCCATAATAAAGCCGCAAAGGCACGCTGGCATTTGCCGCGGCCGGGATCTTGGTCTGCAAGGCGATCTCGCCCCGCGCGACGACATTCGAGGAATCCGACGCCTCCCGCTGCCAGTGAACAACCCCGCCGCTAAACCCGTTCCTGGCGATCAGCGTCGAGTTGAAGAACTGCTGCGATAACGCGATCCATTGCACCGGCTTTTCAAAGGTCCGGTCACTCTTCGAGGACATGTAGTCAAACCTGCCGTCTTCCATAAATCCAATACTCGTCAGCCGGCGCTCCTCGGTAACGATCCGCTGCGCCCGCTGCGTCTCGAAATGCCAGCCCAGGTTGAAATTATTCTGGGAGAACAGCTTCTCCGGATTATTGATGTTGACGTTCCAGTCGAGTACGTAGTCATTCGCCGGCAGAGTGAATTCATGCTCGATAGACTCCCCCGCAGGCGCCGGCAAATGGAATCTCACCGTCTGGCTGCCATCGGCATTCTTGACCACCTGCCCTGGCTTGAAATACAGCTCCGCGATATCGGCAGCGCCCGATCCGGTATTGATGGGGTAGCTGATCCGGCTGTTCGGTCCCACCAGCTTCACCGGCGTGCTGTCATACGACTTGAACTTCTTCAGCTCCACATCGACCGGTTGCCCACCCTTATTGCTAAGGACCACCTTCACCAGGTCGTTCTCGATCGTCACCTGCTGCTCGGTACCCTTAAAGGCAGGACCAAACCCCGTAGTATCCGCGGGCTGTACCGCAACCGTAGTATCCTTCTTTGCCGCCGCGGCCTGTGCAGCCGCCGCCTCACGCGCCCTCGTCACTACCGCGACGCTGTCGGCGATGTGCTTTCGCTGCGCCTCCAGCTCGTGGCTGGACTTCGTGTTAATGTATAAGTAACCAAATAACAAGAGCCCAAGCAAAACAAAGCCGATAACCGTATTGCGATCGAATCCCATATATATTTTTTAGGAATTGCAAATATAGGCTCTTTACCCCAGTTGCTCACAACCGGATCGGCAAGAACACCCCCGCCGGCCGTCAACGACCGTAAATACCGGTAAAACCCTATATCATCTCACTCTGCAGCAGCGGATTCTTCACCGCATTCTTCGCCTCGGCAAATTCCTTGGCCGCCTTGATAAAATGAACAAAGATCGGCTGTGGGTTCTCCACCGTACTCTTCAGCTCCGGGTGGTACTGCACGCCGAAAAAGAAAGGATGGGATTGCGTGGCCAGCTCGATGATCTCGATCAACCCGCTTTCCGGGTTGGTGCCGCTCAGGATCAGCCCGGCCTGCTCAAAGGATTGTAGATACGCATTATTGAATTCCCAACGATGACGATGCCGCTCGCTGATCTCCGGCTTACCCCCATAGATCCGGCTGGCAAGCGAATCGGCCTTCAACGCACAGGGATACGACCCCAACCGCATCGTTCCGCCCTTGGCCGTCACCTTTTTCTGCTCCTCCATCAGGTCGATCACCGGGTGTGGCGTATGGACATCCATTTCCGTGGAATGCGCATCCTTCAGCCCCAGCACATTGCGGGCGTACTCGATCACAGCCATCTGCATCCCGAGACAGATCCCGAAGAAGGGAAGCTTATTCTCCCGGGCGTATTTAACGGCAATGATCTTCCCCTCTACCCCGCGATGACCAAAACCCGGGGCCACCAACAGGCCGTCCAGGTTCGCCAGCTTCTCTCCTACGTTGTCCTCTGTAATGAACTCGCTATGTACGTTCACGATCTGCACCTTACACTCGTTGACGGCGCCGGCATGAACAAAGGATTCCAGGATCGATTTATACGCGTCCTGTAGTTCGATATATTTCCCGATCAGCCCGATCGTCACCTTGCTCTTGGGATATTTCAGCTTGTCGAGGAACTCCTTCCATCGCCCCAGCTCGGGCTCATGTGTATTCGCAATATTCAGCTTCTTCATACAGATCAGGTCCAGCTTCTCCCGCATCATCGTCAGCGGGACCTCATAGATCGTCGGCGCATCCGCCGCCTCGATCACCGCCTCAGGCTTTACATTACAGAAAAGCGCGATCTTCTTCCGGATATCCGGCGACAAAGGCTCCTCCGTCCGGCAAACGATGATGTCCGGATGAACCCCTTCCTGGCTGAGCAATTTGACGCTATGCTGCGTAGGCTTGGTCTTCAGCTCCTTCGCCGCCTTGAGATAAGGCACCAGCGTGAGATGGACCACGACGCAGTCCTCCTCCGGCATCTCCCATTGCAGCTGCCGGACCGCCTCGATGAACGGAAGCGACTCGATATCGCCAACCGTACCCCCCAGCTCCGTAATGATGATATCCCATTTGTTCCCCTGGCCAAGCAACAGCATCCGCCGCTTGATCTCATCGGTGATATGCGGGATCACCTGCACCGTCTTTCCAAGATAGGCGCCCTCCCGCTCCTTGTTGATCACCGTCTGGTAGATCCGGCCCGTAGTGACATTATTGGCCTGTGAGGTAAAGATGTTTAAAAAACGCTCGTAATGGCCAAGGTCCAGGTCCGTCTCCGCACCGTCCTCGGTTACGTAACATTCCCCATGCTCATAAGGATTCAAAGTGCCCGGGTCAACATTAATATAGGGGTCCGCAATGATTCCCTTTCCCAGTGAAGACGTTACACCACCTGTTACAAAAACATACTTAGCCATAGTATGGTCAATTAATTTATTATTAAATGCATTATTGTGTTGTTGGGCGACAGGCGGAAAACAATACCTTAGCAATAGATCCGCTTATTTGACCAGCTGAAAACCATAAAGAAGGGAAATTCAAGAAGGTCATGCAAAGTTACAAGAATTTGTAATGCCGCAAAAACCCGTGTGGATAACTTATAAATCAAAGAGGCCCAACCTTCGGTTGGGCCTCTTCACATTCGTTTAGCGCGGTGTTTATTTTAGGACGGCAAGCGAGATAGCCGGCTTCGCCCGCGTATCCAGGGCCTCGGCGGCAGGCAGGCTCCGGGAGAGTTCTTTGGTAGCTGTTCTTTCCGAGTGATTGATCTTTACTGCGTGCAAAATAGCGATAGAAGCGATCTCAATGACTAATACAAGTCCGGTCAGGGTCTTTCCTTTCATTGTTTATTGGATTTAGGCTTTTCCAGGGATCAAGATTATTCCAATCTTCGTCATGTTCCACTGCGCGGCGCAAATTTACCGCCACACTCACACAAACGCAAGATAATACGGGTTTATTTTAATTAAAAGGTAGAATTCAGTACTTAAATTTCGTGTCTTTACGTGTCGTTTTTCCCTTCCGACCGGAAAGCTACCCGATTAACAATCATTTACATATGAAATAAAAACGCATTTCAATAAATCCTTTTTTTGCCTATTTTGTAAGGGATTTTACTCCGACTATGAAATACCCAATACCCACCATCGGCCTGATAGCCCTCTCCCTTACCGGGATGGCCCAATCCGGGTCATCCGACACCCGCCTGGTCACCCTCCCCGCCGTAACCATCAATCTGAAGGAGTCCGGCGGCCCAACAATACCCAGCGCCTTCAGCCATTTCGAGGTTATCGACGAACGGACCGACACTGCCCGCATCGGCATCCATAGCTTCGTCCCTACACTTGGCCACGCCCGCAACCGCCAGCTGGTTTTCCCCCAGCCGGCCGCCACGGAGGTCGCCGGCTTCCTCAACAAATACTTCACCCGTCCGGACGCCAATTGGTCCGCCCTGGTCGTCCTGCGCAACCTGTGGCTCTCCGACGCAAATTATCTCAAAGAGGACAAGGTAAAGGACGCCGATATTTTGTCGGAAAAAACCCATATCCGGCTGAAAACCGAGATCTATGCCTGTAACGGCAGCGTGTATATCCCGATCCTGCGGTTCGATACCTTACAGACCTATAAGAACACCAATCAATACAACAACTGGAGCAGCTATTATTCCCTTTGGGAATCCGATCTCACCGCCGTTCTCAGCGAAATGGCCGACAGCCTCTCCGGATTGGCCCCTTCCAGGGTAGAGAACGGCCGCCATCTTCATCGGGACGATATCCTTCAATTCAACCAGTCCCGCTTCCAGCCGGCGATCACGGGATCCAACGCCCCCACCGCCGGCGTCTACGCCAGCTTCGAGGAATTCAGAGACAACGCTCCCTCCATTCAGCATTTCGAGATCCAACAGCAAAAAGGT
>Ga0310811_10007859_pt1 | contig 13670 bp, 14 predicted proteins | sample YCmetagenome_FD_207642 | JGI IMG/M metagenome (GOLD analysis project Ga0310811, IMG submission 207642) | Soil microbial communities from experimental microcosm in Duke University, North Carolina, United States - YC | ecosystem: Engineered > Artificial ecosystem > Soil microcosm > Unclassified ... | reverse complement strand
TCGCCCAGCGCGGCGAAACTCGCCACATGCGCCGCGAACGGCGGGCAGATCAGCGCGATTCGGGCCAAGGGTGCGGGCTAGAGCTGCAGCTCGCGCCGCTTGGCGGGCAGCGCCCACCACGGCGTGCCGGGGCTGAGATGATGCTCGCGGTGATAGCCGAAATGGAAGCAGGTCAGGAGCGACAGCCAGACCGGATAAGCGTTGCTCCGTGCTCGATGCTGGTCGGCGAAGGGCTGCTCCTCGTGGCGGTGCGGGAGGTAGGTGCCGAAGTAGAAGAGCTGCACCGAGGAGAGGATCGCGGGCAGCGCCCAGAACAGCAGCAGATTGCCGATCGGCGCGCCGAGCAGCAGGACATAGGTCCACACCAAAGCGCTCAGGATCAGGAACTCGCGCCAGCCGAAATAGCGGACCATGAAGGACGCGTACCACGGCCAGAAGCGCGTCGGGTGATCGGCCGAGAAGTCGGGGTCGCGCTCGGTCCCGACATGCCGGTGATGATCGAAGTGCTTGGGCGCCAGCCGATCCATCCAGAACCCGGCGTAGAGCAGCAGCGCCACGCGCCCCCACCAGCGGTTCACGTCCGCCCGCCCAGGCGCGAGGCTCCCGTGCATCGCATCATGAGCAATGATGAACAGACCGACGCTGAGCCACGTCTGCACCGCCACGACCGGAAGGGCGAGCAGCCACCAGCCGCCCTCCAGCGGCAGCCAGAACACTGCCGCGACGTGCAACGCCAAGAAAACAACCAAGATCAGCGCGGACAGGCCAAGTCCAATCCGCGTCTGCCGCCGTTGCTGCGCCTCGCTGAGCATGCCGGCCATATAGGCGCCCGCGTCATCCGCCGCCATGCTGGACAGAAGGCCGCTTCGGCGGCAGTGTCGGGCCAACAAACAGGGAGGGGTTGATGCTGAGCGACTTTCGAGCCTTCATCATGCGCGGCAATGTCCTGGGGCTCGCCGTCGGCGTGATCATCGGCGCCGCGTTCGGGGCGATCGTCACCAGTCTGACCGAGGACATCATCATGCCGGTGGTCGGCGCGGTGACCGGCGGGATCGATTTCTCCAGCCACTTCGTCCTGCTTGGCGATATTCCGGCGAGCTACACCGGATCACCGACCGACTATGCCGCGCTCAAGAAGGCCGGTGTACCCCTCATCGGCTGGGGCCATTTCCTGACGGTCGTCGTCGGCTTCCTGATCCTCGCCTTCATCATCTTCTTGATCGTCCGCGCCGCCGCGCGGGTCATGAAGGAAGAGGAAGCCGCCGGCCCGACCGAGGAGGTTCTTCTCCTCCGCGACATCCGCGACTCCCTCCGCAACCGCCCCTAACGGCCGCCAGCGCGCCTAGAGCGTCGCCGGATCCCACAGGACCGACAAGGCGAGGCTGCCGGCAAACACGGCTTCACGCTGCGCGGCGACCGGAGGCGCATAGACCGTCTTGGTCGTGCCGTTGAGATCGACAGCGCCGACCGGCCGGCCATTGGCCTCGAAGCGATAACCGAGCGGCTGGTTGGTCGCGAGACCGGCGCCCTCGAGCTTGTGGATCGAGCTGATATCGAGCCGCACGCCGTCGAGCTCGACGAAGCCGCGGCGCGCCTCGCGCCCCATCGCGGCCGCGGTGGTGCCGCGCACTTCTTCGATCAGCAGCCCGCCGGCGTCGGTCCCGTTGCGGCCGAAGCGGCACTCGTAGGCGAAGGGCCGCGCCCGCACCGCAATGACCCCCACATTCACGTCCTTCTGGCGATAACGGCAGGCGCCTTCGAGGCTCGTGCCGGGCCGGTCGAAGCGGAAGGTGCCGGCGCCGCTGTAGCGGACCAGTAGCGGGTCGAAGATCGCGAGCCGGTCCGCGCCGCGGGTGAAGCGGCCCTGGCCGCCGGCAAAGTCGAAGTCGCCGCGCCGGCCGATGCCCATGCCGGTGATCGGCAGCACCTCGGCGCCCTGCCGGACCTCGCTCGGCAGCGCGACCGGGGCGGCGCTGCACCCGGCCAGCGTCAGTGCGGTCGCGCCGGCGATCGCCAGCTTCGTCGTCAAGTTCATGATCGTCCCCTTGCCTCGTTTACGTCGCGTAACGAGCCGTTAGTTTCGCGTTGATAGGGCAAAGCTGAACGCGCGGTTGTCGCCTGTTCAGCTTTGTCTCACGCGAACCAGCCCCAGAGCAGCCGCGCAGTGAGGCCGATGCTGGCCGCGACCAGCAGAGGGCGGATCAGCCGCGCGCCGAAGCGCATCGCCGTGTGACTGCCGAGCCAGCCGCCGAGCATCGCGCCCGCCGCCATGCTGAACCCCAGCAGCCAGATGATCTTGCCGCCGAGGGCGAACAGCAGCACCGAGGCGACGTTGCTGGTCCAGTTGAGGAACTTGGTGAGCGCGGTCGCACGGGTGAGACCGAGCCCGCGCAATGCGACCAGGCTCGAGGTAAAGAAGCTCCCCGTGCCCGGCCCGAAGAAGCCGTCGTAAAAGCCGATGCCGCCGCCGACCGGCGCATAGCCGCGGGTCGTCAGGCGGTGATGCGCGTCCTCGTCGGTCATCCGCGGGGACACGAGGACGTAGACTGCATTGGCGAGCAGCAGCAGCGGGATGACCAGCGAGAGGACGGATGAATCCACCCGCTGCACCAGCAGAGCCCCCGCGCAGGCGCCGACGAACACCAGCGCCGCCACCAGCCGGTTCGCGCGCCAGTCGATGAGCCCCTTCCGGCCGTAATTGCCCATGGCGACGAAGGTCCCGCACATCGATTGCAGCTTGTTGGTCCCCAGCGCCATGATCGGCGGCACCCCGCTGACCAGCAGCGCCGGCATCATGATCAGCCCGCCCCCGCCGGCGATCGCGTCGATGAAGCCGGTCAACACGGCGACCGCGGTGAGGACGGGGTAGAGCCATGGATCGATCATCGCGAGGCGGCTTAACCGGTGGACGGCTAGCCCGTCGAGGCCGGCCCAGTGTATTGCTAGAGCAACACACATCTGCTAGGTTCCGATCATGAGCCCCGTTCAAGCGTTACAGCTGCTGACCCTGCCATGGATCGCGAGCGAAATTCTCGTGTTCCGGCGCGATCTCCAGGCCGGCAAGGGCGAGCGACGCGACCTCGGTAGTCGGCTCGGCATCTTCCTCGGTATCGGCTTGGGGCTGAGCCTGACCTTTCGCTTCGCCGCGTTGCATGTGCTGGCCCTTCCGGGCAGTCCCTGGGGTTGGTTCATAGGCGGAGCGCTGCTGGGGCTCGCGGGAATCCTGATCCGCCAGCGGGCGGTAGCGCAGCTTGGATCGTACTTCCGGACACGAGTGACCTTGCTCGACGACCATCGCCTGATCACCGACGGCCTTTTTGCGCGGCTTCGCCATCCCGCTTACAGCGGAGCCTGGCTGACTTGCTTCGGCATCGGTATCGCCAGCGCAAGCCTCGCTGGAATAATCGTCATGATTGTGCTTCCCGGCCTTGCCCTTGCATGGCGCATGCGGGTCGAGGAACGTGCGCTTGCGGAGCGTTTCGGCGCCGACTGGCAGTCGCATCGCGCCAGGACCGCCGCGATTATTCCCGGTCTCTGGTAGGCGTAATGCGACCCTCGACCGATCCGGGGGTCAACGGCTAAGGCGCCCGCCCGATGACCGCTCCCCGTTTCCAGTTCACCATCCACGCCACCGACGGTCGCGCCCGGCTCGGCACCATCGCTATGCGCCGGGGCGAGATCCGCACGCCGGCGTTCATGCCGGTCGGGACGGCGGCGACGGTCAAGGCGGTGAAGCCCGAGGGCGTGCGGGCGGCCGGCGCCGATATCATCCTAGGCAACACCTATCACCTGATGCTTCGCCCTGGCGCCGAGCGGGTGGCGCGACTGGGCGGGCTCCACGCCTTCATGAACTGGGACCGGCCGATCCTGACCGACAGCGGCGGCTACCAGGTGATGAGCCTCAGCGATCTCAACAAGGTCACCGAGGAGGGCGTCACCTTCAAGAGCCACCTCGACGGCTCGCGCCATCTGCTCAGCCCCGAGCGTTCGATCGAAGTCCAACGGCTGCTCGGCTCCTCCATCGTGATGCAGTTCGACGAGCTGGTCCGCCCTGACGTCCCCGCGGCCAAGCAGCGCGAGGCGATGGACCGCTCGATCCGATGGGCTCGCCGAAGTCGCGAGGAATTCGACCGCGGCGACGCGCACGCCGAGGCCAATGCGATCTTCGGCATCCAGCAGGGTGTGCTCGACGAAGCGCTGCGGCGGGAAAGCGCCGAGGCGCTGATCGACATTGGCTTCGACGGCTATGCGGTCGGCGGCCTGGCGGTTGGCGAAGGGCAGGAGGCGATGCTCGGCTGCCTCGACTTCGCGCCCGGCCAGCTGCCCGCCGACAAGCCCCGCTATCTGATGGGGGTTGGCAAGCCGGACGACATCGTCGAGGCAGTCGTCCGCGGCATCGACATGTTCGACTGCGTCCTGCCCACCCGCTCGGGCCGGACGGGCCAGGCCTTCACCGCCGACGGGCCACTCAACATCCGCAACGCGCGCCATGCCGAGGACAAGCAACCGCTCGAGCTTGGCTGCCCGTGCCCGGCGTGCAGCAAGTATAGCCGCGCTTATCTCCACCACCTCGTGCGCTCGGGCGAGATCCTCGGTGCGATGCTGATGACCGAGCACAATCTCTGGTTCTACCAGCGGATGATGCAGGGCTTGCGCGAGGCGATCGGCGAGGGGCGGCTAGCCTCTCACGTCGCCGGCTTCCTTGACCGCTACCGGCGACGGGGGCGTTAGCTATTCGGCGTCGCGGAGGTTCGCTGGACCGAAGCCATGCGGGATCAGCGCCGACAGCGCGTGGCGTTCGACCGTCTGACCATCGCCGCTGGCACAGAGGATTTCGAGATCGCGCCCGCCCACCTGCGCCGCTTCGAGCAGCGCCTGGCGGCACCCGCCGCAGGGGCTCACCGCCTGTTCGCCCACCAGCTCCGTGCCGGAGCCGTCGCCGCCGGCCACCGCGATCCGCGCGACCTTGCCGAGGCCGAACGCATGCTGCGCCGCGGTGAGCGCGCTCTGCTCCGCACACATGCCTAGGCGGTAGCAGGCGTTCTCCAGGTTCGCCCCGGTAACCAGCTGCCCATCGTCGCTGAGGATCGCGCACCCGACCGAAAAGCCGGAGTAGGGAGCGTAGGCCTTGAGCGCGGCGGCACGCGCGGCGGCGATCAGTTCGTCATCGGTCATGCCTGCCCTTTAGCGCAGCCTGACAAGCGCGAAAGCCGCTACTAAACTCCGGCCCATGAGCGATGGGGTGACAAGGGTTGAAGCGGGGAGCCTGCACGGCCGGCCGCTGCGCTATTTCGATCTGGTGATGGCGGCGTTCGTCACCATCCTGCTGCTGTCCAACATCCTGGGTGCCGGCAAGGTAGCGCAGATCGCGCTTCCGTTCGTCGGACTGTGGCCGTTCGGCGCAGGCATCCTGTTCTTTCCCTTGTCCTACGTCATCGGCGACGTGCTGACCGAGGTCTACGGCTATGCCCATGCGCGCCGCTGCATCTGGGTCGGCACGGTCGCACTCCTCTTCATGGCCTTCATGAGCTTCGTGGTGGTCGCCCTTCCGCCGGCGCCGAGCTGGGGCGGCCAGGCGGCTTACGAGCAGGTATTCGGGCAGGTGCCGCGGATCGTCATGGCCAGCATCGCCGCTTTCTGGGCGGGTGAATTCGTCAATTCGATCGTGCTCGCCCGAATGAAGGTGTGGACCGGCGGCAAGTATCTGTGGACCCGGACCATCGGCAGCACGGTCGCCGGTCAGGGTGTAGACAGCTTGATCTTCTATCCGCTCGCCTTTTGGGGCGCCCAGGGCTGGACCAACGACCTTGTGCTCCAAGTCATGCTGACACAATGGGCGCTTAAGGTATCCTGGGAGGCGCTGCTGACCCCCGTCACCTACTGGGTGGTGGGGACCTTGAAGCGGCGCGAGGGAGTGGATGTTTTCGATGAGCGTACCGATTTCACGCCGTTCGCTGCTCGCGTTTAGCCTGCTGCTTGCCGGATGCGCGGCCCAGCCGCCGCGCATCGCGGAGACCGCGCCGCCACCAGCCGCCCCGGTCGAGATCCAGATTCTCGGGCTGAACGACTTCCACGGCAATCTGGAGACCCCGCCCGATCCCGTTCCGCTCCACAACGCGGACGGGACCACGACCAAGCTCCGGGCCGGCGGGGCGGCCCAGCTGACCGCCACCCTCCGCCGCCTTCGCGAAGGTCACGCCAGCGTCACCGTGGCCGCGGGCGACCTCATTGGCGCGAGCCCGCTTGTGTCCGCTTATTTCCTCGACGAGCCGACGATCAAGGCGCTCGGCATGGCCGGCCTCGAGCTCGCCTCCGTCGGCAATCACGAGTTCGACAAGGGTGGCGCCGAGCTGCTGCGCATCCAGAACGGCGGCTGCGACAAGTTCACCACGCGCGTGCCCTGCCGGCTGGAGCCGCACGAGCCCGCCCGCTTCCGTTACCTCGCCGCCAACGTTCTGACGGATAAGGGGACGACCCTGTTTCCCGCGACCGCCATCAAGCAGGTCGGCCCGGTCAAGCTCGGCTTCATCGGCATGACGCTGAAGGCGACGAGCGTGCTCGTCACCCCGGCGGGGGTGAAAGGGCTGACTTTCGCCGATGAGGCGACCACCGCCAATGCGCTCGTGCCCAAGCTCAAAGCCGAAGGGGCGGACGCGATCGTTCTGCTGATCCACCAGGGCGGGCGCGTTCCTCCGACCTATGATGCGCTGGGCTGCGACGGCCTCTCGGGTGAGATCGTGCCGTTGCTCGGCAAGCTCGACCCGGCGATTCAGGTAGTGGTGAGTGGACACACCCACAACGCCTACACCTGCGAAGTCGAGGCAGGCGGCGCGCACCGGCTGCTGACCAGCGCGGGCAAGAACGGCTATCTGGTGACCGACATCCGGCTCGACTTCGATCCGGCGACGCGCAAGCTCGTCGCGTCCCATGCCGCCAATGTTCCGGTGCTGGCCGAGGCTGATCCCGCCGTGCAGGCGCTGGTGGCACGTTACGCCGATGCGGCGCGACCGGCCTCGGAGCGGGTCGTCGGCCGGATGAGCGGCCCAGCGCTCAAGGACCCCGACGACCAGGAAAGCGCGGCCGCCGCGCTGATTTCGGACGCCCAGCTCAACGCCACCAAGGCGAAGGACCATGGCGGCGCGCAGATCGCCTTCATCAACGCGACCGGCGTTCGCACTGACCTCAAGCCGCGCGCCGACGGCACGGTCACCTACGGGCAGATCTTCGCGCTGCAGCCGTTCGGCAACAACCTCGTCGTGAAGAGCCTCACCGGCACGCAGCTCAAGCGCTTGCTCGAGCAGCAGTTCAAGGAGGAGAACGGCAAGGCCAAGGTCGCCTCGCTGCTGGTCCCTTCGGCCGGGTTCACCTTCCGTTACGACCTCTCGCGTGCTGCGGGCGAGCGGATCGTCGACATGCGCTTGGCTGGCAAGCCGATCGACCCCAACGCAACCTATCGCGTGGTGATCAACAACTTCCTTGCGAGCGGCGGCGATGGATTTTCCGTGTTCGCGGAGGGCACCGATCCGTTCGATGCAGGGCTCGATCTGGACGCGCTGGAGGCGTGGCTCGCGACCAATCCGTCACCGCCGACGGAGCGCCGCGTCACACGCGTCTGAGTTCGACCGAATCGGCCGCGGAAGAAACGCAAGCTTAACGCCTTCCCGCCCAAGGTCCTGCCCATGCCGGCCTCGATCCAGCGCGCTCCCTTGCGAAGCGTTCCTCGTACCGTGCCGCCCCTGTGGGCGGACGGGCCGGTGCTGCTCGACGCGCTGCCGATCGCCGCGGCGATCATCGAGAAGCAGCGCGGCGTGATCGGGATCGCCGCCTGGAACGACCGCTTCGCCGAGGCGGTCGCCCTTTCCAGCGCCGGGTCGATGGCCGTCCTGTCGGAGCGCTGCGCACGCCGCGAGGGAATCATCGCCAATTATCTCGCCGAGTGGTTCGCCGACGATGAAGGCAGCCGCACCGACTTCGAGTTCCGTGACGGGAACGGCATTTCGGCGCGCTTCTACCGGGTGAAGATGGCGCCGCTGCCTTCGCACGGAGCGTGCCGCCGTGCCCTGCTGTCGGTGGTGGACCGCACCGCCGAGGTGCAGGCCGAACGCACGTTGCGAGCGGAGATGCTGCGCGACAGCCTGACCGGGCTGCCCAACCGCGTCGCCTTCACCGAGCAGCTCGAAGCCGCCCAGCGCGATGCCGAGCCGAGCCGCGCAGGTCATGCCGTGCTGATCGTCGACATGCGGCGCTTCAGCCGAATCAACGAGAGCATGGGCAGCCTCGCCGGCGACGAATTGCTGATCACCTTCGCCCGGCGGCTCATTTCCGCCCTGCGCGCCGGCGATAGCCTCGCCCGGACGGGCGGCAATGAGTTCGGCGTGATCGTCGCGCTTCGCCGGGGCAAGAGTGATGCGCTGAAGGCCGCGACCCGGATCCAGGAGGCGATGAACGCCCCGTTCCGCCTGAGCGAGCTCGAGATCAAGGTCGAATGCGCCATCGGGCTCGCGGTCATGCAGCCGGGGCAGGACGCGGAAGACCTGTTCCGCAATGCGCAGTTCGCGGTCAAGCAGGCCAAGGCGAGCGGCCGACCGGAAGTTTACGAACCCAAGGAGGCAAGCCTCGCCCGGCGCCGCTTTTCCATCGAGACCGAGCTTCGCCGGGCGATCGATCGCGATGCGCTGGAGCTTCATTACCAGCCGCTGATCGATCTCAAGTCCGGCATGGTGTCGAGCTTCGAAGCGCTCGCCCGCTGGAGTCATCCCGAGCGGGGTGAGATCAGCCCGACCGAATTCATCCCCGTCGCCGAGGAGAGCGGGCTGATCCTCGCGCTCGGCCGCTGGGCGATGGAGCAGGCGGTGGCGACGCTGGCCAGTTGGGACCGGCAGGCTGGCGGCTCGCTCCCAGTATCGATGGGGGTCAACCTTTCCGCCATCCAGGTTGCGCGCGACGATGTCGCCAGCCTCGTCTCCAGCGCGCTCCGCTCGTACGATCTGCAGGGCAGCCGATTGACGATCGAACTCACCGAAAGCGCGATCGTGCAGGATCCCCGCCGCGCGACCCGCGTGTTCGATGCACTGAAGGCGCTCGAGACGACGGTCGCCATGGACGATTTCGGCACCGGCTATTCCAGCCTCGCCTATCTCCAGCGCCTGCCCATCGACGTGCTCAAGATCGACCGCAGCTTCGTCACCGGCATGATGATCGACCCCGACAGCGTGGCGATCGTTCGTGCGGTGCTGAGCCTGGCCGAGGCTCTGGGCATGACCACCACCGCCGAGGGCGTCGAAAGCCGCGAGCTGGCGACGACGCTGGCGGCACTGGGCTGCCGCTCGGGCCAGGGCTTCTTCTTCGCGCCGCCCTTGTCGGCCGAAGATGCGCTGGCCTTCTGGCGCGATCGTAACGGGACGTCGGCCGCCGCCGCATGAGTCAGGGCCGGGGTGCCGAGGCCCGGCGCAGGCGGTCGTTGATCGCGCGGCCGAGGCCTTCATCGGGGATGGGAGCCACGGCAATGCGAGGGACCGTCACCCTGTCGGCCTCGTGGAGCAGATCGAACAATTTTGCGGCGGCTTCGACGAGGTCGCCTGACGGGCTCAGGCTGACGTCGCCGACCACGCCCGCGAAGCCGATGAGCCATTCGTCCGGCTCCGCGAGCGTGACTCCCAAGCGGAGCGGCTTGGTCGGGGCGTAATGGCTGGCCATCATGCCCGGCGCTTCGATGCCGCCCGGCGATGTGACGGCAGCGGGCACTTCGATCGGTCCCGGCCTCAGCAGCCTCAGCGCACCACCGGTCGCCGCCACGATGGTGCTTTCCAGGCCGTGATCGGTGGGACCACCGTCGATCACGAGCGGAATGCGTCCATTGAGCGATTCCAGCACATGCGAGGCGCGGGTCGGGCTGATGCGTCCGCTTGCATTGGCGCTCGGGGCGGCCAGCGGTTTCCCACTCGCTTCGAGCAAGGCCCGCATCGCCGGATGCGCCGGGCAGCGTAGCGCGATGGTCGGCAGGCCGGCGGTGACGAGCCGGGCGATGGGGCTGTCCGCCACCTCCGGCACCACCAGGGTCAGCGGCCCCGGCCAATGCGCCTCCGCCAGCGCCCTCGCTTCCGCATCGAACCGGCCCAGCCGCTCGGCCGCGGCCAGGTCGGGCACATGGACGATCAGCGGATTGAAGCTCGGCCGCCCCTTGGCCGCATAGATGCGCGCCACCGCTTCGGCGTTGGTCGCGTCGGCGGCGAGGCCGTAGACAGTCTCGGTCGGCACCGCGACCACCTCGCCCGCGCGGATCAGCGCCGCCGCCGTGGCGATCGCCTCGCGCCCGAACGGCCGTATGTCGGTCTTGTCCGGCATGCCGCCGCCGCTATGGCAAAGCGGAACCCGTCACAAGGGATGGAGACTGATGCCCCTTCGTTGCCCCGTCGAGGAACAGCGCTTCGTGCTCGAGCATGTGGTGCGCATTTCCGAGCTGACCAACGACACCGACATTGTCGACGCCGTGCTGGAAGGCGCCGCGCAATATGCCGAGGGCGAGGTGGAGCCCCTCAACCGCGTCGGCGACACGGTCGGGCTGAAATGGTCGCCCGACGGCGTGACCATGCCCGACGGCTTCCGCGAGGCTTACCGCCACTTCGTCGAGGGCGGCTGGGGCACCATCAGCGCGCCCGAGGAAGCGGGCGGGCAGGGGCTTCCGCTGGCGCTGGGTGCGGCGGTCATGGAGGATTTGAACGCCGCCAACCTCGCCTTTGCGCTCTGCCCGATGCTGACCATGGGCGCGATCGAAGCGATCGGCGCCCATGGCAGCGACGAACAGAAGCGCGACTATCTACCCAAGATCGTCAGCGGCGAGTGGCCGGCGACGATGAACCTGACCGAGCCGCAGGCGGGCTCGGATGTCGGCGCGCTGCGCACCCGCGCGGTGCCGAACGGTGACGGCAGCTGGAAGATCACCGGCTCCAAGATCTACATCACTTATGGTGAGCATGACCTTGCCGAGAACATCATCCACCTGGTCCTGGCCCGCACCCCCGATGCGCCGGTCGGCACGAGGGGCATCTCGCTGTTCCTCGTCCCCAAGATTCTGCCCGACGGGTCGAAGAACGACCTCCGCTGCGCCTCGATCGAGCACAAGCTCGGCATCCATGCCTCGCCGACCTGCACCATGGCCTACGGCGACGAGGGCGGGGCGATCGGCTGGCTGATCGGGCCCGAGCATGGCGGCATGCGGGCCATGTTCACCATGATGAACAACGCCCGGTTGAACGTCGGCCTGCAGGGCGTCGGAATCGCCGAAGCGGCGACCCAGCGCGCGGTCGCCTATGCGCTCGGCCGGGTGCAGTCTGCGCGGGCCGGCGGGCCTAGCCGCGATCCCGTGGCCATCGAGGAGCACCCCGACGTCCGCCGCATGCTGCTGAGGATGCGCGCGCTGACGATGGGGGCGCGGGCGCTCACTTATTACGCATTCGGCCAGATCGACCGCGGGCACCGCGGCGACAGCATGGCGACCATGCGCGGCGACGTGCTGACGCCGCTGGTGAAGGCGTGGGGTACCGACGTCGGCTGCGAAGTCGCGAGCCTCGGCATCCAGGTCCACGGCGGGATGGGCTATGTCGAGGAGACCGGCGCTGCCCAATATCTACGCGATGCGCGGATCGCCCCCATTTACGAGGGCACCAATGGGATCCAGGCCGCCGACCTCGTCGGCCGCAAGCTCGGGCTCGACGGCGGGCTCGCCTTCGACGGGCTGATCGCCGACATCCGTGCCGAGATCGAGGCGCCGGCGCTGTCCGCGCTGGCCGACGCGGTCGAGATCGCCGCCACGACTCTGCGCAACGCCGAGACCGACGATCGCCTGGCCGGCAGCTATCCATTCCTCACCATGTGCGCGGTGCTGACCGCGGGCTGGCTGCTGGAGCGGCAAGGCAGGGCGGCGCTGGCCGACACGCCCTTTGCGGCGGTCAAGCGCGCCGTGTCGGGCTACTTCAACACGGTGGTGGCGACCGAAGCGCTCGGCCTTGCTGCCGGCGCGGAAGCCGGCGCGGACCTGCTCTACAGCGTGCCCGCGGAAGCGCTGGCTTGATGTTCCCCGGCGAAGGCCGGGGTCCAGTTTTCTTCAAGTGAACGATACTGAGCTCCTGCCTTCGCAGGAGAGCTATTGGCGCTCCAGCAGCTCCGCCGGATCAATGCCGAGCCGGCTCATCTTGGCCCTCACCGCTGGCCATTCCTCACGGATGAACAGGTCGCGTTCGCTGCGGGAGAGGCGGTCGCGGGCGCCCTCGGCGACGAACATGCCGACCCCGCGTCGGACCACGATCAGCCCTTCGTCCTGGAACCCCTGATAGGCCTTCGCGACGGTCAGCGGGTTCGCCCCCTGCTCGGCGGCGAAGGCGCGAACGCTGGGAAGCGGGTCGCCGTCGCGATAGCGGCCGGAGAGAATGGCTTCGGAAATGATCTCCCGGAGCCGAACATAAACCGGCTTGGAGTCCGTGCGTACGCGTAGCGTCATGCTGTGATAATACGGTGCGGCGCGAAAAGTTGCAAGTCTCTTACGGCGCGTCCCATCGCCGGGCGATCGACGCGAGGTCGGGACGCGGGCGCTCTTCCAGTTCCCGGCCGGGCGAGCCGATGAAGAAAAAGCCGGCGATCCTTTCCTCGGGCGAGCGCGCGAAGGCAGATCGAACGGTTGGATCATAGGCCGCCCAGCCGGTCAGCCAGCTGCCGACGAAGCCATGCGCGTGCACCGCGTGCAACAGGTTCATCGCCGCCGCGCCCGCCGAAAGCTCCTGCTCCCAGACTGGAATCTTGTGGTCCGGCACGGGGGCGGAGAGGAGCACGACCAGCGCCTCGCCCTGATGCGCGAAGTCCCGCGCCTTTAGCCGGTGAGCCTCGGTCGAGTCCGGATGATTGGCGGCGAGCGCGCGTACCAGCAGGTCGGCGAGTGCGTCGCGCTGGTCTTTCCCCACCGTCACGAAGCGCCACGGAAAGAGCTTGCCGTGGTCGGGCGTACGCGCCGCAAGCGCGATGATCTCCGCCACTTCCGTGTCGCTCGGGCCAGGTCCAACCATCTCCCGCGCCCGGCCGGAGCGGCGGGTCTCGAGGTAGCGAAGCGGCGAGGAGAGGTCGTTGAACATGGCGCGCCCGGCACATAGGGGGGCGCTCCTTGCCTCACAATGCGCTTGGCAGGGCCGAAATGACCGTTAGGTTGCGACGCCCTGTGTCCCGCCTTGTCGGCGGGCTGCCGAGGAGGACCTTGTTTGGCTACCGCCGTTGACCGTACCGCCGCTGCCGGCCCGACCCTGTTCGGCCACCCGCGCGGCCTGTTCGTGCTCTTCTTTGCCGAAATGTGGGAGCGCTTCTCCTACTATGGCATGCGGGCCTTTCTGGTCCTGTTTCTGACCAAGCATTTCCTGTTCGCCGACGATCCCGCTTACGGCGTCTACGGCGCCTACACCTCGCTGGTGTACATCACGCCGGTCATCGGCGGCTATCTGGCCGATCGCTATCTCGGGGCCTGGCGCGCCGTGTTCGTCGGCGGCCTCCTGATTGCCGCGGGCCACCTCACCATCGCGATGGTCGAAGGGCCGGAGGGGCAGCTCGGCTCCTATCTCAACGGCTTCTATCTTGGGCTCGCCTTCATCATCGTCGGCACCGGTTTCCTCAAGGCCAATATCTCGGTGCTG
>Ga0310811_10007857_pt1 | contig 13672 bp, 9 predicted proteins | sample YCmetagenome_FD_207642 | JGI IMG/M metagenome (GOLD analysis project Ga0310811, IMG submission 207642) | Soil microbial communities from experimental microcosm in Duke University, North Carolina, United States - YC | ecosystem: Engineered > Artificial ecosystem > Soil microcosm > Unclassified ... | reverse complement strand
GCCAACGAGACCGGCGGCGAGGACGAGGGCAATGGGACGCATCGGGGACGGCCTCCATCGGGGTGACGACTTGGCGAGGGACGCGACAGGGTAAGAGTGCGGCGGCCGATTCACAATCGGGACCCCCTGCGCGTACATCGAATCCCCGCAGCGCGGACGCGGAAACCCCGCATGGAACGCCACGAGCGGCGGGGCTAGTCTCGCGCCATGCCCGCCACCGGTATTGCGGTCGCGATCACGCTGCTCGCGTCCGCCACTCCCTCCCCGCCCGCCGCATCCCCCGCTGACATCGCCCGCTGGCAGCGGCAGGCAGCGGCCGTGACCATCACCCGCGACGACTGGGGTATCGCGCACGTTCACGGGAAGACCGACGCGGACGCCGTCTTCGGCATGGAGTACGCCCAGGCGGAGGACGACTTCCCGCGCGTGGAGATGAACTACGTCAAAGCGCTCGGCCGCCGGGCCGAGGCCGACGGCGAATCCGCGATGTTCGAAGACCTGCGCATGAAGCTGTTCGTGGACCCGGACACGCTCCGGGCGCAGTACCGCGCGAGTCCGGCCTGGCTGCGAAAACTCATGGACGCATTCGCGGATGGCCTCAACTACTACCTCCACCGCCACCCCGAGGTGCACCCGCGCGTCATCTCCCGATTCGAGCCGTGGATGGCGCTGTCGTTCACCGAGGGCAGTATCGGCGGCGACATCGAGCACGTGAATGTGGACAAGCTGGCGAAGTTCTATGGCCGCATCGCCACGCCGGGGGTGCCCGAGGGTGGCGACGGGCCGACCGGTGCTCTCGGTGCGGACCCGTTCCGCGAGCCCGACGGCTCGAACGGCATCGCCATCGCGCCCAAGCTCGCGCGCGACCATCACGCGCTGCTGTGGATCAACCCGCACACGTCGTTCTACTTCCGCTCCGAGCTGCAGATGGCCAGTGACGAGGGACTCGACGCCTACGGCGCCGTGACCTGGGGGCAATTCTTCGTCTACCAGGGCTTCAATCGCAGCTGCGGCTGGATGCACACCTCGAGCAGCGCGGACAACATCGACGAGTTCATGGAGACGGTGACGGGCAGCGGCCCCACGCTGCGCTATCGACATGGCACCCAGAACCTCCCGGTCGCCACGCGGACGATCACGGTTCCCTATCGGACGCCGACGGGCATGGCGAAGCGCACGTTCACCGCGTACTTCACGCGGCACGGGCCTATCGTGCGCATGAGGGACAAGCGCTGGATGAGCGTGAGCCTGATGAACCGGCCGATCGAGGCGCTGACGCAATCCTACGCGCGCACGAAGGCCGCCGATCTGCCGGCGTTTCGGAAGGTGATGGAGCTGCACAGCAACTCCTCCAACAACACGCTGTTCGCGGATGCACGTGGCAACATCGCCTACTTCCATGCGAACTACATCCCGCGGCGCGATACCAGCTTCGATTGGACGGATCCGGTCGAGGGGAGCGATCCGCGGACGGACTATCGCGGCGTGCTGTCGGTCGACGAGTCGCCGAACGCGATCAACCCCGCGACCGGCTGGGCGTTCAACTCGAACAACTGGCCGTGGACCGCGGCCGGCACCGCGAGCCCGCGACGGCAGGCGTTTCCACGCTACGTGGAGAAGGACACGGAGGAGACGCCCCGAGGCGTGCACGCGATCCGCGAGCTGACGCGCGGGCGTGACTGGACGTTGCAGTCGCTCACCGCCGCCGCGTTCGACCCCTGGCTGCCTGCGTTCGAGCGGATGCTGCCGCCGCTGCTCGCGGCGTACGACCACCTGCCCCATTCCGACCCGCGCCGCACGCGCCTCGCAGGCGAGATCGCGGCGCTGCGCGGCTGGGATCGGCGCTGGGCGGCGACCTCGATCCCAACCACGCTCGCGATCTACTGGGGCGAGCGCGCCATGCGCGCGGTGCTGCCCGTGGCCGACGCGGCGCACGTGTCGGCGCAGACGTACGTGGCCACGCGCGCGGACGCGGGTACGCTGCTCGCCGCCCTCACCGCCGCCTCCGACACGCTCACGCAGGTGTTCGGCACGTGGAAGACGCCGTGGGGCGAGATCAACCGCTTCCAGCGGATCGACGAACGCATCGAGCCGCGCTTCGACGACGCCCAGCCGAGCCTCGCGGTGCCGTTCACGAGCGGCATCTGGGGATCGCTCGCGGCGTTCGGCGCCCACCCGTGGCCGGGCACGAAGCGCTGGTACGGATACGCCGGCAACAGCTTCGTCGCCGCGGTCGATTTCGGCGACACCGTGCGCGCGATCGCGGTGACCGCCGGTGGCGAGAGCGGCCATCGGGGCTCACCGCACTTCGACGACCAGGCGGAGCGCTACATCGCGGGGAACCTGCGCGAGGTGTACTTCCACCCCTGGCAGCTGGCGAAGCACACCGCGCGCACCTACCACCCCGGCGAGTAGCCGGCGGTCAGTCGGAGCCCGCGGGTTGGGCCTGGCCCGAGGCGATCGCCTTCTCGGCGAGGCTCCGGATCTGCTCGAACGCCAGCTTCGTGGCCCGCCCCTGCTGCTCGCCCAGCTCGGCCTGGCGCCGGCCCAGCTCCTGTTGCTGCGCTCCCAGCTCGCGCTGCCGCAGGGAGAGGACCCGCACCTGAGCCGAGAGCTCGCGGAGCTGCTGGTGCAGCTCGTCCAGCTCGGCGCGATGGCGATCGTAGTCGCGCGCCTCGAGGCTCGCGAGGTGTGCCTGTACCTGCGCCACCTCGCCCTGGAGCTGTCCCAACTCACCCTGTCGCCGGCCGAGATCGCCCTGCATGCTGCCGAGCCGTCCCTGCTCCGCGCCCAGGCGCGACACGGGCTCCACGATCTCCCCCGCGCGCTCGACCAGGGCCGGGTCGCGGACCACGTACTCCTTGTCGTCGATCGCGAAGTAGAGCACCTCGCGACCCGTGCGCTCGACCTCGTCCTGCAGCTTGCCGATCGTGCGCCAGTCGTTCCTGCCGCTCACGGCGCAGGAAGTCTCGTGATCGCGCTTGACGAGCGCGTACTGGAAGCCGGCGGCAGCGAGCGCGGCCCCGGCCATCGCCAGTGTCCCGCACAGCATCACCGCGAGCGTGAAGAGCGGCCGGAGCGCCGCGGGCGACGCGAGGGGTTTCGAGCGTTCGCGCTTCATCAAAGCCTCCATCGCGGACCTCCGTCTGGAACGTCACGGTGGGACCGGACCGTGGCGGGGTTCGATGGGCTGAGACAGCCGCGGGACCTCCAGGGTTGGCAGCGACCGCAGTCCGAGGTCAGGAGCAGAGTCATGGGCGTGAGCGCGGAGCTCGCGGCCTCGGCCGACATGAGGCAGCTGGGCTTTCCGGAGCGCAAGCGGCCTCCGGTCGCGACCGGCTAGGCTCGACCCAGGGCAGTGCGGACGTGCGCGCCACCTCTATATATAAAGGTGGCGCGCCTCGTTTCCGGCCCCGTGGGCGCATCTCCTGACGTCCCCCTGACGAGCGCGAGCGGGTTGGGCTCAAGCACCCACCACGTCCGGTCGATACCGGAGCCGGGCCGGCAGAACCCGCATCGATCTCGACGCGGTGGAGATGCGGAGGTGATTCATGCGCAGCCTGGTCAAGGCTCTGGTCATCACATTGATCGTGGGATTCGTGGGCGCCCAGTTCCTGCCCGAAGTGATCCACATCCCGAAGGGCTGGCCGCGTTTCCCGAAGGTCGAGGTCGTGCACGAGAGCGCCACGCCCGCACCCGCGCCAGCGCCTCCGCCCCCCGTCGTGGCCGCGCCGCCCGACACCGTGCCCGCCGCGTTGCCGCCGGTCGCGGCCGCACCACCGCCGCCGAAGCGTCCCGCGCGGCACGCTAGACCGAAGCCGAAGCACGAAACGCTTCCCGAGGAAGACGGATGGAACGCGACCGAGCCCACGGCGATGATCGTGCCGGTGAAGATCACCACGTCGGTCGAGCTCTCCGGCGATTCCGAGCGCACGCCGGTGCCCGCCGCGCCCGAACTCAAGGCCGGTGAGGAGTGGCCCGTGGTCTGCGGTCAGGTGGTGGACGCCAGGGGTGCCGGCGTGGAAGGCGCCAGCGTCACCATTGAGTCGACGGACATCACCGAGCACACCGACAAGAACGGGCGCTTCTGCCTCGCCTCGCCCACGCGCAAGATCACGCTGCTCGTGGGTGCCGATGGCCGCAACAGCGTGCGCTACGCCGCCGAGCTCGAGGGACGCAACACGCAGGTGAGCATCACGCTCGAGTAGTCGCGAGGCCGCGGCGAACTTTCGCGAAGCGGAGATACTCCCCGAGGCCCGGCTCCAGGTAGGCGCGCCTGCCCACTTCCACCGCCGCCGCCGGCCTGGCTGCGGCCAGGTGCCGCGCGGGATCGCTCAGGAGCTCGAGGCAGAGGTCGCGCGAGACGAGCGTCACCGCCGCGAGCAGCTCGGCGAACGATCGCCCGCCGAGCGCGCGCGGCTCCACGGGGCGCTGCAGCACCACCGGACCGGCGTCCACGCGCGGTGAGACCACGTGCACGGTGACGCCGACCTGGTCCTCGTTGCCCTCGAGCACTGGCCAGAACCAGCAGAAGCGGCCCCGGTAGCGCGGCGCGATGCCGATGTGCACGTTCACGATGGGTACGCCGAGCGACTGCCAGCGGCTGCCGAGGATGGAGGTGCCCATCGCGAGCACGAACGTGGGCGCCGCCTCGCGCACGCGATCGAGCGCGTCGTCGATGGCGTGAACGCGGAGCTGCGGCGCGAGCGGCGCGTGCGCCCCCAGTCGCTCGTGTAGCCCGCGCTCGACACCGCCCGCGAGGAACGCGGCGTACCAGGCGAAGAACGCCAGCTTGTCGATCCGCCCCGCGAGCGTGTCGCCACGCCGGCGGAGCACGCGGCGGAGGGCGTCGAGCGCAGTCTGCTCCTCGCTCACGAGCACGGCGGGCGCGTGCTCGCGAAGCAGCGATGCGACCACGAAGTCGTTCGTGGTGGAGGCACCGTAGAGCACTGCGAAGCGCGGCACCCCGGCCGAGCTCACATCACCTCCGGGAACCTGCGCTTGGCCGGCTCACCGAGCGCGGCGGCGATGGGCAGCGGCAGCTTCCGCCACAGCTTGACCGCGAGATCGAGCGAGCCCTTCTGGCCGGCCAGCGTCGGCATGCGCGATTCCGTGCCGAGCACGTACTGGTAGTGGAGCGGCACCGGTTTCGCACCCCACTGCTGCTTGAAGCGGAACGTGGGCGAGTTCCACTGGCTGCGCCCGAAGTCGAACCGCGCGAGGCGCTGTCCGATCGCGCGCTGGAGCGCCTCCCAGTAGAGCACCTGGTTCGGGCAGTGCGCGAAGTAGCGCCGGAGCGACGACGCCCACGGATCCATGAGCACGTCGCGATGCCGCACGGTGAACATGGCACCGGCCGGCGCGCCCGCGAACAGGAGCACCAGCAGGTCGGCGTCCTCGCCCAGCAGCTCCAACGCGAGCCGGTAATAGGAAGCGCCCCGGATGGGCGTCCCCAGGTCGCGCATGTTCTCGAGCAGCACGCGATGGAACGCGGGCGCGCCGTCGCGGCCCCAGTGCCGCTCGAACCCCGCCTTCTCCCCCTTGCGGATCTGGTTGCGGAGCTTGGCATCGAACGCGCTCCACTGCTCGGAGGGATCGCGCGCGAGGTCCAGCACCATGGTGAGGTGCTCGCGGTTGGTCTCGAGCCCCGGCCACTCCACGCGCTGGTCGCGCAGCTCCACCCAGGCGAGCCGCTCGCGCGCGACCTCCTCTTGCGCCGGGGCGAGCAGCGCCGCGGCCACGGCTGCGTCGTCGGCGAGGAGGCCGCCGGGCGCCGAGAACAGGGCTCCGTGCCGGCCGCCCTTGCGGAAGAGCGGCAGCACCCCGCGCACGCGTCCCGCCTCCTCGGCCAGCCAGTAGCGGGCGGACACGCCGTAGGTGCGAACGGTCAGTTCCATCCACGCGCTGAGCTGGCCGAAGTGCGAATGCGCACTCCCCTTCACGTAGCCGTCCCACGCTTCGCGATCGGCGGGGGCATAGGCGCGGACCCGCAGGCTCTCGCTCATGCGCCGTGCGCGGCCGAACGGAGGACAACACCCATACGGGGTTTCACCTGAGTGGCGAGAGGGGGCGGCAGCTGGCGGTGGGAGCGGCCGAGCCTATCCCAGCGGCATGAACAGGGGCAACGAAGCGACGGACGGCGTATCACACCGGACGAGCGTGGTTGCCGCGCGGACACCGGCTACGTGAGAATGCGCGCACGGGCGACTCCCGCGCGACCCGGGCGCGAGCCCGTCCCGTATCCCACCAAGAGCCGAGGAGAGCTCCCCATGCTGTCCGCCCCCGTGCGCACGCTTGCGCTGCTGCTCACGCTCGCCACGACCGGCATCGCAGCCGCCGCGACGAAGCCTTCAGGCCCGACCATGATGCTGCGCTCGCCCACGGTGAGCGCCACGCAGATCGCGTTCGCCTATGCGCAGAACATCTGGATCGTTCCGCGCGCCGGCGGCGAGGCGCGCAGGCTCACGAGCTTCCAGGGACAGGCCTCGAATCCCCGCTTCTCCCCCGACGGCAAATGGATCGCGTTCAGCGGCGAGTACGCGGGCAACGCCGACGTGTACGTGGTCTCGGCGGAGGGCGGCGAGCCCAGACGGCTGACGTGGCATCCGAGTCCCGACCTGGTCGAGGGCTGGACGCCCGACGGCAAGTCGATCGTGTTCGCCTCGGGTCGCGCGACCGAGGCGCCGGCCGCGGCGCCGCGGTTCTGGACGGTCCCCGTCAGCGGCGGACCCGAGCAGCCCATGTCGCTGCCCCGCGCCTACCAGGGCCGCATCTCGCCCGATGGCTCCAAGGTGGCGTTCCGGCTCAACAACTCGTGGGACGAGGAGCGGCGCAACTACCGCGGCGGCCAGAACCGTCCGGTGTGGATCACGGACTTGAGATCGATGGAGACGGTGACGCCCGACTGGGACGGCTCGAAGGACATGGACCCGGCGTGGCTCGGCGACCGCGTCGTGTTCATCAGCGACCGCGACGGCGTGGCGAACGTGTGGTCGTGTGACGCCACCGGCAAGGGCCTGTCGCAGCTCACGCACTTCACCGACTTCGACGTCAAGACGCTCGACGCCGGGGCCGGCGCGGTGGTGTTCGAGCAGCGCGGCGTGATCCACGAGCTGGATCCCAAGTCCGGCCAGGAGCACGTCGTGCCCATCACCGCGGACGGCGACTTCTCGTGGATGATGCCGCACTGGGAGGACGTGGGCGGCCGCATCACGAACCTGGCGCTCTCGCCCACCGGCAAGCGCGTTCTCGTGGAGGCCCGCGGCGAGATCTTCACCATCCCCGGCGAGAAGGGCGACGTCAGGAACCTGACGCGCTCGAGCGGCTCCGCCGAGCGCGATCCCGCGTGGTCGCCCGACGGCAAATCGATCGCGTACTGGAGCGATGCCTCGGGCGAGTACCAGCTCGTGATCGAATCGCAGGACGGGGTCTCGGCGCCACGCACGATCGCGGTGCCGAAGGCGACGCACTACTACACCATGTCGTGGTCCCCCGACTCGAAGAAGCTCCTCTACCACGACACCAACCTGCACGTGTGGGTGATGGACGTGGCGAGCGGCAAGGCGAAGCAGGTGGGCCGCGACCCGTGGATGGTGCCGCAGCGGACGCTGTTCCCGACCTGGAGCCCGGACTCGAAGTGGGTGACGTACTCGGCGCACCTGAACACGCTCTACCGCGCCATCTTCGTCGCCGACGCTGAGACCGGCGAGTCGCACCAGGTCACGGACGGCATGGCGGACGCGATGGTCCCGGTGTTCGACGCCAGCGGGAAGTACCTGTGGTTCCTGGCGTCGACCGATTACGGCTTGAAGTCGCAGTGGCTGGACATGTCGTCCTACGACCACAACGAGAACTTCGGGCTCTACCTCGCCGTGCTGCAGAAGGGCGTGGCGAGCCCGCTACTGGCCGAGAGCGACGAGGATCCCGGTGTGTCCGCCGAAGGCGGCGACAAAGCCGGAGCGGATGCGGCGAAGCCCGCCGCGAAGCCCGCGGCCGGCGCCGCCGCCGCGGCGACGAAGATCGACTTCGACGGGCTGCAGTCGCGCATCGTCTCGGTCGCGGGCGTGCCCGAGCGGCAGTATTCGCTCTTGAAGGCTGGCGCGGGTGGCACGGTCTACTTCCTCGAGGCGAGCGCGGGCGCGCCGCCCGGCGCGGGTGGAACGCTCCAGCGCTTCAAGCTCACCGAGCGCAAGGCGACCGCGTTCGCGACCGGCGTCGCGGACTATGCGGTGAGCGCGGACGGGAAGAAGCTCGTCTATCGAGCCGCGAGCCCGCCGGCCCCTCCACCGACTCCGGGCGTCACGCCACCGCCGCCGTCGCCACCGGATCTCTACCTCGTCGACGCCGACAAGGCGCCGCCTGCGGCGGGCACGGGCAAGCTCGCCTACTCGCTCAAGATGCTGCTCGATCCGCAGGCGGAGTTCGCGCAGATCTTCGCCGAGGGCTGGCGCGACGAGCGCGACTACCTCTACGTGCCCAACATGCACGGCGCCGACTGGCCGAAGATGCGCGAGCTCTACGGCCAGTTCCTGCCCTACGTGCGCCACCGCGCGGACTTGAACTACCTGCTCGACATGATGGGCGCCGAGATCGCGATCGGGCACTCCTACGTGCGCGGCGGCGACATGCCCGAGGTGCCGGCGACGCCGGCGGGCCTGCTGGGCGCGGACTTCACCGTCGAGTCCGGCCGCTACAAGATCGCGCGCATCTACGACAACGAGAGCTGGAACCCCGACCTGAAGGCGCCGCTCGCGTCGCCGGGCGTGAACGTGTCGGTGGGCGACTACGTGCTCGCCGTGAACGGCGTCGAGCTCAAGGCCCCGGACAACCTCTATCGTCTGCTGGACGGCACCGCGAGCAAGCAGACCGTGCTCACCGTGAGCGGCAAGCCGTCGCTGGACGGCGCGCGCCGGGTCACGGTGGTGCCGGTCGCGAACGAGCAGACGCTGCGCACGCGGGCCTGGGTCGAGGGCAATCGCCGCCTCGTGGACAAGCTCTCGGGCGGCAAGCTCGCCTACGTCTACCTGCCCAACACCGGGCAGCCCGGCTACCAGAGCTTCAACCGCTACTACTTCGCACAGCAGGACAAGCAGGGCGTGGTGGTGGACGAGCGCTACAACGGCGGCGGCTCGGCGGCCGACTACATGATCGAGGTCATGGCGAGGACGTTCGACGGCTACTTCAACAACGTCGCGGGCGACCGCGTGCCGTTCACCAGCCCCGCGGCCGGGATCTGGGGTCCGAAGGTGATGATCGTGAACGAGATGAGCGGCTCCGGAGGCGATTACCTGCCGTACATGTTCCACGCCCGGAAGCTGGGCACCATCGTCGGCAAGCGCACGTGGGGCGGCCTCGTGCACACGGCCGATACGCCGGTGTTCGTGGACGGCGGCTCGATGATCGCGCCGCGCGGCGGCTACTTCTCGGCCGACGGGCACTGGGCGGTGGAGAACGAGGGCGTGACGCCGGACGTGGACGTGGAGAACTGGCCCAAGGACCTGGTCGCGGGCCACGACCGCCAGCTCGAGCGCGCGGTCGAGGTGGCGATGAAGCAGCTCGAGGAGAAGCCGGTGACGCGGATGATGAAGGAGCCGCCGCCGCCGACGTGGGGCAGGCGCGCGAGCGAGCTGTCGATGAAGTGAGGCGGCCGCCGTGCCCGTGGAGACCGAGCTCATCACCGGGGCTGCCGCCGAGCGGCAGCTCCGGAGTTTCATCGCCAAGTTCTCGCCCGCGGACCAGAAGCTGATCCGCGCCGCGCGCGCGGCGTTGCGCCGGCGGCTGCCCACCGCGCACGAGCTGGCCTACGACAACTACAACTTCTTCGTCATCGGCTACTCGCCCACCGAGCGGCCGTCCGACGGGATCCTCTCCATCGCCGCGCGCGCGAACCGCGTCGCGATCTGCCTGTTCTGGGGCGCGAAGCTCCCCGACCCGAAGCGGCTGCTCGTCGGGTCCGGGAAACAGGTCCGGTTCCTGAGGCTCGAGTCGGCGGCCACGCTCGCCCACTCCGACGTCGAGGCACTGCTCGCCGCCGCGGTCGCGCACTCGAAGGTGCCGTTCCCCACGAGGGGCCGCGGCCGGTTGGTCATCCGCGCGGTGTCGGCGAAGCAGCGCCCGCGGCAGAGAACGCTGGCCGGCGGCTCGAAGGTGTCCGGCCGGAAGCAGCGTCCGGTCACCGCCGGTAGGACCAGCCGATCGTCAGCGCGGTGATGTAGTCGTTCTCGCTCGCGCCCTCCGGCTACACCTGTTCGTGGCAGGACTTGCACTGCGCGCGCTGCGTCCGGGGATCTCCGTTCTGCATCGTGTGGCACTCGGAGCACTCGAGGCCGGCCTTGCGGTGGGCGACGTGCGAGAAGGTTCCGATCCTGCTGGGCACCGTGTGCTGCATGGGATCGGCGTGGCACGAGGTGCAATCGGACGGGCGCCGCACCGGGCGGTCGTGATGGCAGCTCAGGCAGCCCTCGTCGCCGAAGCGCACCACCTCGCTCGCCGGCCGCTCGTTGTGCGGGCGGTGGCACTCGGCGCAGGCGAGCTTCGCGCCCACGACGTGGGGCTCGTGATGGAACGACCGCTCCCGCCAGGTCCCCGACTGCTGCTCGATCCCCTGATGACAGGCGATGCACTCCTTCGCCCCCGCGGCGACCTCCTTCCACGGTGCCGGGAGCGCCGCGAGCCCGGCGCGCGCGCGCGCGGCGTTCATCTGCGTGCGCGCGCGGTCGAGGAGCGCGTACGAGTAGTTGACGTTGTGGACGCCGTGCCCCTCGGAGACGAGCCGCAGGTTGTGCACGGCATCGTCCCAGTCCTGCGACGGCGGGGACGCCACCGCGGACGCCGTGGACTGCATCTGCGCCTGGAGCGCGGCGACGCGCTGGTCGATCCCCTGTTTCCATGCGCCGAGCACCCGGTCGTAGCCCTCGCCGTGACATGACAGGCAGGACACGGCGCCCGCGCGCCAGGTCACCGCGCTGTGGGAGGCGAACATCACCTGGGGCGGCGAGACATCCTCGTTGTGGCAGCCGCCGCACGTGACGCCGGCCGTGTACATGGGCCCCGGCATCGGCGGCAGCCCGCGACCGCCGACGCCGGCGTAGAGGTCCCGCTGGGCGTCGTGGCCCGCGCCGTGGCACGTCGAGCACTCGCCCCGCGCCGGGTGCATGGCGGTCGCCATCGCGGTCTTCCCGTGCTCGATCTGCAGGTGGCAGGTGACGCAGTCCACCTTGTGCTCCACCGTGTGCACGTGGTGGAGCTTCCCGCCATCGGCGTAGTGCTCGAGGGCCGCCGGGTCGTTGTGGCAGGAGAGGCAGCGCTCGCGCGGCACCTCGCCCGTGCCCTGGGTGACGCGGCCGTGGCAGAGCTTGCAGTCCAGTCCCTGGCGCGCGACCAGACGATGGTCGAAGCGCGTGCCGGCCGCGGTGCGCACGAGCCGGTCGGGGATCTCGTGGCAGATCATGCAGCGGCCGCTGCCCTGGTTCGGCGCCTGGTCCTTCATGTGGCACAGCGCACAGTTGGCGACGACGACGCTGATGTGCTGGTCCTTGGTCGGCTGCCCGTGACACGAGGTGCAGCGGAGCTTCAGCCCGTCGCGCGGCTCGCCGAGGTGGATCCTGTGGTCGAAGCGCGCCGCGCCGAAGGCAGCCGAGCCCTCGAGCAACCGGCGCTCGTGGCAGCGCAGGCACGCGGCATCCGCGACCTCGGCCCACGGCTTCGTCCCCCAGGTCACGGTGAGGTACTTCACCACCATGTTCAGCGCCTCGACCTTCTTCCGCAGCTCCGAGCCCACCCCCGGCGCGATGTGGCACTCGACACAGGCCACGTTCTTGTGCGCCGAGTGTTTCCAGGTGTTGTAGTAGGGCTTCATGATGTGGCAGGTGTAGCCGCAGAAGCTGGGCGTGGACGTGAGCTGGATCGCGAACACGGCCGAGACGAGCCCGAACGCGGCGACGAAGCCGAGCACGATCGCCACCGAGCGCAGCGGCAGCGGCGTGCCGGGCTTCCAGCCCAGCTTCGCGCGCAGCGGCGCCAGCAGCGCGCGCAGCTTCTCGAGCAGCGCGCTCATCCGGCCGAGCTCCTGCGGCGCCAGCGGTGGAGCACCACGAGCAGCAGGCCCGCGAACAGCCAGTAGACGATCAGCATCAACCAGCGCTCGGAGACGAGTCCCATCTTCTGCCCCACGCTGTCCCGCACCTCGTCACCGATCGCGTGCGCCTGGTGGGCCGCCTCGTGGACCGGGGCGAGCGCCACCGAGTGTGCGGCGGGCCGGGCGCTGGCGAGGCTCCGGCGCGCATCGTCGAGCCGCGCGTGGTAGTCCTCGGTCGGCACCGGGATCGCGTCCGCCTTCGCCACCAGCGCCGCCGCGACATCGATCGCCTCGGCCGCGGCGCTGTACTCGTCGCGCATCGCGCGTCCCAGCGAATCCTCCTTCGAGCCCGAGCGATGGCAGCGGACGCATGACGTGACCAGCGAGTCCGGCGTCTGGGCATGTATGGCGTGCGAGCCGTGGCAGCCGGCGCACTGCGGTGCGTCGGGCCGCGCGTCGGTCGCGGCGTGGCCGCCGGTCTCCAGGTACCGGCGCTCGGCGCCGTGGCACTGGCCGCAGACCTTGCCCACGTCGCCTGCTGCCGTCGGCGCCGAGCCGTGGACCCCGTGGCACCCGGTGCAGCCGGGCGACTTCCCGCCCGCGCTCCGCGCCCCGTGAACGCTGGCGCGCCACTGCGCCATCACGTCCGCACCCGTCCCGCCCGCGGCCGGCGCGCCGTGGCAGCGCGCGCACACCTGGTCGCGGTTCGCACGGTGGGTGAGGCTCCGCGGATCGGAGGCGGGCAGCGATTCGTGCGCGCCGTGGCAGTCGATGCACGTCGCCGCGTGCGCGTCGTTCTGGCTCGCGCGCCGGCCGTGCTCGCTCGTCCGGTAGAGCGCCTCCTCGTCCACGGGGAGGCCATAGGGGCCCATCTTCTGCGGGTCGCTGTGGCAGCTGCCGCAGAGGGCCGCGACCGCGGCGCGCGACGGGCGCGCGGTCATGCCGGCATGGGCCGCGGCCGGCTCGGCCTGGGTGTCCGAGCCGCGGTGGCAGGAGACGCAGCGCACGCCCTCGCGCGCGTGCTGGCCGCGCGCGAAGTCCGCGCGCTCGCGCGGATGGCAGACGCCGCAGCGGCCCGAAGCCGCGTGCGCGGCGTCCAGCTCCTCGGCGCGCGGCAGCGGCACCGGCCCCTCGCGCGCGAGGCGCGCCGCCCCCGGCCCGACGGCGCGCGTGGGCGCGGGTGAGGTCGCGGGTGAGGTCGCGGCGGGCGCCGTGGCCCTGCCGCGGCACCACGGCGGCGATCAGCGCCGCGAGCGCGACGAAGCGAACGAGCCGGCTCATCGGCCACGCTCGAGGTAGAGGCCGGCGACGGTCAACAGCATCCAGAGGACGCCTAGCCCTAAGCCCAGCGGACGCACGAGCGCGTCGCGGCGATCGTCGCCCCGGACCAGGAACGGCAGGAAGAAGACGACCAGCGTCGAGGCCAGGAACAGCGCCGCCATCGGCCACCACAGGAGCGGCAGCCGGTCACGGACGAGCGCGGGCACGATCAGGTACCAGGGCGCGGTGACTCCCTTCGGCGTCACCGCCGGATCGGCCGCGCGCAGGAACGGCAGCGGCAGCGCCACCGCGAGCGTCGTGAGCACGCCGATGACG
>Ga0310811_10007856_pt1 | contig 13673 bp, 12 predicted proteins | sample YCmetagenome_FD_207642 | JGI IMG/M metagenome (GOLD analysis project Ga0310811, IMG submission 207642) | Soil microbial communities from experimental microcosm in Duke University, North Carolina, United States - YC | ecosystem: Engineered > Artificial ecosystem > Soil microcosm > Unclassified ... | reverse complement strand
ATGGCGTCGCTGCCGGCGGTATTCTGTATTTCAGCAGATGCGCTTGATCCTTCCCTTTATGCATGGCGGGGTCAATCGTCGCGGCTAAACCATACTTCCTGTAATGATTTCCGTGAAATATCACATACAGTATATTGACGTTTACCGCGACGCAGCATAACATGGTGGTTATGCAAGCGATTGGTAATTTTTGTGGGAGGAATAATGGAACTCGATGCTTTGGCTTGGATCAGTGTTGCTGCCGTTGGGCTCGGTGCCTTCGTGACTTACACGGTAGGCAAGTGCATTTCCGCACCGTTGGCTGATATGGCCGCCAAGCACGGCCGCTTCGCCGGCCTCGGCGAAACGAAGGCGCAGCGTCCGGCTTCGGGCCTGGGCCAAGGGCACTCCGGACGCGAGGTCATGCATGTCGCCAGGATTGCTCACTAATAGTAACGCGGCGTTCTCGTCAGAAAAGAACGGGGCGCCTACATCGGGCAGAAGCGGCGTGGCGTCATCGCTCGCGCTGTCGCTCGAATCGATCGGGGGTAGTGCGAGTCTTCGCGATCGCGCCTATGCGGCGTTGCGCAAAGCCGTCGCCGATGCCGATATTTATTCCACGCGGGAACCCGTGCGTCTCGACGAGCGCATGCTCAGTGAAACGTTGGGCGTGAGCCGAACGCCGATTCGCGAAGCGATGACGCTACTCGAGCAGGAGGGGTTTTTGCGCACAGTGCCGCGCCGCGGCATCTACATCGTGCGCAAAAGCAAGCGCGAGATCGTCGAAATGATCCAGATGTGGGCGGCGCTCGAGAGCATGGCGGCGCGGCTAGCCACGCTGCATGCGACTGACGCGGAGATCGCGCAGTTGCGGCATATGTTCGACAACTTCCGCGATACCACGCCGGCCGAGCACATCGCCGAGTATTCCGACGCGAACATTGCGTTTCATCAGGCGATCGTCGATCTGTCGAAATCCAAGGTGATCCGCGACACGATCAAGAACATCTTTGTGCACGTGCGTGCGATCCGTCGGTTGACGATATCGCAGAGCGACCGAGCCGCGCGCTCGATCGTCGATCATCTGCGTATCGTCGAAGCGCTCGAGGCGCGCGATACCGAGCTTGCAGAGCGGCTCGTGCGTCAGCACTCGCTCGATTTGGCGGCGCACGTCGAGGCGAGCTGCGACTTTCTCGATTGACGGGAACAGCACGCCATCGGCGGGCGAATCGGTGGCCAAAACGTGCAGCGCTCAAGCCCGCACGGCCGTCAACGTGTTGATCTGCGTGATTTTCTCGATCAGCCCCGCACCGTCGTCGATCAGAAACTGCTTGAATGCCTCGGCGACGGGCGGGAGCCGCTTGTTCTTCCGATGCACAACGTACCAGTTGAGCATGACAGGGAAGCCTTCGACATCGAGCACGACGAGATGTCCGAGCTGCAGCTCAAGGCTGATCGTATGGGCAGACAGAAAAGCGATGCCCATGCCGGCGATGACCGCCTGCTTGATCGTCTCTGTGCTTTTGATCTCCATCGCGATCTTGGGGTTGTCGAGCCGGCCCGCAAGACCTTCCTTCATTGAATTCCAAGTATCGGAGCCTCGTTCTCTCACGATGAACGGCTCTTCGGCCAACTGCGCCATCGGAATGAACCGCTTGTCCGCCAACGGGTGGTTGGGCGCAGCGACGATGACGTAGGGGTGCGGCGCGAACGGTTCTGTCGTCACATCCATGCCAACCGGGGGACGAACCATGATGGCGAGATCAGTCTGGTTGGTCGCAAGCCGATGGAGCAGCTCCTCTCGATTGTGGACCGCCAAGTTGAAGACCACGCCCGAATACCGTCGAATGAATTCGGCGAGCAGCCGCGGAAAGAAGTAGTCGCCGGCACTGATGACCGCCACATTGAGCGTGCCGCCTGAAATGCCTTTGAGCTGGCTCATCGCTTCGTCCTCCTGCTGGAATTGCTGGAGGATGTTGCGACTGAACTGCAGCATTTCGGCGCCTGCCGGCGTCAGATAGATCTTTTTTCCAAGTTGCTCGAAAAGCGGTAGGCCGGCATGTTCTTCCAGCTGAGCGACTTGGGTCGAGACGGCGGGTTGAGTCAGATGAAGTTCTTCGGCGGCTCGCGAGAAGCTGAGCAGCCGCGCGACCGTCTCAAAGACTTTCAATTGCCGCAGTGTTGCATTTCGGATTGTCATGGCTGATGCATAACGAATAGTTTATCGTTATCGTAACAAAGTTCAGCTTTAAATTAAGGTAGCAATGACCCTAACTCGTCCCACGCTGGCGAACGAACCCCGGGAATAACCCTTAATCGTCTGCCGGAATCGGTCGCCGATGGCCTACCGACGCGGGTTTGCGAGCGCTAACCAATTTTGCCGCTATGGGGTCCGCACCGTTGTCCGGCCAAGGGGCACGCCGGTCAGCGCACGCCGCCATTATCTCAAATATAACGAATTCGTAATCGACACTGTAACAAAGTTTGATTATCGATAACCGATGCTCCCCGCATAGGATGGCACGGATGCGTTCAAACAGATTCCAAAATGCGGCGGCGCGTCCTGGTGTGAAGAATCGAGCGGCGATGTCCAGTTTCGCGCTCATGTCAGGTTCCGTCCGCTGCTTGACGCACGGTGGCGCATTTTTTTTGGCTCTCGCGGGCATCTCGATTGATGCGTCGCAGGGTTCGATCGGCGATGGTGGAGCCGGCGCCCCTTTTTTAAAACGAGATAGATGGAGACAAGGCACATATGGACGGAACCGTTCAACAACCGCCTGTGTTTTGGAAAAACAGGTGGTTCCAACTCGTAATCGGCATGCTCTGCATGGCGCTCGTTGCCAACCTGCAGTACGCGTGGACGCTGTTCGTGGCACCCATGCAAGCGAGACATCATTGGGATCAAGCCTCGATCCAATTGGCGTTCTCCATTTTCATCGTCACCGAAACGTGGCTTGTACCAGTGGAAGGCTGGCTCGTTGACAAGTTCGGCCCGCGGCCCGTGGTAGCGGTCGGCGCGATTTGTGCCGGCGTTGCCTGGATCATGAACTCGTTTGCAACGACCTTGCCCGAACTCTATATTGCAGCCGTCATAGCGGGCGTGGGTGCGGGCGGCGTCTACGGCACGTGCGTCGGTAACGCGCTCAAGTGGTTCCCGGACCGTCGCGGTCTCGCAGCCGGCTTGACTGCAGCCGGGTTTGGCGCGGGTGCCGCTGTAACGGTCATTCCGATCGCGAACATGATCAACAGCGCAGGCTACGAGCACGCGTTCCTGGTTTTCGGCGCCTTGCAAGGCATCTTGATCTTCATTCTGGCGTTGTTGTTGACTCGGCCTGTTGCCCGTGCCGTCACGGCGCAAAAGCGCAAGTTTGCTGTTACGAAAGTCGACTACAACACGGCGCAGATGGTCCGCACGCCTGTGTTCTGGCTCATCTACGTGTGTTTCGTCGCAGTTGCTGCAGGCGGTTTGATGGCCACGGCTCAGATCGGACCGATTGCGAAGGATCTCGGTCACGCCAAGCTTCCCATCACCCTGTTCGGCATGACGCTGCCGCTGTTGACGATGACGCTGTCGATCGACAACGTGTGCAATGGGTTCACGCGGCCGCTGTGCGGTTTCCTTTCGGACAAGATCGGGCGTGAAAGCACGATGTTCCTCGTGTTCGTCGGTGAAGGCCTGGCATTGCTCGGTCTGATGCAGTTCGGCTCGAACCCCTACTTGTTCATGACCTTCGCGGCGCTCGTTTTCCTCTGCTGGGGTGAGATTTTCTCGATCTTCCCGGCCATCTGCGCGGATACCTTCGGCAGCAAGAATGCGGCTGCGAATGCCGGGATGCTCTACACGGCGAAAGGCACTGCGGCGTTGCTTGTTCCGCTCGCGTCGATCCTCGCTGCGATGGGGGGCTGGAACGCTGTGTTCATTGTGTCGGCCGTCATCTCGATCACTGCGGGCGTCAGTGCAAAGTTCGTGTTGGCACCGAAGCGCGCGCGTTGGATCGAGGCGCAGGGCGATGGTCACGCGTTCGTGAATCCGACTACTCAATCGTCGTCGCGCACTGCTCACTGATTAGCATGACACCCGAGCTGGCATGATGCCCAAAGCGGGGCGCCTTCTTCCCTACGGAACAAGGCGCCCCGTTTGCTTTGGGCTGGCGTTTTCGAGCGCTGGCTCGCGTGGACTGCCGATCCGCTCGCGTGTTGGTGAGTGGCTGAGCTTGCGTTTGACGGACCTGGCGGCGTGTGCCGCTGCCCATTGCCCGTGCCAGTGTGTAAAGGGAGTGGGAAGTAGGGGGCGAAAAGTGCGACCGCCCCTGAGCGTACGCTAGGGGCAACGCGCACGAGAGAGGCGGTTTGCTAGAGGATTTGCGAGCCGCGAAGAGTGGCCGTCTGATCGTGTTAAACGCGCTAAAAAGCAAAACGCCGCGTGTGCATCACGCGGCGTCGGCAGAGTGAGCGGGGCTTCGGTGTCAGGCGCCGCCGAGCATGGGTAATGCGAAGTCGCCCGAGAAACCGTCGGAGGCTCGCATTTCGCGCGTGCGGACCTGCACGGCCGAAGGGCGCTTGGTTTCCGCTGCGATGGTTTCGCGAATCGGCAGCGGTTCCGGCCGCTGCGCATTCTTCTTCGAAAGAATGGCTTGACTCAGGAATTCGGCGGTGTAGGCCGTCAAGAGGTGCGGGTGATGTGCTTCGATGTACGCAATGATGCGCTTGGCTTCGTCGGCGATCGACGCGAGGGCCGCGAGCGTTTTCGCATCCCAGCGAAAGCGCAGTCCCAGTTCCTCGAATGCCATGTTGTATGCGCTGACGTGTGCCTGCCAATCATGGCTGTTGCCGCGCTCGTCCAATGCTGTGTGGCTCATCTCTGCTCCTCCTTCCATCGTCAGTCGATGATGTGTCAAAGCATAGAACTGCATTTCAATAGGCGATAGTTAAAGTTTTATTTGAAAATCATTACCTATCGGTTATGATTCGCCTCAGCCACTAACATGCGCCACTCCTATCTGCAACGGCCATTTTCTAAAAAGTGCTTTGGTGCGCCCTGGTATCTGATATACAGTATTAGAAATATGCAGTTGGAGAGAGGGCAGATGCCTGAGGAAAGAGAACTCAATGCTGAACGGGTGCCCGTGGCGCTCACGCTGGCGCCTATCGGTGCGTCGGCGTCGTTGCGGGACCGGGCCTACGCGAGTTTGAAGCGGGCCATCGCGGAAACTGATATCTATCGGTCGCGCGAGGACATTCGGCTAGACGAGAAGGAACTGGCGGAGGCGCTCGGCGTGAGCCGCACGCCGGTTCGTGAGGCGATGACGCTGCTTGAGCAAGAAGGGTTCTTGCGCACAGTTCCGCGACGCGGGGTCTACATCCAGCGCAAGACCCGGCGCGAGATCGTCGAGATGATCTACATGTGGGCCGCGCTCGAGAGCATGGCGGCGCGCCTTGCGACGCTGCGTGCCTCCGACGAGGACATCGCCGGCCTGCGCCGGATCTTCGACGATTTCTCCGGGGCGACGCCCGGCGACCACCTCGACGAGTACTCCGACGCGAACATCGCGTTCCACCAGTCCGTTGTCGAGCTGTCGAAGTCGCCGTTGCTGGTCGAAACGATCAAGAACATCTTTATGCACGTGCGGGCGATACGCAGGATGACGATCGCACGCAATGATCGGGCGGAGCGTTCCATTGGCGATCACATGCGCATCATCGAGGCGCTCGAGGCGCGCGATACCGAGCGCGCAGAACAGTTGGTGCGGCAGCATTCGCTCGATTTGGCCATGTTCGTCGAAATGAACTGCGATTTCCTCGAGTGAGGCGTTGCACCACAGATTTCTATGAAGTAACCAACATCATCGCGCGACACGTGTCACGCGGTTTTGCAATGCAAACTGGGAGGCTCGCGCCGCCAAGTTTGTTGAGGGTCCAAGGCGGATTGCACTGCAGCATGGTGCGGCAGACCGCAAAAAAGCCTTGACTAATACTGTGTGTGGAATATTGTATATCACCAGCCACACCAATCTCTGCGCCCAAGGAGCAAACACATGGCAGAAGTAGTTGGGACGATCTCCCCGGAAGAGTCCCCGATGACCGATGGTTTCCACCTCGTCATCGACGCACTGAAGTTGAACGGTATCGAGAACATCTACGGCTTGCCCGGTATTCCGGTCACCGACTTGGCGCGTCTCGCCCAAGCCGAAGGAATGCGCGTCATCAGCTTCCGTCACGAGCAGAACGCAGGTCACGCGGCTGCAATCGCTGGCTACCTGACGCAAAAGCCTGGCATTTGCTTGACGGTTTCGGCGCCTGGCTTCCTGAACGGCCTCACCGCGCTGGCTAACGCGACGACGAACTGCTTCCCGATGATCCTGATCAGCGGCTCGAGCGAGCGCGAGATCGTCGATCTCCAGCAAGGCGATTACGAAGAGATGGATCAGCTCGCCATCGCTAAGCCGCACGCTAAGGCTGCCTTCCGCGTGCTGCACGCTGAAGACATCGGTGTCGGCGTCGCACGCGCGATTCGCGCTGCTGTGTCGGGCCGTCCGGGCGGTGTTTACCTCGACCTCCCGGCGAAGCTGCTGGCCGAAGCGATCGACGCCGCAAAGGGTGCCAAGTCGCTGATCAAGGTTGTCGATCCGGCGCCGCGCCAAATCCCTGCACCGGATGCAGTCAAGCGCGCAGTCGATCTTCTGAAGAACGCCAAGCGTCCGCTGATTCTCCTCGGCAAGGGTGCGTCGTACGCGCAAGCCGACAAGGAAGTGCGCGACCTCATCGAAAAGACGGGTATCCCGTACCTGCCGATGTCGATGGCCAAGGGTCTCTTGCCCGACACGCATCCGCAATCGGCATCGGCCGCGCGCTCGTTCGTGCTGGCTGAGTCCGACGTCGTCATGCTCGTCGGCGCGCGCCTGAACTGGCTGCTCGCACACGGCAAGGGCAAGACCTGGGGCAAGCCGAAGCAGTTCATCCAGATCGACATCGCACCGACGGAAATCGACAGCAACGTCGCGATCGCCGCACCGGTGATCGGCGATATCGGTTCGTGCGTTTCGGCGATGCTCGGCGAGATCGGCTCGAGCTTCACGAAGCCGGGCGCAGAGTGGCTGGACGCAGTGGCCGAGCGCAAGAACAAGAACCTCGGCAAGATGGCCGAGACGCTGGCTAAGGATCCGACGCCGATGAGCTTCCACAGCGCGCTGCGCGTGCTGAAGGACGTCGTCAAGGCAAATCCGGACATGCTGTTCGTCAACGAAGGCGCCAACACGCTCGACTACGCACGTGCAGTCATCGACATGTACGAGCCGCGCAAGCGCCTCGACGTCGGCACGTGGGGCGTCATGGGCATCGGTATGGGCTTCGCAGTTGGCGCAGCGGTCGAAAGCGGCAAGCAAGTGCTGGCAGTTTGCGGCGATAGCGCGTTCGGCTTCAGCGGCATGGAAGTGGAAACGATCTGCCGTTACAACCTCCCGATTTGCACCGTCGTGTTCAACAACAACGGTGTGTATCGCGGCACGGACGTGAATCCGTCGGGCGGCGCAGACGTTGCACCGACCGTGTTCGTCAAGGACTCGCGTTACGACAAGCTGATCGAGGCATTCGGCGGCGTTGGCTACCACGTCACGACGACTGCAGAACTCGAGAAGGCTGTGAACGAAGCGATCAAGCTCGGCAAGCCGACCCTCATCAACGCAGTCATCGACGAAACGGCTGGCACGGAAAGCGGCCGTTTGACGAACCTCAATCCGCAAAGCACGGCGAAGAAGTAATCTCGTCTTGCGCAATATGCCCGGATATTTTTAGGAGAGAAACGAAGTGAGTAATCTTCCGCTTAAGGGAATTAAGATCATCGACTTCACGCACGTGCAGGCTGGCCCCGCCTGTACGCAGCTGCTGGCATGGTTCGGCGCTGACGTGATCAAGGTCGAGCGTCCCGGTTCCGGCGATGTGACGCGTAACCAGTTGCGCGACATCCCCGACGCTGACGCGCTGTACTTCACGATGCTCAACAGCAACAAGCGTTCGCTGACGCTCGACACGAAGACGCAGCAAGGCAAGGAAGTGCTCGAAAAGCTGATCCAAGAGTCGGACGTGCTCGTCGAGAACTTTGGTCCTGGCGCGCTCGACCGCATGGGCTTCTCGTGGGAGCGCATCAACGAGATCAACCCGAAGATGATCGTGGCGTCGGTGAAGGGCTTCTCGGAAGGCCATCACTACTCCGACCTGAAGGTCTATGAAAACGTGGCGCAGTGTGCAGGCGGCGCGGCTTCGACGACGGGTTTCTGGGACGGTCCCCCGACCGTCAGCGCGGCAGCTCTCGGCGACAGCAACACGGGTATGCACCTTGCGATCGGTATTCTGACGGCCATCATCGGCCGTGAGCAGACGGGCAAGGGCCAGAAGGTGGCGGTGTCGATGCAAGACTCCGTGCTGAACCTGTGCCGCGTGAAGCTGCGCGACCAGCAGCGTCTGGACCGCGTCGGTTACCTCGAAGAGTACCCGCAGTACCCGCACGGTGAGTTCACCGACGTGGTGCCGCGTGGCGGTAACGCAGGCGGCGGCGGCCAGCCGGGCTGGGTGTTGAAGTGCAAGGGCTGGGAAACCGATCCGAACGCGTACATCTACTTCACGATCCAGGGTCATGCTTGGGAGCCGATCTGCCGCGCAATCGGCAAGCCGGAATGGATCAACGATCCGGACTACGCGACGGCCGAAGCACGCCAGCCGCATATCTTCGACATTTTCGCGACGATCGAAACGTGGCTCGCCGAAAAGACGAAGTACGAAGCGGTCGACATCCTGCGCAAGTTCGACATTCCTTGCGCACCGGTGTTGAGCATGAAGGAACTCGCCAACGATGAATCGCTGCGCAAGACTGGCTCGATCGTCGAAGTGGATCACCCGGTCCGCGGCAAGTACCTGACGGTTGGCAGCCCGATCAAGTTCTCGGACTTGCAGCCGGAAATCACGGCTTCGCCGACGCTGGGTCAGCATACGGACGACGTGCTCGCTGAGCTGGGCTACAGCGCTGAGCAAATCGCCGCAATGCGCGATTCGAAGTCGGTTTAACGGTGGCAATTCGGGCGGGCGCGTCGGGCCCGTCCGAATGTACCGAATGAACCTTTGAAGTTGTCCGTTGCGGCGCCCGAAAGGCGTTGCAACGGATTTTTGATGAGCCCCGCCCACGAGGCAACGAGTGGCCAGGAGCAACGACATGCAAACGACCATCGATTTAGACCAGCTGGTCGCGGCCGTCGGTGATGCGATCATCGTTTCCGATTCAGAGGGCAAGATCACGCTCTGGAATCCGGCGGCGGAACGCATATTTGGCTTTACCGAGGAAGAGGCGCTGGGCAAGTCGCTCGACCTCATCATTCCTCAACGTCTGCAAGCTCGTCACTGGGAAGGCTATGAGAAGACGATGCAGACGGGGCAGACGCGTTACGGCAATGACGTGCTGAAAGTGCCTGCTGTGCACAAGGATGGGCGCGCCCTATCGATTGCCTTTACCGTGGCGCTGCTTCATTCCGATTCGGCTCCCGAACAGGTGAGCGGAATCGTTGCTGTCATTCGCGATGAAACGAGCCGCTTTCAGGAAGAGCGCAATTTGCGCAAGCGGATCGCTGAACTGGAGGCTCGCACTGGGGCGTAAGTCGTAAGCCCTGCAAGTGTTACCGGCTGGCGTCCTTCGCCAGAGACTCGACCATTAATCAGGAGGGGCATCCCATGCACGTTGAAATTTTGGGGCCTTACCGGCTCGAGGTAACTGCCAGGCAGCATATCGACAACGGTGGATGGACCGCATTTGCGGCGGTTCACAACGCAGAAGACGACGGCGATACGAAGACGGATTTGTTGCCCGACCGTATCGTTGACGACGCGGTATTCGAAAGCAAGGCGGCTGCTATTGCAGCGGCACGGCGAGCGGCAATCGAGCTCGTCAGTGCGGCCGGCGGACAGGTTTCTGATCACTGAGGCAGCATGTAGTGGTCGGTGATCTGGAATTTATTTAGTAGTGCAAAAAAAAATTATTGAGACTGGTTTCAAGTGGCCGATCCGCTCGATACGAGCGCCTCGTAGAGGCTCGAAGCGGATGCGGCCTCGGCGCAGATAAACGAGTTTAGGAGACTTCAATTGACACAGGCATTAAAGGGTGTGCGCGTCCTCGATTTCACGCACGTGCAGTCCGGACCGACTTGCACACAGTTGCTGGCGTGGTTCGGCGCGGACGTGATCAAGGTTGAACGGGCGGGGGCGGGCGACATCACGCGTGAGCAACTGCGTGACATTCCCGATGCCGACAGTCTCTACTTCACGATGCTCAATCACAACAAGCGCTCGGTGACGGTCGACGCGAAGCATCCTGAAGGCAAGAAGGTGTTGGAGTCCCTGATTCGCCAATGCGACGTGATGGTCGAGAACTTCGCGCCTGGTGCGCTTGACCGGATGGGGCTCAGCTGGGAGCGCATCCAGGAGTTGAACCCACGCATGATCCTTGCATCGGTCAAAGGGTTTGGGCCTGGGCCATTCGAGGACTGCAAAGTCTATGAGAACGTCGCGCAGTGCGTGGGCGGTGCGGCTTCTACAACCGGCTTCGACGACGGCCCCCCCGTCGTGAGCGGCGCGCAGATCGGCGATAGCGGCACCGGGCTCCATCTCGCGCTCGGCATCGTCACGGCGCTCTATCAGCGCACGATGACGGGCCGTGGGCAATATGTTCTCGCGGCGATGCAAGACGCTGTGCTGAACCTGTGCCGCGTGAAGCTGCGCGACCAGCAGCGCTTGGAGCGCACGGGCGTCATGCGCGAGTACCCGCAGTATCCGAACGGGACGTTCGGGACCGCTGTGCCGCGCGCGGGCAATGCATCGGGCGGCGGGCAGCCGGGCTGGGTCTTGCGCTGCAAGGGTTGGGAATCCGACTACAACGCCTACATCTACTTCATTGCCCAGGCGCCCGTGTGGGCGAAGATCTGCAACGTCATCGGCAAGGAAGAGTGGATCACCGATCCCGACTACGCGACCATCGAAGCGCGTTTGCCGCGCCTGAAGGAAATCTTCGCCGAAGTCGAACGTTGGACGATGTCCAAGACGAAGTTCGAGGCGATGGAGATTCTCAATAAGTACGACATCCCCTGTGGGCCGGTGCTGTCGATGAAGGAGATCGCTGAGGACGAATCGCTGCGCAAGACGGGCACGATCGTCGAAGTCGATCATCCGGTGCGGGGCTCCTATCTGACGGTCGGCAATCCGATCAAGCTCTCGGACAGTCCGACTGTTGTCACACGCTCGCCGCTGCTCGGCGAGCACACCGAAGAGGTCATGGCCGAGTTTGGTTTCACGGCCGAGCAAGTGGCGCACTTGCGCTCGGTCGGCGCGATCTGACCTCGGTTCGACGTCGTTCTGACGTCGGTCTGACCACCTAGGCAACTTTTCCTGGCGTTTTCCCCTGATACGGCCGCACGGCGGCTCGATGACCGATTGTCTCGAGCTGCCGTGCGAGCCGTTGTCGTTGGATTGTCAGGCGTTGTCCGGCTTGACCGGTTTGCCGGATAGGCAATTCCCGCATTCGCAGCAATCAGTCACTCACTTTTCTAATCGAGGAGATATCCCGATGACATCGTGGATACGCTTTCAATCGAGCGAGGGGGGCGTCGGCTTCGGCGTACTCGAAGACGACAGCATCGCAGAGTACACGGGCGACATGTTCGGTGACGCGCAGCCGACTGGCGCGCGCCGAAACCTGAAGGATGTGAAGCTTTTGAGTCCATGCGTGCCGAGCAAGGTCGTCGCGTTGTGGAACAACTTTTATGCGCTTGCCGAAAAGCTCGGCAAGGCGCCGCCGACGCATCCGCTTTTCCTTATCAAGCCGCCGATGTCGGTAATCGGTCCTGACGAGCCGATTCGTCGCCCGAAGGCTTATAGCGGCAAGATCGCCTATGAGGGCGAACTCGGCATCGTGATCGGCAAGCGTTGCAGCGACGTCTCGGAGGACGAGGCCGAGCAATACATCTTCGGCTACACCTGCATCAACGATGTCACCGCCATCGAGCTGCTGAACGAAGACCCGAATTTTGCGCAATGGTGCCGCGCGAAGGGCTTCGACACGTTCAGCTGCATCGGTCCCGTGATCCGGCCGCGAGCCGACTTCGACTGGCGCGCCGCGCATGTCAAGACGCACCTCGATGAGACGGAGCGGCAGAACTATCCGCTGTCGGACATGATTTTTACACCTGCTCAGCAGGTGAGCCTGATCTCCCAGGACATGACGCTCATGCCCGGCGACGTCATCGCGATCGGAACGTCTGTCGGCGTCGGCTCGATCAAGGATGGCTCGAGCGTGACCGTGTCGATCGACGGCATCGGCTCGCTCTCGAATGTTCTTTCGGCAAGGGTGTGAGATGACAACAATAATTGCAGTGCCACGCGAGGTCTACGCGGGGGAGCGCCGCGTGGCGGCAACGCCCGATACGGTCGGCCAACTGAAGAAGCTCGGGTATGCCGTGAGAATCGAGGCGGGCGCCGGTGCAGCCGCCTCGTTCGATGACGAAGCCTATCGCGCCGCGGGCGCGGAAGTCGTCGCTGATGCGAGCGCCTTATGGGCCGAGGCGGATGTCGTCATCAAGGTGCGTCCGCCTGCCGTCGAAGAGACAACGCTTTTGAAGCCGGGTGCGACGCTGATCGGTTTCGTCTGGCCGGCACAGAACCCCGCATTGATGACGCAGCTGGCCGAGCGCCGGGTGAACGTGCTGGCGATGGATTGCGTGCCGCGCATTTCGCGTGCGCAAAAGGCCGACGCGTTGAGCTCGATGGCGAACATGGCCGGTTATCGCGCTGTCATCGAGGCCGCGCATCACTTCGGCCGTTTGTTCACCGGACAGATCACTGCCGCGGGCAAGATGCCGCCGGCCAAGATGCTGGTCATCGGTGCGGGTGTCGCGGGCCTGGCCGCCATTGGGGCGGCTCGCGGGCTCGGCGCCATCGTTCGCGCATTCGATACGCGTCCGGAAGTCGAACAGCAGGTCCAGAGCATGGGCGCTGACTTCCTGACGGTCGACATCGAAGAGGAAGGCGGCGGCGGTGGCGGCTACGCGAAGCAAATGAGCGCGGCGTTCATCGAAGCCGAAATGGCGCTTTTCGCCGCGCAGGCGAAAGAGATCGACATCATCGTCACGACGGCGCTCATTCCTGGCAAGCCGGCGCCGAAGCTGATTACGGCCGACATGGTGGCGTCGATGCGGCCGGGCAGCGTGATCGTCGACATGGCTGCCGAGCAGGGCGGCAACTGTGAACTCACGAAACCCAACGAAGTGGTCACGGTCAACGGCGTGACGATCGTCGGCTACACCGATCTGCCGAGCCGGATGGCGACGCAATCGAGCCAGCTCTATGGGACCAACATCCGTCATCTGCTGACCGATCTCACGCCTAACAAGGACGGCGCATTGCGGATCGACATGGAGGATGACGTCATGCGCGGCGCGACGGTCATTCACCAGGGCACTGTCACGTGGCCGCCGCCGCCCCCGAAGCAAGCTGCGATTGCTGTGCACGTCCCGAAGGCGAAGTCGGCCGGGCATGGGGAAAAGGCCGACGAAGAGGCGAATGCGTCGCGCGGGCCGGGCGTCGGGACGTTCGCGTTCGTCGTCATCGCGGCACTGGCATTGCTTGCCCTGGGCGCGGTAGCGCCGCCGGCTTTCGTTGCGCAT
>Ga0310811_10007855_pt1 | contig 13673 bp, 9 predicted proteins | sample YCmetagenome_FD_207642 | JGI IMG/M metagenome (GOLD analysis project Ga0310811, IMG submission 207642) | Soil microbial communities from experimental microcosm in Duke University, North Carolina, United States - YC | ecosystem: Engineered > Artificial ecosystem > Soil microcosm > Unclassified ... | reverse complement strand
CTGAAAGTCCGCGAATACGCCAAAAACCATTTCGCCTGCGAAGCCGTCGTCATCAGCGCCCAGATCGAGAGCGACCTGATTGATCTGTCCGACGCCGAAGCTAAGGATTTCTTGAAAGAACTGGGCGTCAGCGAATCCGGCGTCGGCGCGCTCATCCGGGCCACTTATCATCTGCTTGGCCTGCGGACGTATTTCACGGCCGGCGAAAAGGAAGTTCGCGCGTGGACCATTCACAACGGCGACACCGCGCCCAAGGCGGCGGGTGTTATTCACTCCGACTTTGAACGCGGCTTCATCAAGGCTGAAACGGTCGCCTATGACGATTTGGTGAAACTGGGTTCTGTTGCCGCCGCGCGCGAAAAAGGTCTCTACCGGATGGAAGGCAAGGAATACGTCGTGAAAGACGGCGACGTGTTGCTGTTCAAGTTTAACGTGTGAACTTTTTCCGGCGAAGGGCTTAACGTGGTTTATCGCGGTTAGGGCTTGAAAGCCATCATCAGCCAGCGGAACTCCTGGCCTTCGTCCTCAATTCCGCCGTTGGGCGACTGGCCGTTTTCCGTTCCATACCAGACATCCTTGGTGTCGAAATAAGCCGGGTCGTGCTGATACTGGACGTGCATGTCGCCAAACAGCGCATTCAGGCCCAGGCTCTTTTTCAACCCGCTCCGGTGGGTGATCATATCCATCCGATAAACCAGGTCGGTGGTGATTGAATACTTAGGCGACAGATCGGAAGACTTAAGGGCGGTGGCCGGAGGATTGATCGGGCCTTTGTTCTTTGGCGTGATGGTTGGCAAGGTCCGTGAGCCGGACTGCGGAAAGTAAGTATATCCGATGCGGACACGCTGATTGGCATCGCCGGGATAAAATGCCGGCCACTTCGTCCCGCCGTTGGAATAATTTTCGTAGGTCCGCTCGGAAGCAAAATATCCTGTAGTGCCAAAACCTTTGGCCGTGGTGCCGCTCAAACAATAGAAAACCCGCGGATCACTGATCCCCCTGGTTTCATAAAGATAGCCCAGGTTGTAAACATAAGCGGCGGTCAGGCCGCCGTTGTAGGCGTCGTAGGTGGCATCGCTATTCACCATCGAGTTATCCGGCCAGGCGCATGGCGGCATTTTGTCCGAATAATCCGGCGAATAAATCGAAAGCCCGATCCCAATCTGGCGCAGATGATTGACGCAGGTGGCCCGCTTGGCGCGCTCCTTGGCGGAAGTCAGCGCTGGCAGTAGCATCGCAGCCAAAATCGCGATAATCGCGATGACCACCAGCAATTCGATTAAGGTGAACCCGCTGCGCCCCGCTTTGCCGGCGGAAGTCGGAGGCACGGACTTTCCGTGGTCGCTTTCCAGAAAACCAAGGGATGACATAAGATTCAATTTTGCGGCAAATAAAAAAAAGCTGCCATTGGATGTTTGTTCGAGTCTGTTGGGCTGGATTTGAATCCGGGCATCATCCCGGGGCGTTGGTGAAAGCCCGTTCAAGCCGTTTACGTCAACCACGTCGGGAAGGTGGCCTGGGCTTGTCGGGCAGGGCAGGCATGTTTACTCTCCGGCCATGGATTCACCGGACTGGAGCAGTCTGAGCGATGACGAGTTGTTGGAGAAAAAAATCTCCCAGCTCGGCTTGAAGCTGGAAGACTCCAAACTCCAGCCGCTGATCCAGCAGCTCTACGACGAGCTGGCCCAAAAAGGACTGACTTTCCAGCCGCCTTGTCACATCGGCGACGAATGGTTCGTGCCGGTTGGCATCCCGGTGATTTTTATCCCGTTCTTTCTCACTCACGACCGGCTGCGGCAGCTTGAGCGTAAAATTATTCTCGAAGTGGAGGGTGACACGCCGGAATCATTCATGAAACTCATCCGGCACGAAGCCGCGCATGCCTACGCCTACGCGTATCCGTTTGTGCGCAAACGCAAATGGCAGCAGACCTTTGGTAAATCTTCCAACGACGAAACGCCATCATTTTATCGGCCACGTCCGTATAGCCGGAACTTTGTCGTGCATCTCGACGATTGGTATGCCCAGAGTCATCCCGATGAGGATTTTGCCGAGACCTTTGCCGTCTGGCTCACGCCCGGGCTTGACTGGCGCGCCCGTTACCAGGGCTGGCGGGCATTGGAAAAACTCGAATATGTGGACGAGCTGATGCGTTCGCTCGCCGGCAAACCGCCGTTGCCCATGCCCGAATTTGGCGTGGCTGACTATGATTGCCTCAACGTCAAACTTAAGACCTACTACGCAAAAAAGCGCAAAGAGTATGAGCATTCGTTTCCGGATTTTTACGACAAGGATCTGCGGCAACTGTTCGATGCCAGCCCGGACGAACCGGGCCGCGTGAAGGCTTCGGCTTATCTGCGCCGCCACCGCCGCGATCTGGAAAATGCCGTCTGCCAGTGGACCAACGAAAACAAATACCGCGTCCACCAGTTTCTGGCGCAATTGATAGAACGCTGCGACCAGTTGGGACTCAAAATAAAATCCTACGACCCGAAACAAAATTTACAGGTGGCGGCCTATATCACCACGCTGGTGATGAACCACCTGTTCACCGGCAAATTCAAACGCACCAAGTAAATCGCCAAATGTTTTCACCCTCCCACATTTTATCAGCCTGCCAGGATTTGAGTTTACGCTCGCCCTCACCCCGGCCCTCTCCCCCGGGGAGAGGGGGAAATCGTTCCCGCTACTTGGGATGTCGATTCGCTGAGAATTGCATTTTATCCGCCGTGCTATCCCAGCGTGTGATTGCTGCTCCCTCTCCTGGGGGAGAGGGTCAGGGTGAGGGCGGACTAATCCATAAACTCTGTCTTTTGTCCGCATGAAAAAGAAACTCAAAATCCTCGCCCTGTTCGACGCCATCGCGCCCACGACGATTGACCAGGATTTGACGAAAGAATTGCAGACCGAGGACTGGAAAACCGAGGCCAACGTGCTTGCCGCGCTGACGGAGCTGAACCACACCGTCGAGCAGCTCGCCATCTTCGACGACCTCAATCTGCTCCGGCAGAAACTCGACAGTTTTCAGCCCGACATCATCTTCAACCTGGCCGACCAGTTCAAAAACAACCGCGCCTTCGACCAAAACATCGTTTCGTTTCTGGAAATGCACGGTGTCACGTTCACCGGCTGCGGCTCCACCGGCCTGACGCTCTGCAAACACAAGGCCATCTCCAAGAAAATTCTCGGATACCATCGCATCCACGTGCCGGCGTTCACCGTCATCCCGCGCGGCAAACGCTGCATCCGCCCGGCGCGACTCAAGTTTCCCATTCTCATAAAGCCGCTGAAAGAGGAGGCGTCCTACGGCATCTCGCAGGCGTCGTTTGTCGAGACGGACGAGCAGTTCCGGGAGCGCGTCCAGTTCATCCACGAGAAAACCAACAACGACGTCATCGCCGAGGAATACATCGCCGGGCGTGAATTTTACGTGAGTCTGCTGGGCAATCATCGGCTCGATGTTTTTCCCATCCGCGAATTGATCTTCAAGGAAGTCCCGCCCGACGAACCCAAGATCGCGACCTACCGCGCCAAATGGGACGAGGAATATCGCAAGCGCTGGGGCTTGCAAAACCAGTTCGCCGAAAACCTCGACCCCGCGCTCGCCAAGGACATCGTGCAGACCTGCAAACGCATCTACCGGCTGCTGACGATTGACGGCTACGCGCGCATTGACCTGCGCGTCACGCCCGCCAACGAGATTTATTTCATCGAAGCCAACCCGAATCCCATCCTCGCCGCCGATGAGGACTTCGCGCAATCCGCGCTCAAGGCTGGCTTGAATTACCCACAGCTCATCGAACGCGTCATCCGCACGGGGTTGAAGACGGTGCGGGAGTGAGTGGTAAAAAACTAAAGGATATTTCCTTCTCGCGCCTTGAGAGCATAAGCCACGAGTTTGTCGTCCAATTTATTCTTGCTCAAAAAGCCATCAATAATTTCGCGCACATTTTCAGGGCAAGAGTTAGCTATGTGACCCAAGCCATGTAATGCACCTTCACGACAAGCTCTGTGTTCGATGGTAAGAGTCCTTTCAAGCACGTTCAAAACAGTGTCCTGCGTTTCCTTGGTTCCCAGCATATCTTCTAAATTTGAAAACCTACATAAATCCCAAAACATATAACAACTTGAATTGAGGGGTGGCCCATCTTCAGACAAATGCGCAAGAATTTCAGCGCAGCGTTTAGCGAAGCAGTCCGAATATAAATAGAAAACATTTTCAATTGCCTCCAAACGTTTTGGCAATGGGATTTCCGAGTCTGCAAGTGCAGACATAAAATCTGATCCCGATGAACTAACTAAATGCCAGATTCCTTGGTCAACTTGCGCATCCGTGTATTGCGTCAAATCTTTGCCAGCGCGAAGAAATGTCTGGCTAATTAGTTCCGTCATTTCATCACCGGAAGCTTCAAATAAAGGCGCATCTTCGGTAAAATGCCATTGCGGGAGTTTGTCTGTGACTTCATGGTCGAAGGCATATTTCAACCACTCTTGGTATCACGAACTCATTGCCCGAAGAATTTCTGAATCTCCTTCACCACGTCCACAAAGACGTCCACTTCGGCCTTGGTGTTGTAAAAATAAAAACTCGCGCGGGCGGTGGATTCGACGCCGAGTTTGTGCATCAGCGGTTGCGTGCAGTGATGGCCGCCGCGCAACGCCACGCCCGCCTGATCCGCCAGCGTCACCACGTCGTGCGCGTGAACTTCCTTGAGCAGGAAACTCACGAGGCCAGCGCGTCCTGATTTTGGGCCGAACAGGCGGATGTTTTTCAACGCAGACAGTTTTTCAAAAGCGTAGTTCGCCAGTTCCTGGTCGTGCCGCCAGATGTTTTCACGGCCGATGGCGTCGAGATAATCCATCGCCGCGTGCAGGCCGATCGGGCCGGAAATGTCTGGGGTGCCGGCCTCGAACCGGTGCGGTGCGTGCTTGAACTCCGTCTTGTCGTAGCCGACGGTCAAAATCATTTCGCCGCCGCCCTGATACGGCGGCATGGCATCGAGAATTTCCTGCCGTCCCCACAACACGCCGATGCCGGTCGGCCCGCAAATCTTGTGGCCGGAGAACGCGAAGAAGTCGCAGCCGATCGCTTGCACATCCACGGGCAGATGCCCGGCGCTCTGCGCGCCATCCACCAGTGTGACAATGCCGAGTTTGCGAGCGCGGGCACAAAGTTCCGCCACCGGATTCACAGTGCCCATTGAGTTCGAGATGTGAACCAGCGAAAGCAGTTTCACCTGCGAGGTGAGCAGCGAGTCCAGCTTGGACAAATCCAAAACCCCTTCGTCGCCGGTGATGGGAATGTAGGCGACCTTTGCGCCGGTCTTTTGCGCGAGCATCTGCCACGGCACGAGATTGCTGTGGTGTTCCACTTCGGTGAGCAGAATCACATCGCCGGGCTTGAGATTTTTGGCACCCCAAGTTGACGCGACAAGGTTGATGCCTTCCGTGGTGCCGCGCGTCCAGATGATTTCGTCAGCCGATTTGGCGTTGATGAATTTCGCGGCGCGGGCGCGGGCGGCTTCAAATGCGTTCGTGGAGCGGTTGCTCAGCTCATGGATGCCGCGATGGACATTGGCGTTGTCAAATTCGTAGTAATGTAAGAGCGCGTCAATGACGGCGCGGGGTTTTTGCGAAGTGGCGGCGTTGTCGAAATAAACCAGCGGCTTGCCGTGGACATTCTGATTCAGGATCGGAAAGTCCGCGCGGAGTTTGATCCAATCAATTTTGGCGCTCATTGAAAAATCTTACCAGAGTTTTTAGCCAGGATTTACAGGATTAAGTGGATTGAACCGAAATCCTGTAAATTCTGTTAATCCTGTCTCACAGCAGTCCGAGTTGCAGCTTCGCCGCCTCGGTCATCATGCCCTGGTTCCATGGCGGATCCCAGACGAGTTCGACATTCGCTTCGTCAATCGGCTCGAGCGAGATGAGCTTGTTCTGCACGTCCTGCGCGAGCACGGGGCCCATGCCGCAGCCGGGGGCAGTCAGGGTCATTTTCACATCCGCTTTGAAGTTGCTTTCGCCAATGGGCGTGAGGTGGCAGTCGTAAATCAGGCCGAGGTCCACGATGTTGACGGGAATCTCCGGGTCGTAACAGGTCTTGAGCTGTTCCCAGATCTGCTTTTCCAACTGTTCTTGCGTCAGCGGTCCGCTGCTGGTCGCAGTCACCGCCGGGGCGACCGGTGCCTCCAATCCCAGGGCGTCGGCGTCCTTGGATTCGATGCGGAACATGTTGCCATTCACGACGACGGTGTAAGTGCCGCCGAGCGATTGCGTGATGTGCGCGGTCTCGCCCTTTTGCAATGTGACCTTGGTGCCGATGGGGACGACGGACGCCTCGACGTCGCGGGTCAAAATCTTTTGCTCACTCATAATTAAAACATCATCGCCGCAGTTGGGTTGAAAATCAATCAGGTCTGTTCGTTTTCCGTGCTGACCGGCTGGCCGCCTTCACCCTTGAGTGCGCCCATCAGGGCGTGCCACGAGAGGATGGCGCATTTCACGCGGGCCGGATATTTGTAAACGCCGGCGAACACGGCCAGCTTGCCGACGTCGCCGAGCACCTTGCCGGTCGTGACCATTTCGCGGACGCGCTCGAACATCTGCTCCGCGTCGGCCTTGGATTTGCCTTTGACATTTTCCGTAAGCAAGGAAGCGGAGGCTTTGGAAATACAGCAGCCGGAACCGACAAAACTGGCATCCTTGATGACATCGCCATCGAGCGTTAGAAACAGCTTCAGGTTGTCGCCGCAGAGCGGGTTGTGGCCTTGCGCCGAGCAGGAGCACTGCGGCATTTCGTGGAAATTCCTCGGCTGCTTGCAGTGGTCAAGAATGACCTGCTGATAAAGATCGTTGATGTCGTCGAACATGACTTACTTTCCGAGCAAGTGAGGATTCGCCTCGAGCCGATCCCACACGAGCTTGTCAATCACTTCGCGGGCGGGTTCGCACTTGATACGTTCGATGATCTCACCGGCAAAGGCGTGGATCAACATCTGCTTGGCGGTGTCGAGGCTCATCCCGCGAGAGCGCAGGTAAAAAATGCTCTCGGCATTCAACTGGCCGATGGTAGCGCCGTGCGTGCATTTTACGTCGTCGGCGTAGATCTCCAGCTGCGGCTTGGTGTCGGCCGTCGCGTCGTCTGAGAGCAGCAGGTTTTTATTGGTCTGCTTCGCGTCGGTCTTCTGCGCGATTTCGCGCACCAGGATGCGGCCATGAAAAACGCCCTTTGATTTGTCGTCGAGAATGCCGTTGAAATATTCGTGGCTGGCGCAATGCGGCTGCGCGTGTTCGACAATCATGTGATGGTCGGCCAACTGCTCGTCCTTCGTGAGATAAAGCCCGTTCAGCACGCACTCGAGACCTTCGCCGGCAAGTTTGGTGCGGATGTTATTGCGCGACAGCTTGGCTCCCAGCGCGATCGAATGAACATTCACGTTGCTGGCGCGGCCAAACTCGCCCGCGATGGTAGCGATGTGGTAAGCGCTGACGGCCTCGTCCTGCACCTTGACGTGCTCGATGAACGCATTGTCGCCCGCGAACATTTCGGTGACGGCGTTCGTGAGATAGGCGATGTCGCCGGTGCACAGGTAGCTTTCCACCACGGTCAATTTGCTGTTCGCCTCGGCGATGATGAGATTGCGCGGCAGGATGGTTTCACCGGAACTTTTTGCCGATGAAATGTAAATCAACTGCACCGGCTCGGCGACGGCGACGTCCTGCGGCACGAAGATGAACGCGCCGTCGGAGAACAACGCCTGGTTCAGCGCAGCGAAGGCGTTGCCCGCCGTGTGGGCATATTTGCCGAGATGTTTTTCAATCAAGGTGGAATCGTTCGCCAGCGTGGCGGAAAGATTTTCAATCCGCACGCCGCTGGAGACGGGCTTGACGCGGGAAAGTTTCTCGGAGAAAAAACCGTTCACGAACACCAGCCGATGACCGGGGAGTTGGGCGAAGACGGATTCCGTCAAGACCTTAGATTCCGCGCCGTTGACCGCCGCCCGGCCGGCGAGTTGGAAATTCAGCTTGGCGATTGGCGCGACATTCGTGAAGCGCCAGTCTTCGTCACTGAGCGTGGGAAAACCCTGGTCAGCAAAACTGGCGATGCCGGCTTTGCGCAGCGGGGCCAGCCATTTTGGCCCGACAGCCGTGGTTTCCAATTCTGTAAATTTTCCGACCAACAAATCCGTCCCGTTGTTTGCGTTTGGCGTCATATTTAGAATCATTCTAATTATAAATCAGACGGACAATCTCCCATGTTGGCGGCGGTTGCGCAATTGAAAACCGAGATGAAATCCAAGGGGCAGGCAAAGCGGCGGACGGATTGCGCCAGCCATAAGTCCTGCTGGTTGAGCGTTTATTTTACGTCTGTGCCAAGCCGGATGTTGACTGCTGTATCCAAGCCGGCGGCGAATTTGCGGATGGTCTTGTCCACACCCGGAACGGGAATATAAGTGTAAGTCCCGGCCGGGTAAGCCTGCAGCACGACGTATTCGTAAAGTTTGACCTTCGGCCGCTTGGGGATGTCGGTCAAAAAAATCGTGCCGATGCAAGGGCTGGCCGGCTCGGCTCGTTCAAGAAGCTTCGGGTCGCGCTTGACCGCCGCGCGTTCGGAAACAACCCATGATTCATTGAATTCAGGTTTCAAAAGATCTGTGTAACCGCTTTCCACCACTAATCCACCCGGAACGATTTGAATGACCTTGCCGCAGATGCAGCGGCGTCCGTTGATGCATTCGGTTCGGATTTCCGCCGTGTGTTTTTCCACGGCCGGCGATTCTGCGGCCGGGGATGAAGCGTTCGTCTGCGCTGCGACCGGCAACAGCGTCGCGAGCAAAAGCAGCCAGAATAATTTCATGAACGACAGCGGTTGCATGGATCAGGGCAGTTGGATGACGCGATAGAAACGAGCGGGGAAATTGCTGGCTCGCGGATCAACCAAGTTGAATAGGTTGGTGGTGGCCAGATTGGTGCTCAATGGTGACCAATCCAGCAGATTGGTCGAGGACTGCAGCACATAATTGCTGCCGGTGGTGCCCGCGAATCCCATCTGGAACAGGTTGTTGGTGAAACCCGCCGAGGTGAAATGCAGCGGCTGGATCACGAACAAGGCGGTGGCCGCCACGCTGGTGTTGTAATTGGTCCGGAACGCATTGGCCATCAAGGTGGCGTTGCTGCTCAAATTGATCGGCCCGTCATAAACCCAGGAGTTGGTCGTGGGCAGCGATCCATCCAAGGTGTAATAAAGCGTCGCATTATCGTTGGTTGACTGAAGCGTGATGGCGATGGAAGACATAAAAGTGCCGCCATTTGGCGTGATGGTCGGGGGCGCCAGCGCCGGCGTGCCGGGCAGGCTGTTGATCCAGTCGGTGACCACCTGCACGGCGTTGGTGTCAATCAGATTGCGCGCCAAATTGGGCATCTTGATGGAATTGTTGGTGGTGTTTATGCGATACAGCATGATCGAGCGCCAGATGTCGTCGGGCACGACGACGCGCGCGTTGTCGTAACCCAAATCGCCCTTCGCGAGAACGCCGTTGATGATGTTCTGGTTTGCGAGCGGGGTGTCGTAACGGGCGTCAATGGTGGGGCCGCTGCCGCCGGGCTGATGGCATTGGGCACAGTTGGCGTCCAAATAGGAACGAACCCGTTCCTCGAGTGACGCAGTGAGGTTCGTTAACGCGGAAAGTTTTTCGTAGCCGGCTATGTTCGCCTCGTTGATGGCCGGATTAAATAGACCCAGCCGGTTGAACGTGCGCAACTGGTTGTCGGTGACACCGGTCGCGGGATAGTTCTGGTTGCGGTTGAGCTGGCGGGTATTCATGCCCAAGACATAGCCGGCCACCGGGGTATGGCAGATCAGGCAATCCGAGGGGCTGGGGTAATACCAGGTCTGGGTGCGGACACCGGTGGCGTTGGTGATGAGGATGTTCTCGTTCAAGCTGCCTGTCAGCAAATCGGCCTCGCTGTTGTCGGGCCGCCATTTGTAGGTGACGCCATAAACCGCACCGCTGATGTCCCGCACGAGCAGCCGCGTTTCCAGCCGGCGCAGAGGAACGGCGGGATTGGTTTCATTGACGACCAGATCAAAGTTTTTCACGAACACGGTGCCGGCCGGGAAGGTCCAGGAATTTGTGGGCAGAAAAGCGATCTGCTCATCCGGCGTGAGGGAGCTGCCGTTGTTGGGCACGGCCATGTATCGGCTCTTGACCGCCGCGTCCGACCAGAGCGGGGTGTTGGGCACGTAAGGCAGCAGGCCATTGGCGGCAATCCGGTTGGGCGTATCGCTGAAAGCGCCGGTGCCGGAGAGCAGGGGCGGGAGCGTGCCGTTGAAGGTGGTGGGCATGTTCAAGAACGGCGTCACCGGGGCGTTGGTGGTCATTCCGTAGGGCTGGCCACTGCCGGCATTGACCGTGATGTTCACCGGTGCTGATGTGCTGCTCAACCCGCTCCCGTCCACCGCCACCGCCGTCAAGGCATAACTCCCCGCGCCCAGCCCGGTGGTGGTCACGGTGTATGGAATGTCACTGGCACTGCCGACATAATTGCCGCCGACATAAAAGTTCACTTGATCCAGGCTGTTGTATTGCGCTGCCGCCGCCGCACTGAGGGTCACGCTGGCGGTTGCGGTGTAGGTGGAGTTGTTGGCTGGGCTGTTGAGGATCACCACGGGTGGCGGATTGGTGACCGGGTAGAGCTGGGTCTGGGGGATGATCGCCTTGGTGGTTGACGGACTGCTCCAGGAAAGGGAGGCCTGCGCGCCGCCGCCGTTCTCATAATATTCCATTTTTATGTTGTAACGTTGTTGAGCGGCCAGCGTGATGGAACCGCTCCATTCCGTCGGCCCCTGATCCACCCATTGATCAATCAGCAACTGGCCGTTCACCCACAGGCGCACGCCGTCATCCGTGGTCGTGTAAAACGTGTAGGTCTCGGAGAATTGCGGCTGAACCGAACCGGTCCATCGCGCCGTGAACGTGTCGGCACTGATGCTGGAGTCGGGTGAACCATTGCCCCAGTTAAAATTAACCACCGAGTCGGTGCGGATCAACGTTGCCGCCGTGTTGAAACCCGGGTTGGCGAACGTCGTGCTGGACGTGTTGGACCAGTAGGAACCGAGCAGTCCGGTGCCGCCGCCGATCGCCGAACTGTTGAGAAAAGTGGCGCTGGCCACGCCGCTGTTGACGGAACCTGGTTTCACCGCGACGGCCTGAACGTTCGCGCTGTTTTGCAACTCAAATGGACCCGTGTAGAGCAGCGAGTTGGTGGTCGGAACCGAGTTGTCCAACGTGTAATAAATCACCGTTCCGGGTGTCGCGTCGGCCAGCGTGACCATCACCGAGTTGGTAAATATGCCGCCATTGGGAGAGATGGTCGGAGTCGCCAGAAAACCTCCCGTGCCATAAACTGTGAGCGAATATTGCGCTCCGACATAAACTTTCCCGTTGGCGATGGTCGGCGCGGTGAATTTGACGGCGGTGCCCGCTGCATCGCGCGATGCCAGTTGGTCGCTCGCATACAATTTTTGCGTCAGATTGGTCGCATTATAGGCCCGCAAAACGCACGGCGTGGCCGGACTTTGGCCGCCGGAATTGTAGATCGCCCACAAGATGGCGTTGCTGGTGCCGTTGGCCGATATGCACGGCGTGGCCCCGCCCTTATTTGCATAAGTATCGGGAGTTTCCACGGGAGTCGTGTTAAACAATGCGTTGGTAATTTTGTAAGCTCCAATCCGGGAATTTGAATCTATGGTGTAAAGCGTATTGTTGAAGAACGCTGGCGATGTGTCGCGATCGCCGCCGGGGCCGCCGTTGAATTGTTGAACGATCAAATTGTTGCCCGTCGTGCCGTTGAAGCGGCCCATGTTGTCGCGGTCCACCAGATAGATTGGCGCTGTCTTGCCGCCGCCCACGACCAGATGAGGATGCGCCACGCTGCCGGCTGAATCTGGTAAAATCATCGGCGCCGCCGAACCCAGATCCTGATCGGAACTGCTCAAGGCCACCGCATTGTTGGGCGCAAAATAATCCACCAGTTGGATTCCGTTGGTAGTCGCGAGTTTTAGCAAACTCATGGCATAGTTGCTTGCCGGCGAGAGGCTGTTGTCGCCATCAAACGTCCCGTTGCCGGTCTGGAAATACAGGTTGCCCTGGGCATCCACGGAAGGGCCGCCGCCGCCATCCCAGAAGCCACCTTCAACTCCATTGGGAGTGGCGTTGTAAGCGCCCACCTGCTGCGCGACATTGGTGGCGTTGTAGCCCAGAAACCAGCCGTGATAAGGCTGGTTGTCACCGTGCGAGGCAAACGACATATAGACCACTCCATTAAGTAGCGTGAGCGCGGGCCGGCAATGTTCACGCAACGGATTCCAAAGCACATGCGCCGGATTCTTGCCGTCGTTGTCGCCATTGCCCGAGCCGAGATAATTGGTGCAGGTGATGACGGAAGGGCTGTTAAAGTTGGCTCGCTCCAATCCGGTCGCGAGGTCGAGCGCGTGCAGGCGATGCACATAAACCGGGCCCGGCTCCTTGGTTTTGACTTCAAAATAAATTGTCCCGGTGGCCGGATCAATGACCGGCGTGCTCGTGATGCCGACTTCAGGCGTGATGTCCGTGGTGCCGACGTCGCCGTTGGGAACTGTAGTGACACCCGTCCCCAGAAAACTGGTCTGCCAGAGCGGCGTGGCGTTGGCGCCCGAGTTGTCATCGGCATCAAAGGCATACACGCTGTTATGTTCCGTGGCGACATACACCACATTATGAACGCCTTTGCCGGGAATGTTCACGTTGGTCATGATCAGCGGCTGCGCATACACGAAGCCATCCACGGCGTAGGAAAATAATTTTCCAAAACTGTTCGAGTTCACATTTGCCAACGTCAACATCGTTTCGTTGGGATTCACTCCCCAGCGGGTGTTGTCGTTGTGATACGTCAGCACGGCCGACAAAAGTTGAACCGGGTTTGATGCCAGCGTGGTGAAAGAACGGGAGGGGGCCGCCCAAGTGGTGCCGGCTGCATTCACGGCGCGCGCCGCAAAATAATAGGTCTTGTTGGTGGATAAATTAAAGACCGCCTGCGAGAAAGTTCCAGCCAGAGTTCCCAGCGGAATGCTGTTCGACCACGCCGCCGCGCTCGTTCCGCCATCAACCGGCCCGTAATAAAGCGTCACGCTGGGCGCGTCACCGCCGGTTGATAGGACTTGTCCATTCAGCGTTGCGGTCGTTCCTTGAACCCCGGTGGCAGGCAGATTGGTGATGTTGGCCGTGGTCGGCGTCAATGTTGTGAAGGCGACCGAGGGCGCCGCCCAGGAAGTGCCCGCGCCGTTCACCGCTTTGAAAGTGAAATAGTAGGTCGTATTGAACGCCAGCCCCGAAACCGCCTGCGTGAACGATCCGGCCTGTGAACCCAGCACGATGCTGTGCGGCCAGTTGCCAACGTTGGTGCTGCCGTCGGTGAGCCCGTAGTAGAGCGTGACCGTTGGCACATCGCCGCCCGTTGAAAGAATCTGGCCGTTGAGGGTTGCGGTCGTGGTTTGCACGGCGGTTGCCGGCAGATTGGTTACCGTTGCCAGATTCACCGGCGAGGAAGGTGATCCGCTTAAAGCGTAAACGGCCGTGGCCGTGGCGAGACCAGAAGACGTTCCAGTCGCCTTGCCAAAGCTGATGCTCGAT